>Ga0247695_1000089_pt1 | contig 16297 bp, 12 predicted proteins | sample CNK36_metaG_FD_182739 | JGI IMG/M metagenome (GOLD analysis project Ga0247695, IMG submission 182739) | Soil microbial communities from Purdue University Martell Research Forest, Indiana, United States - CNK36 | ecosystem: Environmental > Terrestrial > Soil > Temperate forest > Bulk soil...
TAACCGCATAGACCGAGACCGACTTCACACCTGAGCCAAGCGTCATTCCGAGAGGCGCTCGATGCTCGTTTGGACGTTCATTCTGAACGTACAGTCGTCGTGTACCTTGCTTCCACCTACCCCAAAACCGATCTTCAGAGCAGGGGGCGTTTCACGACGTACTTCATTTGCGTGCCTTCGAGCGCTCTCGGACCAGCGTCGGTAAATCGCGCATATCTCGTAAAGCGCCCCCCTCATCCGCCTTCGGCACCTTCTCCCCCCGCAAGAAACCGCGGGGGGAGAAGGACTCTCGACGAAGGGAGTGGCAAGCTCCTCGAGGGGACTATTCAAGTGAGCGTGTGAGATGTGCAGGTTACTCGCCGCGTAACCCCGAGACCCCGCTACTACGAAAACCGCTCCAGGCAGCCAAGCACCAGCGCGGTGAAGTCGTTCTGCACGCGCGCGGTCGTCTCCATTACTTCCTGGTGGGTCAGTTTCTGGTTCAGGATGCCGGCGGCCATGTTGGTGATGCAGGAGATGCCGAGCACCGGGATGCCCATCTGCGACATGGCGATGACCTCGGGGACGGTGGACATGCCGACGGCATCGGCGCCGAGGGTGCGGAAGGCGCGGATCTCGGCAGGCGTCTCGTACGACGGACCGGAGAGGGCGAGGTAGATGCCTTCCTGCACGAGCTGGCCGAGGGAGCGCGCGACCTCTTTGGCCTGTTCGCGCAGAGAGGCCGGGTAGGCTTCGCTCATATCAGGGAAACGGACGCCGAGCTCGTCGACGTTCGGTCCGCGCAACGGATTCATGCCCATCAGATTGATGTGGTCGGAGATGAGCATCAGATCGCCGGCCTGGAACTTCGTATTGATTCCGCCGGCGGCGTTGGTGACGATGAGCTGCCTGATGCCGAGCCGGCCGATGACTCGCGAGAGGAACATCACTTCGGCCATCTCGTGGCCTTCGTAGAAGTGAATGCGTCCCTGCATCACCACGACCGGCGTCTGGTTGACGCGGGCCAGGATCATCCGCCCCTGATGGCCGACAACGGTCGACGCTTTGGCGCCGGGGATCTCGGAGTAGGGGATGGCCGTCTCGATCTCGAGCGCATCGACGACGTTGCCGAGTCCTGAGCCGAGGATTACGCCGACCCGCGGCTGAAGAGAGGTCTTGCTGCGGACGAAGCTGACGGCTTCGTCGATTGCTTTGATCATGATTTTTCCCCGTTTGGACGAACTTGGAGGGCGGAGTATAGCGGTTGCGAGGTTTCGCGGTTACGCGGTCTCGCGGTGTGTGACCGGTCGGTTCGCGGCAAGGCGACGAGACCGCGCAGCCCGACAGACTAGAGACCGCGAGACCGCGCAACCCCGAGACCGCGAGACCCCGAGCAGCAACCCCGAGACCGCGCAACCGCGAAACCTCGCAACCCCGCCTCCGATCCCGCATAATGCCCGCACCCAAATCGGGCTTCATCAAAATTCGGCAACGACGGGAGCGGTGAATGGAGCGTTTTTCTGCGCTGATCGGCTTCGTGGGGATTCTTGCGATTGCGTTTCTGCTGTCGACCAACCGGCGGGCCATCCGCTGGAAGACCGTGTTCTGGGGATTGACCCTTCAGATCCTCACCGCCATCGCCGTCCTGAAGGGGACGCAGATCGCGAAAGCGTTCGGCACGTTCATGCCGCCGCTCAACCCGTGGATCGCCGCGCTGATCTTCATCGCGCTGACGGTGATCGTGGTGCAGATTGCCAAGCGGATGGAGCAGGGCGGGGTGAAGACGGGACTCTGGACCGTTTACCTGGCCATCAGCGCGGTTCTCTTTCTCTCGTACAACCTGCTGGCCTTCCTCTTCGAGAATCTGAAGGAAGTGGTCACACGGCTCATCAGCTACACCGGCGAGGGCTCGAAGTTCGTCTTCGGCGCGCTGGGTGATACGGGGAACAAGAACATCGGCTTCGTTTTCGCCACGATGGTGCTGCCGACCATCATCTTCATCGCCTCGATCTTCGCCGTTCTCTACTACCTCGGCGTGATGCAGATCGTGGTCCGCTTCTTCGCCAAGCTGATGTCGCGCTTCATGGGCGCATCGGGCGCGGAGTCGCTGTCGGTGGCGGCATCGATCTTCATGGGGCAGACCGAGGCGCCGCTGACGATCCGGCCGTTCATCGAAGGGATGACCATGTCGGAGCTGATGACCATCATGACCGCCGGCATGGCCCACATCTCGGGCGGCATCATGGCGGCGTACGTCCTGGTGGCGAAGGTCGACGTGATCCACCTCCTCACGGCCGTGATCATGACCGCGCCCGGGGCGATCATGATGGCCAAGATGATCGTGCCGGAGACGGAGAAGCCGGCCACCGGCGCGGACGTCGAGGTGGTCGTTCCGAAGCAGGATGTGAATGTGATCGATGCGGCCGGCCGCGGCGCGATCGAGGGGTTGCATCTGTCGCTGAACGTGGCCGGCATGCTGATCGCGTTCATCGCCCTGGTGGCGCTGATCAACGGCATCTTCGGATACGTGCACGGCCAGGCCTTCTGGTTTCCCCAAAGCCTCGATCAGCTCCTCGGCTGGATCTTCAGTCCGATCGCCTGGGCGATGGGAGTGTCGTGGAAAGACAGCCTGACGGTCGGCAACCTCCTCGGCACGCGCATGGTGCTCAACGAGTTCGTCGCCTTCGCCAAGCTCGGCGAGCCGGGCGTCGGATCGAGTCTCGATCCGCGCAGCTTCGTCATCGTCACGTACGCGCTATGCGGTTTCGCGAACTTCTCCTCGATCGCCATCCAGATCGGCGGCATCGGATCGCTGGCGCCGTCACGCAGAGGTGATCTGGCGCGACTCGGGATGAGGGCGATGATCGCCGGAACGCTGGCGAACTTTCTGACGGCGACGATCGCCGGGATGCTGTTGTAACGCGGTTGCGGGGTCTCGCAGTTTGGGGTTGCGGGGTCTCGCGGTTACGGGGTCTCGCGGTCTTACCTTGCAATCGCCGCGTTTGGAACCGACACCCCGAGACCGCGCAACCGCGAGACCCCGAGACCCGGTCACGCGGTGTTCGATTGCACGGGTGGGGAAGCCGAGGTACACTCTACGTCCCCACCCGGCGACCGCCTCTGCTCGTTCTCCTTTAGCACCGAGCAGCTATGTCTAAATCAATACATGATCTGGTCGCGTTTCAGCGGGCAATGGATCTTGTCACCGAGGTGTACAAGGTGACGGCCAACTTTCCACGAGATGAGCGATTTGGCCTGACCTCGCAGATGCGGCGTGCCGCTATCGGAGTGCCGGCACAAATCGCGGAGGGTCACGGCCGTGTTTCGTACGGCGAGTGGCGACAGTTTCTCAGCCAGGCGAGAGGATCGCTGTTCGAAGTCGAGGCTGAGTTGATCGCAGCCCGAAGATTGGAATTCGTCGACGATGCTGGTGCTGAACGGATCGACCGCGAGATCCGCCGGACGGGCAAAGCACTTGTCGGCCTGCTTCGCTGGGTACAGCAGCAAGAGCGAAGCACCGCGAGACCGCGCAACCGCGAGACCCCGCGACCGCGTTAGCGCAATGCCTCCACCAACTCGCGCATATCCCCCGGCAATGGTGCGGTGAAACGCATCATCCGGTCTGTCTTTGGATTTGGAATCTGGAGAGAGACCGCGTGCAAGGCTTGTCTGCCGAGCGATACGATCGCTTTCTGCAACCTTTTGTCGGGGATGCCTCGCCACTGCGGGCCGGAGTAGACCGGGTCGCCGATGATGGGGTGGCCGATCGATTTGAGGTGGACGCGGATCTGGTGCGTGCGGCCGGTGTGGAGCACGCAGCGCAGCACCGAGGCGTGGCGGAGCGGCTCGATCAACTCGTAGTCCGTCACCGCGCGGCGGCCGCCGGCGACGATGGCCATGCGCTTGCGGTTTCTGGGATCGCGCGCGATCGGCGCGTCGATCGTGCCGCGCGATTTCTGCGGCGTCCCGTACACGATGGCAACGTACTCCTTGCGCACCGCATCGGTTCCCCAGGCCGTACTGAGCTTGCGGTGAGCCTCATCGTTCTTGGCGATCACCATCACGCCGCTCGTATCCTTGTCGAGCCGATGGACGATGCCCGGGCGAAGCTCGCCGCCGATCCCGCTGAGATCCTGCACGTGAAAAAGGAGGGCGTTGACCAGCGTCCGGTCGGCATGTCCGGCTGCCGGATGCACCACGAGGCCGGCTGGTTTGTCGATGACGATGATGTCGGGGTCCTCATAGAGAACCGAGAGCGGCATCTCCTGCGATGCGGCGGTGGTGGCCACGGGCAGGGGGATGTCGACCTCGGCGAGCTGTCCCCCGGCGACGCGCAGAGAGGGCCGCGCCGCGGGCTTTCCAGCCAGCGTGACCCGTCCCTCAGCGATTAGATTGGCGATGAAACTTCGGCTATGCTCCGGCATGCGCGCGGCAAGGGCGCGGTCGAGTCTGGCACCATCGTCTTCCGTCGTGAACTTGACCTTCATGGGCTCCCGAGGTGCATGCTACAATCGCATAGTTCGATCCTGAATGCCTCATGCTCAGCGATGTGACATCCTGTTGGTTTGGACCGTATCACTGTTCGCAGATTCATTTTTTTTTCAGGCTGACGAAGTCGTTTAGAATGCGTACGCGTTTTTCGATCGAGACAGTCTGATCACCAAAAACTCGTTGCAAAAGGGGAGATTATGTTCAAGTTGAAACAGTTGGGCGTGGCCGCGGCGGTCGCGTTGTTCGCCGGTGCGGCGATGGCCAGCAACTTCCGCGCTGCGGACCAGGTTTACGTTCCGGCAGCGGGCCACATTTCGAGCGCGTCGGCGACCTTCATCTCTGACGTGTTCATCTCGAACCTCAGCGATTCATCGGTCGACGTCTCGGTGATCTTTGCGAGCGGCAGCAACGGTGCGCAGACCACCTTTCCGAAGATCCTGACCCTTGCACCTCGCGAGCGGCGCGAGCTTCTCGACTTCATGGGGAACACGCTGCATCTTTCGAACAACCTCGGTCAGCTCATCTTCAACGCCTGCCTGTCGGGCGCGGACTGCACGCCGGACCCGAATACCGGCCTGAATCAGAACTTCCGCAACATCAGCGTCGAAAGCCGCATCTTCTCGGTGGCCCTCGGCGCGAATCCGCTCACCGCGCCGACGAACGGCCAGTTGTTCTCGGGCATCCCCTGGTACAACTTCGTCTCCACGACCGCACTAGGTGCCGGCCTCGACAAGTGCTTCATCACCGGTGTCCGTAACACGGCTCAGTTCCGCACGAATATCGGCTTCGTCAACGCTTCGCAGTTTTCGACCACGACGATCACGGCCACGCTGATCAACGGTGCCACCGGCGCTCAGATCGCGCAGGCCAGCTTCACGCTTGGGCCGCTCGGCAACATCCAGCAGAATGTCGGAAACGTCTTCCCGGCCTTCGCTCAGGGACCAACCTCCACCAACGCCTTCATCACCTTCCAGCAGAGCGGCACGACGCCGACCGCTGACGGGCCGGCCAACAATTGCTCGGACGGCTGCCCGGCCTTCTTCGCCTATGGCTCGACGGTCGACAACCAGACCCAGGACGCCACCACGCTCGAGCCGCAGTACTTCATCCCTCTGACGAACAATCAAATCACCTGCATCTACAGCCCGGACGTGGCCAACTGCAAGTCGGGTGCGACCATTCACCGCGCCGTCAAGCACCAGTTCTAGGACCGATTCGCTTCGATTCGAACGACGGCCGCGCCTCGTGCGCGGCCGTTTTTTTGCCGCCGCGACGCGGAATCGTGCCGTCGTTCACGATGTTGTGACCGCTCGCTGCAAAGTGGTATCATCTGTCAGCTTTCGAGCAACAACCTATCGAAAGCGGCCGATTCGGCCGCTTTTTTTGTTGTCAGGAGATATGAGCGTTTTACCCGAACGGGTTGAGAAGGAAATCGAGGCCATCGTAACGTCGGAAGGTCTCGAGCTCGTTCACATTGAGTACCGGAAGCAGGGTCATGGGTTTCTGCTCCGCATCGACATCGACAAAGAGGGGGGCGTGATGATCGCGGATTGCGAGCTGGTTTCGCATCAGGTCAGCGCGTTTCTCGACGTCGACGATGTCGTGCCCGCGGAGTATGAGCTGCAGGTCTCTTCTCCCGGGCTGGACCGGAAGTTTTACAAAGCATCCGATTATCAGAAGTTCATCGGCAGACTCGTCCGTGTCAGGACGTCGAAGCCGGTCCGAGGACTTCATGTGATCGTCGGCAGGTTGAAAGAATACAACGGCGAAACGATCGTCGTCACGGATCCGGTGATGAAAAAGGATCCGGATTACGTCGTTCCGCTGGCGGATGTGAAAGAGACACGGTTGGAAGTGGAAATCTAGGTCGCGCAGTTGCGAGGTTTCGCGGTCACGCGGTGTCATTCGAACCGCGAGACCGCGAGACCCCGAAACCTCGCGACCCCGGGAGCAGAATGTTCGACGAGAACCTCAGTAAAAACATCAAGGCGCTGGCGTACGAGAAGTCGATCGACGTCGAGCGCGTGTTCAAGGCCCTCGAGGATGCCCTCGCAACCGCCGCGCGCAAGTATTACAAGACCCGCGAGCCGATGGAGACGGTCATCGACCGGGTGAGCGGCCAGATGACGATGTACGTCATCAAAGACATCGTCATCGACGAGAACGAGATCGAAGACCCGCAGGCGCAGTGGACGCTCGAACAGGCTCGGAAGGTCGAGCCGGAAGCCGAGGTCGGCGGCCGGATCCGGCTAAGCTACATCACCAAGGAAGTGGTCGACGTCGTCAAGGACTCGAACACCCAGATCCGCACGTATGAAGCCCAGAAGATCGACCCCGAGGTCGAGCAGGGCGACGAAGTGCACATCCCGCTGACGAAGGCCGCCGAAGACTTCGGTCGCATCGCCGCGCAGTCGGCCAAACAGGTTCTCTACCAGAAGGTCCGCGAGGCCGAGCGGGAAAAGGTCTACAACGAATTCATCGGCAAGGCCGGCGAGCTGGAGAACGGTTATGTCAAGCGCTTCGAGCGCGGCGACATGATCATCGACCTCAATGGCAAGACCGAGGGGATCATCCCGCGCTCGCAGCAATCGCGCGCCGAGCGCTACTCGCAGGGCGACCGCATCAAGGCCGTCATCGTCGACGTGCATACGCAGCCGAAGGGGCCGCAGGTCGTTCTCTCGCGTACCGATCCGCGGCTGCTCATCAAGCTCTTCGAGATGGAAGTGCCGGAGATCTACGACGGAACGGTCGTGATCCGCGGTGCCGTCCGCGAGCCGGGCGAGCGGGCCAAGATCGCCGTGATGTCGCGCGAGCGCGACGTCGATCCGGTCGGCGCGTGCGTCGGGATGAAGGGCTCGCGCGTGCAGTCGATCATCCGCGAGCTGCGCGGCGAGAAGATCGACATCATCCCCTTCAATGAGGACATCGTCGTCTACGCCCAGAACTCGCTGGCGCCGGCGAAGATCACCCGCGTTTCCGTGACCAGCGACGAGCAGGCCCACCGGCCGCACCTGGACGTCATCGTCGATAACGACCAGCTCTCGCTGGCCATCGGCAAGCGCGGTCTCAACGTCCGTCTGGCCGCGGAGCTGATCGGCGCGAAGATCGACATCAAGTCCGAGGAAGAGGTCAAGGGCGAGGTCGCCGATGCTCTCAGCGCCATGCTTCAGGAAGCGATGGCCGAGGCGCGTGCCGAAACGAACGTGCACGACATCGAGGAGATGCCGGAAGATTGGGCGAATACCCTCGAAGCGGCCGGTTACGACGATCTCGATTCCGTGATCAACGCCTCGGTCGAGGATCTCACCGCGATCGACGGCGTCGACGACGAGATGGCCCAGCAGATGATCGAGATCGCCCGCAAGCACGAGCAGGTGGAAGAGAACCCGCCCGAGGGCGACGAAGAAGAGCAAGCGTATCAGGCGTCGGAAGACGAGCAGCCTGAGGAAGAGTCCGAGGCTGCCGAGGCGCAGCAAGAAGAGGCGCCTGTGGAGTAGTAAGGTTGCTGGGTTGCTGGGTTGCTCGGTTGCTGAGCACTTAGCCACTTCGCAACGTAGCAACTTAGCAACCCAGCAACCAAGCAACCCAGTTACGGCATCAACCAGGAGATTCAATGGCGGCAGCAAAGTTCAAAGTGAGCGACATCGCAAAGAAGATGGGGAAGTCCGAGAAGGACGTCATCTTCCAGTTGCAGTCGCTCGGTGCCGAGATCAGCGACCCGAATCAGGCGTTGGAGCCTGAGGTCATTCAGGCGCTCATCACCGGCAAGAAACTGACGATGCGCACACGCAGCGTCATCATGCGTGAGGACAAGCCTCAGGTGGCCGCGAAGAAGGAAGCGGTGCGCCCTCCTCGGGCCATCGTCAAGCCGACGCCGCGTCCGAAGCGCGAGGTGCCGGTGGAAGAGCCTCAGGTCGCCGTGCCGCAGCCTCCCGTGGTGATCATCCCGGAGTTCGTCGAAGCCGTCGAAGCCGAGGAACGTGCCGCCAAAGAAGCGCCTCCGGTCGTTGAAAAGCCGCGTCCCGCCGCCGCGGCTCCTGCTCCTGAACCGGTTCCCGAAACGCCGGCCGCTCCGCCGCCACCCCCGCCCGCCGCCCCCGCGCAGCCGGCGGCTCCGATGGCCGCGAGCCCGGCCGACTTGCGTCGTCCCACCGGCCCGACAGGTCCGCGCGCGCGTGCGCCGCAGGCCGCGCGTCCGAACTACGCCGGCCAGCAGCCGGTTTCGCGTCCGAGCTACAGCCCGTCCCCAGGCGGACGTCCTGCCGCGGGCCCGGGCGTTTCCCGTCCCGGCACTCCTCCCATGGGAACGCGTCCCGCCTCTCCTGCCGGTGCTCGTCCGCCGATGGGTAGCCGTCCGTCCGGCCCGGGTGTTCGTCCCGGTGCTCCGATGGGTGCGCGACCGGCCGGTGGTCCCGGGTTCCGTCCCGGTGTCAGCCGTCCCGGCGCTCCTCCCGCGCCGCCGCCACCCCCGGGCACGTTGCCCGGCGGCGCCATGGGACGCCGCAAGACCACGCGTCCCGAAGGCGAAGATCTCTCCCCGAAGAAGAAGACTACCGGCAAGCGCGGCAAGAGCGAGCGCCCGGCCGAGGTCGATAACGAGTTGTTCACCAAGGGTCCGTTCTCCGGAACGCAGATCATCAACGATGACCTCGGACCGGACATCCCCATTCTGGATACCGATGAGGATGGGAAGCCGCGCACGCCGTCGCTTCGCCGCGATGTGCGCAAACAGGCCGCGCCGGTTTCCGGCAAGGTTCTGAACTTCAATCGTCCCACCGAGAAGATTCCTCTCAGCGAAGGGGCGACGGTCAAGGAGCTTGCCGACAAGCTCGGCATCAAGGCCAACGATCTGATGAAGCACCTTCTGATGAAGAAGGGGCTCATGATCTCGATCAACCAGCCCCTCGGCGCGGAGCTCGCGCTCGATATCGCCAAGGACCTCGGCATCGACGCGGAGATCGTTTCGTTCGAAGAAGCCGTCGAGTTGGAAGCGATGGAAAAGACCGGCGCCACCGGCTCAACGCCGCGCGGACCGGTCATCACGGTCATGGGTCACGTCGACCACGGCAAGACCTCGCTTCTCGATGCCATCCGCGAGACCAATGTCGCGGGCGGCGAGGCGGGCGGCATCACGCAGCACATCGGCGCGTATCACGTCGAGAAGCGCGGACGGAAGATCGTCTTTCTCGACACGCCGGGCCACGAGGCCTTCACGATGATGCGTGCACGCGGCGCGAAGGTGACCGACATCGTCATCCTCGTCGTGGCGGCTGACGACGGTGTCATGCCGCAGACCAGAGAAGCCATCGACCACGCCCGCGCCGCCAAGGTGCCGATCATCGTGGCCATCAACAAGATCGACAAGCCGAACGCGAACGTCGAGCGCGTCCGCCGCGAGCTGGCCGAGAACGGCGTTCAGGTCGAGCAGTGGGGCGGCGACGTCGTCTCGGTGGAAGTTTCGGCCACGAAGAAGACGGGGATCGACGATCTGCTCGACATGATCCTGCTCACCTCCGATCTGCTCGATCTCAAAGCCTCGCCGGAGATTGGCGCGAAAGGCGTCGTGCTCGAGGCCAAGAAGGAAGCTGGCCGCGGCATCGTGGCCACGCTTCTGGTGCAGGACGGCACGCTGAAGATCGGCGATCATTTCTTCTCCGGTGCGACGTCAGGCCGAGTCCGTGCCATGACCGACGAGCGCGGCAAGCGGATCGCCGAGGCGGCGCCGGCCACGCCGGTGCAGGTCACGGGATTCGATGACGTGCCGAACGCCGGCGATTCGCTGCAGGTCGTCGACGAACAGACCCAGGCCCGCATGATCGGACAGATGCGCCAGGAGAAGGCACGGGAGATGTCGCAAGGCAAGACCTCGCGCATGTCGCTCGATCAGCTCTTCCAGCGCATGCAGCAGGGGACAGCCAAAGAGCTCAACCTCATCCTGAAGGCCGATGTGCAGGGCTCGGTGGAAGTTCTGGCCGATACCATGCGCAAGATGTCCACCGCCGAGGTGAAGGTCAACGTGATCCACTCCTCGGTCGGCGCCATTTCGACGAACGATGTGCTCCTGGCTTCGGCCTCGGATGCGATCGTGGTCGGCTTCAACGTCCGCCCGGAGCGTTCGGCCGGCGAGCTGGCGGAGAAGGAAGGCATCGACGTCCGCCTCTACACCGTCATCTACAACCTGGTCGACGAGATCAAGCTGGCCATGACCGGCCTGCTCGATCCGAAGTTCCAGGAAGTCTTCCAGGGACGCGCCGAAGTTCGCAGCACCTTCAAGGTTCCGAAGGCCGGCGTCATCGCCGGCTGCATGGTGACCGAGGGGGTCATTCCGCGGTCCGCGAGCGTCCGGCTGCTTCGCGACAACCGCGTCATTCTCGAGGGAAAAATCGGCTCGCTGCGTCACTTCAAGAACGACGTCGCCGAGGTCCGCCAGGGCTTCGAATGCGGCATCGGCATCGAGAAGTTCCAGGACATCAAGAACGGCGACATCATCGAAGCGTTCAAGGTGGAGCAGTTAGCCGCGGCACTGGCATGAAAGGCAGAAGGATGAAGGCAGAAGGCAGAAGGATGAGGGCAAAGGGATGAACTTCCTCTCAGAAGGTCCTTCTGCCCTCTGCCTTCTGCCTTCTGCCTTTTCATGATCGTCTCTGTCGCGCTTTTCGAGATCTTCATCCCGCACGCGCAATCTCTGAAGGACAAGCGCATGGTGGTGAAATCGCTGCGCGAGAAGCTGCGCCATCGCTTCGAGATCTCCGCCGGCGAGGTCGGTCTCAACGATCTTCACCAGCGCGCCCGTATGGCCGTCTCCTTCGTCTCGATCGACGACCCCTCCGCCGATGCGATGCTCGAGCGCGTTCTCTCCTACGTCGAGACGAACACCGACGCCACCCTCACCGGCTGGACGAGCGAGAAGCTCGATTTCGACGAGAGCGTGGCGTTGGGCGTGCCGCACTTCTCGTGAAGGCCGAAAGCGATCCGAATGACGGAGCACTGCATTCGGCACCAGCCCGCATTTCTCACACTGCCGCTGGAATCGTCGCCATCGTCGCCATTCTGTTACTCGTCGAGAGCCTTCTCCCCCAGCGCTTTTCAGCTGGGGGAGAAGGTGGCGAAGCCGGATGAGGGGGCGGCTTCACGAGGACGTCATTCGCGCGCCCGAGCTGCGATCTCGGAGGAGCGTCGGCAAGTCGCACATATCGTGCAAAACGCCCCCCTCATCCGCCTTCGGCACCTTCTCCCCCCGCAAGAAACCGCGGGGGGAGAAGGACTCTCGATGAAGGGAGTGGCAAGACTCGCGAGGGAATCATTCAAGTGAGCGTGTGAGAATGCCGTGGCAGATCGTGATTTCGAGGAGAAAGTTCGCGATCTACCGGGGATAGATCACGATCTACCGGGGATAGATCACGATCTACCGGGGATAGATCGCGATCTATCGGTCATAGATCACGACCTACCCGGCCTGGATCGCGATCTGCGAACTGCCGCTTCACCTCTGAATTGCGTAACTCACTTTGAAGAAGATCGACCGATCCTGCTTCACCAGGTCGTTGCGCGAGGTCAGGATGCGATCGTCGCCGTAGCCGGCGAAGAGAACGGTCTGCCAGTTCAGTTTGTAGCTGTAGAGGATCGATCCCAGGAACGCTCCGCCGTGCTGCGGGACCGGGTTGAAGTAGCGGGCCTGATTGCGGTTGACGTCGTTGTACTGCGCGATCACGCGGATGATCGAGTTCGCGGTGAAGCTGTAGAGCGCGCGGAGGCGCTCGACCTGCGCCGTGTAGACCGGCCCGCCGGCGGCGTTGAGCCATTCGCGGTTCACGTCGACTTCGAACGTGGTCCGGTCGATGGGGCGGAAGATGGCCGTGAACTGCGCGCTGGTGCCGTTGCCGACGCGCCCGTTGGCGAAGTCGACCGACTGGCCGTCCCGCAACTGCAGGGAGACGCGCGTGAAACGCCGCGACGGATCGAATTGCAGAAACAGCGTTCCGTAGGATTGCTGCAGCAGGTCGTTGCCGACCAGCACCTTCTCGGCGGGATGGAAGAAGATGCTCGACTGCAGGTTCTTCGCGCCATTGAAGATCGAGCCGACCGAGACCTGCCGCAGAAGCAGGTCGCCATTCCGGTCATTCTGCTGGTCGAACTGAATCGACGGACGGGCGAAGCTGACGATGGAGTGCTCGGGATAGAAACGCAGGCCGTAATAGCCGGCCACCTCGCGGTAGCCGACCTGCGGGATGAAGCCGAGGTCGGCGCGGAAATCGTTGCCGATGTCGTTGACGAAGCCGCCGTAGTCGTGACCGGTCACGATGTGATTCCACGAGGCATTGAAGGCATGCGAGCGAAGCGACTGGCCGGTCCATCCCGGCGAGAGATCGGGCCGGTCGGGATTGGTGGTGTCGCTGGCGAGCAGTTGCGCCGTGACCGTGTCGGAGTCGTTGGGGCGCCAGAGGAAGTCGGGGCCGAGCACGCGATTGTGTCCGCCGCCGCTGACCTCGCGGTCGGTGAGGACCGCGCCGACGAAGGAGCCCCCCATCTCGTGGCGGACGCGGGCGATGGTGTCTGTTGAGTGGAAATCCTGCGGCGCGAAATCGCTGCCGAGGGGACCGGGAAGAATCGTCAATCCACCGCCGCGGTCCTCCGCCACAAGCAGGGTGTAGGCGGTATCGCCGATCCGGCCGGTGGCGCGCAGCCCGCCCTTCGGCGAGGTGATCGTGCGCGTGTACGCGACCTGCAGCGGCGTGTTGAAGAGATCGAACCCCTCCAGGAAGAAGGGCCGCTTCTCTGGAAAGAAGACCGCGAAACGCTGATTGACGGTGATCTGCGGGACGTCCGCCTCCACCTGCGAGAAGTCGGGATTGAGTGTGAGATCGACCGCGCCGGCCGCGCTGGGCGTCCACTTCACATCCGCGCCGACGTTCGTGTCGAACGAATGGCGGTCGAGCGCCGTGCCGGCAGGTCCCGGTTGGTCAAGATGTTGACTGCTGATGTAGGGAGCGGCGGTGAGATGTCCCGATTCCGGCAGATTCTCCAGTCCGATGATGGGGATGGCGTGACAGACGAGGCAATTCGATCCGCGCGGGACCGGCGCGCTGTAAAAGGCGTAGCGGAAATCGCGCGGGTAGTTGCGCCAGACCAGGACGTTCCAGGTCGGGTTGCGGCTCGAGTAGCGAAGCGACGAAAAGGGGATGCGGTACTCCGCGCTCCAGCCGTGATCATCGATCTTCGCCGCCGTGTCGTAGAAATAGTCGGGCGAGAAGTCCTCCACCGGACCGGCGTCGTCGAAGAAGCCGTCTGCCTGGATGCCGCGCGGATTGACGCGCAGTTCCAGCCCGATCCGGCGGTCGCCGCGGGTGTCGAGAAAGATGGCGATGTTGTCGTCGGTCCCGATCACGCCGTCGCGCTCGACGTACGGCGCGCGGATCTTCTTCGGCTCCGGATCTTCGGCGCGGATGCCGATGTAGAAGTAGCGGTCGTCGAAGGTGAACCAGGCAACCGTCTTCACCTTTGCCGGAATGTTGTTTCCAGGCGATCCCTCGACGAAGGCGTCGACCTTTGCCGCGTCCTGCCAGCCGGAATCCGAAAGATCGCCGTCGACGACGATCGGTGCACTGGCGCGGTGGATGTTGATCGGCGGCGCGGTTGGCAAAACGGGCGCTGCCGGTGGTGTTTGTCCGAATAGCGAAACGGCGATCGAGGCAATGGCCACTGCCACCCAAAGGCGCATGCAAGTTCTCCTACGAGCGATTACGTAGGTTAGACGGGGAAGTTGCGGGGAGGTTTGGTGGTGAAGGTTGTCGGTTATCGATTAGCGGAGATGGTGGTCGAGCCTTGGGCAACCAGCGCCGCCGGCGTGCCGGCCCGGCTCAGGGGAATGAAAGGATCAGCAGTTCATCGTGATCGTCCGTGATCACCAGCAGGTCCGCTCGTTTGCCGTGATGCAGATTGGCCATCACCACGTTGTGCGGCTCATGCATCACCGCGACGGTCGGGCCGGGCCGCGGTCCATTCGCCGATCCATAGGCGATGCTGACGGTGCCATCAGCGGCGTTGATGAATGCCGCATCGGCAAAGGCGTCGCCGTTGATGTCGCCGCCGGCGACCCGCCAGCAGCCGTGCCCGATGGCGATGCGCTGCGGAAAGGCGGTGAAGTGCCGCTGGCCGTCGTTTCGGATCCATGTCAGTCCGTCACGCGCGGTGTCGGTGATGTGGCCCGAGTAGTTGGCCACCAGGATGTCCGGCCGGCCGTCACCGTTCACGTCGGCGACGGCGACCATGAACGGTGCTGGACCGCCGGCGATCGGGGATTGCGCCGCGTGACGGAAGTGGCCATGACCATCGCCGAAGAGAATCGACACGGTGTCGGAGCCGTTTCCCGGCCCGCCATTCGGCATCACCAGATCGACGTGACCGTCGCCATCGAGATCTGCGGCCACGACATTGACGTACGGCTCGCGGCCGATTTCTATCGGGATGCCCGGAGATTGCCACCCGTGGTGGCCGTCCGCAAGAAGCAGCGTGAGGCGCTTCTCCCCCCAACTGTCGGTGATCAGATCAACATGACCGTCGCTGTCGACGTCTGCTGCGGCGACCGTATGCGGATGCGGCTTCGAGTGAACCATCACCTGACGGGAGGCGAATCGGCCGCCGCCCTCATTGTGCAGGACGGTGAGATAGTCGGTGTCGTGATTGGCCACCGCCAGATCGATGCGGCCGTCCCCGTCGAGGTCCGAGGCGATCATCTGCGAGGGATTTGCGCCGCAGCGTGCATCCTGAGGAATCGGGCGCAATCCTCCCTTCCCGTCATCGGCCAGGATCAGAAGTTGCTCACCGGCTCCGCAGAGAGCCACGTCGGTATGGCCGTCGCCGTTGAAATCGGCAGTTGTGAGAGTCTGCGGATGGAATCCGCGCGGAAGGGGGACGTGAACGGAGGTCGCGTTGTTGGAGAGGCCATTGGCTGGCGCGCAGCCGATCAACACGTTCATGGCGAGTAAGGCGAAGAGTTGACGTCGAGCGATCATATGAAGGAAGACGCAACGGAGCGGCCTACCGTTAACGTGTTAACACTCGCTCCACCCCTTGCGTCTTGTCGTTGTTGATGCATAGGCTGATGTCTATTCGCACCGATGCCGATCTCGTTCGTGCCGCGCAGGCGGGCGATGTGGCGTCGTTCGAGATTCTTTACGCAAGGTATGCCCCGGTCGTGCACTCGATTCTCCTCGGACGCCTTTGCCCCGCCGATGCTGATGACGTGATGCAGAACGTCTTCATCACGGCGCTGACGAAACTGGAGTCGCTGCGCGAGCCGGCCGCGTTTGCCGGGTGGATCACGCGCACGGCGCGCAACGCCGTGGAGGACCATCGGCGGCGAATGATCGACACGGTGGAGATTGACGCCGCCTTCGCCACGCGGGGGACGCAGAGCGAGGACGCCGAGGCCGCGCGCGCGCTGCAGGCCATTCGGGATCTGCCCCAGGCCTATCGGGAGACGCTGATGCTTCGGCTTGTCGAGGGGATGTCAGGGCCGGAAATCTCCGCGCGCACCGGCCTGACGCCCGGCTCGGTGCGGGTGAACCTTCATCGCGGGATGCAGATGCTGCGCGGTGCGCTCGGCGGGAGTGCCGTATGAATGACGACTACCTGTGGGACGGAAGCGGCGAGCCGGATGTCGATGTGTCGCATCTCGAGGCGCTCCTCGGGCGCTACCGTTCCGCCGCGCCGATGCCCGATTTCCGACGCGTCGCCGTGATCCGTCCACGCCGCCGCTGGCTGTTGGGCGCATCTGCGGCAGCGGCGGCAGCGTTGATCGTCATCACGGTCGTGGGCGTCCTACGTA
>Ga0247695_1000091_pt1 | contig 16093 bp, 13 predicted proteins | sample CNK36_metaG_FD_182739 | JGI IMG/M metagenome (GOLD analysis project Ga0247695, IMG submission 182739) | Soil microbial communities from Purdue University Martell Research Forest, Indiana, United States - CNK36 | ecosystem: Environmental > Terrestrial > Soil > Temperate forest > Bulk soil...
ATCTACAATCTGCTGCTCTCGGCGACTCAAGTGTAACAAGTAAAGTCGAGGAATAGCACAAAGTAAAACGCAATGATTGGTCGACGGCAATTTGGCGGATTGCGAGGCTGCGTGTTAGACTCGCCCGCTTTTCGATAGGCACAATCAACCATTAATAAAGAGGAATCGGATGTTTCTCGCCGAGAGCTCAATTCAGTTGGTTCCTGACGGCACGCTACTGGTTCATCTCGTGATGGTCGCCGTGATGGTCTTCATCTTGAATCGGACGCTTCTGAAGCCAATCAACGACATACTCGCGGAACGTGAGAAGCAAGTGGCCGGCCGTCTCAAAGAAGCCGAGGCGCTAGCCACCGAAACCGATGAGAAGTTGAGCAAATACAACGCTGCCCTTCATGACGCGCGCAGCGAAGGGTACCGACTGCTCGAAAAGGAACGCGCTGCAGCTCTGAAGGAAAAGGACGAGAAGATTCGTCTCTATCGCGAAGAAATGTCGAAGACGGTTGCGTCGAGGTTGGACCAGACGCACCAGCAAGAGCAGAAAGTTCGTGAAGAGCTTGAATCACAGGCCGCGGTCATGGGCGACCTGATAAGTTCTCAGATACTGCGTCGAACAGCTCGATGATAATTCGCCGAATCTCACATCGCTAACGAAGATGACTGTACTCGCGTTGCTAACCTGGCAGGATCGGTTGAACGACTGGTTGAACTATCCCGGTCTTGAGATTTGGAAGTTTCTCAATCTCGGGATTTTCGTTGCCCTTGCCATTTACATTTTGCGCCGGCCCATCAGCGCAGCCCTGGCCACGCGTCGCGACGCTATCAGGCAGGAATTGGCCCAAGCCCACGAACAGAAGGCCCGCGCGCTCGATAAGCTTGCCGAGGCCGACTCCCTGTTGAGCAGGGTAGCCGCTGACGTTCGTGCCGTTCACGAGCAGTCGCTGCAGGAAGCGGAAGCGGAAAAAGATCGAGTGGCTGCGGCAACAGCGCGCGAGATCGAGAAACTGAAACAACAGGCGGAGCGCGAAATCGAAACAGCAGACAAAGCGGCCCGCAAGCAACTCCGCCAGTTTTTTGCAAAGCGCAGCGTTGACGTTGCTCGTGAGACAGTTCGCACTCGCATAAAACCCGAAGACGACCGGCAGTTGATTGAAAACGGCATTGGTGAACTGAGGAGGGCCCGAGTTTGAGTGTGCAAACGGTCGCGCGCCGGTACGCGTTAGCCCTCGCCGATGTGGTCATCGAGCGTCGCGAAGAGCGAGAGGTTCAAGTCGAGATCAAAGATTGGGCATCGATGATCGACGGCAATCCGCAATTGAAAGAAGTCTTCGCGAATCCCACCGTCGCCTACGAACAAAAACGCACGGTACTCGAAGCCTTGATCTCACGCACACGCGTACGGGAAACCACGGCCAGCTTCCTGAGCGTATTGCTGAGAAATCAGCGCCTCGCGGAGTTGCCCGTGATCGCCGAACGATTCGATTACATCCTGGACGAACGCGGCGGCATCGTGGCCGCGGAGATCACGACGGCGCGGCCGATTCCCGAAGAGTTGCAAAAGAATTTGCACGACGCGCTTGCATCCGCAACCGGACGAACAGTGCGCTTAACATTTGCCACTGACGAAGCCATCATCGGCGGCGTCGTGGCGCGCATCGGCTCCACGATATTCGATGGATCCGTGCAGAATCATCTTGATCGGCTCGCAGCCGGTCTGGCGGGTAATTAAGCCGGCGCAGGAGCATTTAGAGGAGATCATGGAACCAATTAGAGCCAGCGAGATTAACGACATCATCCGTAAACAGATCGAGAATTTTGACACCGGCGTAACCGTGACCGAGGTCGGAACCGTGATCAAGGTCGGCGACGGCATCGCTGAGCTTCATGGCCTTGAAAAAGTCATGGCCGGCGAGCTACTCGAGTTTCCGCACGAAGTGCGCGGTCTTGCGCTCAACCTCGAAGAAGACAAGGTTGGCGCGGTGTTGTTCGGCGAGTTTCAGGCGATTCGCGAAGGCGACCTGGTCAAACGCACTGGCCGCATCATACAGGTTCCCGTCGGCGAGGCTCTGGTCGGACGCGTGGTCGACGTGCTCGGCAATCCGATCGACGATGCAGGTCCAATCATCACCGACCACTATTATCCGGTCGAGCGCATCGCTCCCGGCGTGGTCGACCGGCAACCAGTAAAAGAACCGCTGCAAACCGGTCTCAAGGCGATCGATGCGATGGTGCCGATCGGTCGCGGCCAGCGCGAGTTGATCATTGGCGATCGCCAAACTGGCAAGACGGCAGTCGCAATCGACGCGATCCTCAACCAAAAAGGCAAAGACGTAATCTGCATCTACGTCGCGATTGGACAGAAGGCGTCGACGGTGGCCCAGGTCGTGAGGACACTTCAGGACTTCGGTGCGATGGACTACACCATCGTCATTAAAGCCACTGCTTCAGATCCCGCCGCGATGCAGTACCTGGCGCCGTATTCGGGCGCGGCCATGGGCGAGTACTTCCGCGACAACGGCCGGCATGCGCTCACGATCTACGACGACCTTTCGAAACAAGCAGCCGCGTATCGTGAGATTTCGCTGTTGCTCCGTCGGCCGCCGGGTCGCGAGGCGTACCCGGGCGACGTCTTTTATCTCCACTCGCGCCTCCTCGAGCGCGCGGCGAAACTGTCGGACGTCAAAGGTGGCGGTTCGTTGACCAGCTTGCCGATTATCGAAACGCAGGCGGGCGACATCTCGGCCTACATCCCGACCAACGTGATTTCGATTACTGACGGGCAAATCTTCCTCGAAGCGGATCTCTTCAACAGCGGTTTTCGTCCGGCAATCAACGTCGGCAACAGCGTCTCGCGCGTAGGCGGCTCGGCGCAGATCAAAGCGATGAAGCAGGTCGCCGGAACACTTCGTCTCGACCTGGCCCAGTTCCGCGAGTTGCAGGCGTTCGCTCAGTTCGGTTCGGATCTCGACAAAGCGACGCAGGCGCAGTTGGCTCGCGGCCAACGCCTGACCGAGATTTTGAAACAGCCGCAGTATCAACCGATGGACGTCGAAAAGCAGGTGCTCGTGATCTGGGCCGCGACCAACGGCTACACCGACGACATCGCCATCGAGGACATTAAGCGATTCGAGTCGATGTTGCTCAGCTTCGTTGAGAACTCTCATCCGGGCGTGCTGGCGGCAATCGGGGAAAAGAAATCGTTGACCGATGAGATCAAAAACGACCTCAAGCAGGTCCTCGAAGATTTCAAGCTCGATTGGCAGAAGGAAGATAGAACACCGTTCGCAGCGGCAGCTCCGAAGGCCGCGGCCGCAGCAGCGCCGCAACCGGCTTAACACGATAAGCGATGCCTAATCTTCTCGACATTCGCCGGCGCATCAAGTCGGTCAAGAACACGCAGCAGATCACCAAAGCCATGAAGATGGTTTCTGCTGCGAAGCTCAGGCGCGCTCAGGATCGCGTCGTCACGGCGCGGCCGTTTGCCAACAAGATGGCCGAAGTTCTGGGCCAACTCGCGAAGCGAACCGATGAAGACTTTCATCATCCGCTGCTCGACCTGCGCGGCGATCAACGTTACCTGCTGGTCCTGATTACGGCCGACAAAGGTTTGTGCGGCGCGTTTAATACCAACCTGACAAAAGCGGCACAAGCGTTTATTCGCGAGAATGCCGACAAGAACATCGAGATACTCGCAATCGGACGCAAAGGTCGTGATTTCTTCCGCAACCGCCACGCGGCGATCGTGGGCGAGTTTATCGGCCTGACGGGAAAAGGCCGCATCGAATTTTCTGAAGCTCTCGACGTCGCGCGGTTGATAATTAAAACCTACACGGAAGATACGGGCATCGATAAGGTCTTCATCATCTACAACGAGTTCAAATCAGTGTTGTCGCAACGCCTGGTCCTCGATCAGTTGTTACCGGTTGCGCGCGTGAGCGAACCCGAACCGGAAGCGAAGTCGCAACAAGCGGTGAGCCTCGTCGATTACATTTACGAACAACCGCCCGAAGAGATCTTCAGCCGGCTCCTGCCGCGTTTGGTTGAAACGCAGGTCTTTCGCGCGTTGCTCGAATCGGTCGCGTCTGAACAAGGCGCGCGCATGACCGCGATGGATTCCGCGTCGAAGAACGCGAGCGAGTTGATCGACAGCTTGACGCTGAACATGAACCGCATTCGCCAAGCCGCGATCACCAACGAGATCATCGAAGTCGTTTCCGGAGCCGCCGCGCTGTAATCCGTATTCATGGGCCAACGATCAGTGGCCAGATTTCTCAGCCGTTACCTTCCGCTCGTCGTCTGGCTGGTCTTCATCTCCGTCGCGTCGTCCGACAGCTTCTCCGCCAACAACACGTCGCGCATCATTGGTCCACTCGTACTCTGGCTCTTCCCAAACACTACTCCGGAAACACTCGCGGTGGTCCATTTCATCGTCCGCAAGATCGCGCACTTCACTGAATACGCCATTCTCGCCTATCTCGCCGCGCGGGCTCTTCGTACTTCGCCGCGCCCGGCGTTGGCAAATCGCTGGTTTCTCGCCGCCTTCGCCCTCGTCATCGTTTACGCGCTGCTCGACGAATACCATCAGACCTTCGTCCCTTCGCGCACCGCGTCGATTTACGACAGTTTTATCGACATGACGGGTGGTCTAGTTACCCTCCTGGTACTGCGTCTCCGCCGTCGATCCCGATCAGCCCTTCAGTAAAACGCCGTCTCTCATCGTATAATCCGATTTGACTGAATCCTGGCAAGAGTGAGGTCCAACAAATGGGAATACTTGATCGCCTAAGCCCGAGTTCACAGTTCATCGAGGTAATTGAATGGCTCGACGACAGTGGCAACACGCTGGTCTATCGCTTTCCGGTGCGCGACCAGGAAATCAAAAATGGAGCGCAACTGATCGTGCGCGAGTCGCAAGCGGCTGTGTTCGTCCACGAGGGGCAAATTGCCGATCAGTTTCCGCCAGGTCGTTATACGATTGATGGCGGCAACACACCAATTCTTTCAAAACTCGGCGCCTGGAAATACGGCTTCAACTCACCATTTAAATCCGAAGTCTATTTCGTCAACACCAAGCAATTTCAAGATCTGAAGTGGGGCACACCGAATCCCGTGATGATGCGCGATCCGGACTTCGGCATGGTCCGTTTGCGCGCGTTCGGCATCTATTCGATTCGCGTCGCCGACCCGCAGGCCTTTATTAAGGAGATCGCCGGCACGAATGCGCAGTTCGTCACTGAAGACGTGGAGGGCCAACTCAAACGCACGCTCGTCAGCAGCTTCAGCGATGCGTTGGGCGAAGCCAAAATCGCCGCACTCGATCTCGCGTCGAACTACGACGAACTCGGCAAGTTCATGCGCGGCAAGATGGCCGACGACTTCAAGGGTTGGGGACTCGAGTTAACGAAGTTCGTCATTGAAAACATTTCGCTGCCGCAGGAAGTCGAGGCGGCGATGGACAAGCGCACGTCGATGGGCGTCATCGGCGACGTCGGGCGCTACACGCAATTTCAAGCAGCGGACGCGATGCGCGACGCAGCGCAAAATCAAGGCGGTGGTGCAGGCACTGGCGCGGGACTCGGTGCCGGCTTCGCACTCGGCAACGCGATGGCCGGGGCGATGACCGACGCCATTAAGCAATCACGAGAAGGCAGTTCATCAGCGGACGCGGGCGCAGTAGCAGCCACCGGCGACACTGCGAGCGTGGCCTGCCCGAAGTGTGGCAACAAAAACAGCCCCGCGGCAAAGTTCTGCAACGAATGCGGCGCTAAACTTGGACCAGCAACATGTCCCCAATGCCAGACTGAACTAACGCCTGGCGCTAAATTCTGCAACGAGTGCGGCCAAAAAATTAGCTGAGGGTGATCTCACATGCTCAAAGGGTTCACGCGTCCGCGCCGGGTAGTGATCACCGGGATGGGGTGTGTGACCCCTTTGGGAATCGGCCGCGAAGCTTTTTGGCAAGGCCTCGTTTCGGGCAGAAGCGGCGTGCGCCGTATCGAAGCCTTCGATCCCTCGAGCTTTCCCGTTCAAATTGCTGCTGAAGTTCCTTCGTTTGACTGGGAAGCACAACTCAATCCCAAAGATCGCAAGCACGTTCCGCGGACCGTCCCGCTTGCACTCGCCGCTGCGCGTGAAGCGCTCGAAGATGCGCGCCTCTCTCCAGAAGATATGCCGCTCGAAGAGCGACGCGCTTTCGGCGTTGAACTCGGCACTGGCGGCGGCGGCCTGGCATTCACCGAGCAGCAGTACGAATACTGGTACGTTGGCCCGACCACCAAGGCGAGCGTCTACACGATTCCGTCATCAACGCACGGTGGCTTATCGAGTGAACTCTCGATGGCCTTCGGCCTGCGTGGCCTGTCGCACATCGTATCGACCGGTTGCACCAGCTCGACCGATGCGATCTCTTACGCTTCGCAGCACATCGTGCTCGGACGCCAGGATCTGATGCTGGCTGGTGGCGTCGACTCGCCGATCGCGCCGGGAATTCTCGCGGCGTTCAATCTCATGACCGTGCTGACCAACGAGTGGAACAATGAACCGCAGCGCGCTTCACGACCGTTCTCGCGCAATCGCTCGGGCATGGTGTTGGGCGAAGGCTCGTGGATCTACGTTCTGGAAGAACTGAAGCACGCGCGCGATCGCGGCGCGCAGATCTACGCGGAAATCATTGGTTACGGTTCGACCTGCGACGCGTACCATCGGGTTCGTCTGGCCGAAGATGGCGATGAACCGGCGCGGGCAATGAGCCTCGCGCTTCAGGATGCCGGCGTTGAAACAAAAGACATCGATTACATTAACCTGCACGGCACGTCGACCGTCCTCAACGATCGCATCGAAACGAGCGCGTTGAAGCGTGCGTTCGACGGCAACGCAGCGCGCATTCCGATGTCCGCGACGAAGTCGCAAATTGGGCATCCGCAAGGCGCGAGCGGCGCCGCCGGACTCGGCGCCGCACTGTGCGCGATGCACACCAACAAAATTCCGCCCACCATCAATCTCGATGAAGCCGATCCTCATTGCGATCTCGATTACGTTCCGAACGAAGCACGCGAAGCAAACGTAAAAACCGCGCTTTGCAACTGCATCGGTTTCGGTTCGAAGAACAGCGCGCTCGTGGTCCAACGGTTGGTCGAGTCGTAGAAAATGTTCGAACGGTTCAAGCAGCGCAGTCACGATCTGGAGCACATCGACACCGGGGCCTACACGCCGGAAGAATACGAGTCGTGCATCTCCGAGTTGCAACTCGTGAATCGCTGGATGGGCGATGCGCACGCGCTGAAGCAAACTCTTTTGAAAGACGTCGAACAGCATTCATTAACGGAGTTTTCCGTGCTAGACGTCGGCGCGGGTTCAGGCGAACTGTTGCGCGTCGCGGCGACGTGGGCCAGGGAAACCTCCCGTCGTTTCAAAGGCGTCGGCCTGGAGTTGAACGAACGATCCGCGCTCGCGATCCGTGAAGAGTCCGCCGGTTTTCCGGAGATCGTGTCGGTTCGCGGCAACGCGTTGGGCTTGCCGTTTGCAGACGATGAATTTGATTACGTGATGTGCTCGCTCTTCACGCATCACTTTGTCGACGAACAGGTCGTAAACATCTTGCGCGAGATGCATCGCGTCGCGCGCCGGCGCATCTTCGTGATCGATCTGCATCGCGATCCGGTGCCGTATTTTTTCTACACGACCGTTGGCAAGCTCGTGTTGAAGAATCGTCTGCTGCGCCACGACGGCGCGCTTTCGATACTTCGCAGTTTCAAAGCGGACGAGTTGCTGAACCTGGGCCAGGCGGCGGGACTGCGCGACGTCGCCGTTGAGCATCACTTTCCCGCGCGTTTGGTGTTGACCGCATGACGACCGATTACGACGTCATAATTGCAGGTGCTGGTCCGGCCGGCAGCAGTGCGGCGATTCATCTTGCGGCCAACGGCCTGCGCGTGTTGCTGGTCGAACAGAAAAAATTTCCGCGCGCGAAGTTGTGTGGCGAGTTCATCTCGCCCGAGTGCCAGGACCATTTTGGCAAGCTCGGCGTGTCGCGAGCGATTCTGTGTTCGGAGCCGGCATCGATTAATGAAACGGTTTTTTATTCGAATCGCGGTCATCACGTTGGCGTGCCGAGTAGTTGGTTTGGTGAACGGATGGCGCTCGGGTTGAGTCGTGCGGTGATGGATGATGTGTTGCTGCGACGTGCTGCGGCGGTTGGGGTCGAGTTGATCGAGAATGGAAACGTTGTTGGGACACGAATAGAAACCAATCGAGTTTTTGGGATCAGTGTTCGAGTTGGAACACTCGAAAGCGAGTTTCACGCACCATTGACGATCGACGCGACGGGCCGCGCGCGCATTCTCGTGCGCAAAACAAATCACACGCACCAGGCGAAACCAAAACTGATCGCCTTCAAAGCCCATTTCCAAAACACGCGCGTCGCGCCGGGCGCGTGCGAGATCTATTTTTATCGCGGCGGTTACGGCGGACTGAGCAGTATTGAAGCCGGCACGAGCAATCTGTGTTTCATCGCCGCGGCCGAGCAGGTAAAGGGTTGCAACTCCGATCCGGAACGCGTGATGCGCGAGGTCGTGATGCAGAATCCGCGCGCGAGCTACACACTCACGCCCGCCACCACTGCTTCAGAATGGCTCAGCGCTTCGTGGGACCACTTCGGCCGGCAGAGTCCAGCGCCGGCGAAAGGCCTGCTCGCGATCGGTGACGCCGCGGCGTTCATTGATCCATTCACCGGCAGCGGCATGTTGATGGCCCTCGAGAGCGGCGAACTAGCGGCCAGCGTAATTGTTCGCCACCGCAACAAACTGGACGCCGCGCTCCTCGCCGCTGATTACGTCGAAAGCTATCGGAAAAAATTCGACTCACGACTAAAAATTTGCAGCCTTCTGCGCCGCGCCGCGTTTCACCCGCGCCTCACCGAGTTGGGCGTCGCGCTCTTTGGCGCAAGCGAGCGCTTCCGCAGCCGAGTCGCGCGCGCCACGCGTTCAGCAGCCGGCGTAAACCACCGCTCTGTTTGAACATGCGCGAAACACGACCGAAATTATAATTGTTGCCACGCCTACTCTTTTTAGAGTAAAAAGGCGAGGCTGTACCGGTCTCTCTGTCATCTCCCGTCCCAGGGTAAACGACCGAACCTTCAAGAACTCATTGAGTGCGAGTCCATAGCCGCGAAACTAGTTAAGGAGAATATGACGATGTTGGTATCGTTGAAGTCCTGGCGTTTCGGATCTTTTCAACTCATCTCTCTGCTAGCGATCTTGCTGGTGTCTGCAAGCGTGGCCTTGGGACAAGCTCAGGCGAATGCCGCCGACCTTCAGGGATCTGTGAAAGACTCGTCCGGCGCTGTGGTGCCAAACGCCACCGTCACGGCACGCAATCCCGGCACAAACATCTCGCGCAGCGCGACGACGAACGACGCCGGCTACTATCGCGTCGTCAATCTGCCGCCCGGCGATTACGAAGTCACTGTCGAAGCTGCCAACTTCAAGAAAGCCGTGTTGACGAAAGTCACGCTCACGATCGGCCAGGTCGCGGACGTCGACGTCACGCTCGAACCGGGACAGATCACTGAGAGTGTCACTATCTCCGATGCGACTTCTGAAATCATCGAGACTTCGAAAACCGCCGTCGCTACAACCATCGATCAGCAACGAATCAACAATCTTCCGATCAACGAGCGCAACTATCTCTCGTTTGCCCTGACTACTTCGACCGTCGGCCGCGACAACGGTCGTCCGATTGGACCAGCGCCCACCACGGGTTTGAACTTCGGCGGCCAACGCGGCCGTTCCAACCTCGTCCAGGTTGACGGCGCCGACAACACGGACAACTCCGTGAACGCGTCTCGCTCAACTGTGAGCCAGGAAGCGGTGCAGGAGTTTCAGGTGGTGACGAATTCATTCGCGCCGGAGTTTGGGCGTTCGGCCGGTGGCGTCGTCAACGTCGTCACGAAGTCGGGCACAAACGATTTTCACGGAAACATGTTTGGCTTCCTGCGCCACCGAAGTTTTCAGGCGCGCAATGCGTTTGCTCCGATCGAAGATCCGCCGTTCACCCGCACGCAGTACGGCTTCACGATTGGTGGTCCATTCGATCGCGATCGCACGTTCTTCTTCTTTGCTTTCGAACAACGTCGCCGCAATGAATCGGGTTTTTTCACCAGCAACGTCGCCCAGGGTTTGACTGGTTCGGTCGTCTTGCCGCCGCTTGCGCCCGGTTTTCCGGCCCAGACGCTGACCAACATCCGGCCGGAACAGGCGACTTACATCAACAACCTGCTGGCGCAGGGTGGCCAAATTGCTCAGCTCGGCATCGCCTACGCTTACCTTGCTTCGGGCGGTGGCAGCACGGCGCTCAACGGCTTCAATCCGCTACTCGCGACTGGCGCACCATTCACGCCCGGCACCGTGATCGGCAACAGGTTCTTCCTGACCGGCGCGCCGATTCCGCTCTCGACTGCCAACAGCCAGGGCCAACCGATCGCGTTTCGCGCGTTGCGTGGCTTGCAGTCGATCTTTCCAGTAACTGATCGAACGACGTTCAACTCGTTCCGGCTCGATCATCTGATCACTAACAAGCATCAGCTCAGTTTCCGGTTTGGTTACAATCCGAGCACGATCACCGGCATCCAGGTCGAGTCGCAAAACCAGTCGTTGGGCCAGAACGACTTCTCGCGCACCGGCATTCAAACGTTGCGCGACTTCTCCGCGGTCACGACGCTGACGTCGACGCTTTCGAACAGCATCGTCAATGAAGCGCGGTTCAACTTCGGTGAGCGGCGCGCCACGTTCAAGTCACAAAATGGCGACGCCGTTGCTTTCAACATTTCCGGAGCGGCCTTCATCGGTCGCGAATTGTTCTCGCCGGTGGTTCGCACCGAGACGCGTTACGAGTTCACTGACAACGTGAATCTCGTTCACGGAAATCACACCTTCAAGTTTGGCGGCGACGCGGCTTTCGTTCGCATCCCTGAAGCGATCTTCGAATTGAACTTCGCCGGGCTTTTCAACTTCGGCGGACTCGGCGCGTGTACTCTCATCGCGCAACTTTGTACGCTGCCGGCGAGCCTGCAACCGCCGCCGGATTTCACACCGGTCCAACAATACGGCCTCGGATTCCCGACGAACTTCATTCAGGGTTTTGGCGACCCGGTCAGCAGCATCAGCAACAAGCCGCTCGCGTTTTTCGCGCAGGATTCGTGGAAAGTCCGGCCAAACCTGACGTTGAATTACGGCGTGCGTTACGACTACGAGATCACCGAACAAATTCCGACGCTGCCGTTGCATGATCCGTTGTCGGGCATCAGCCTTTCCGCCGCTGACATCCTGGCGGCCCAGGACGCGATGGGTGTGCAGCAAGGTTTTCCACGCGACAAGAACAACTGGGCGCCGCGCCTGGCGGTAGCGTGGGATCCGAGGAACGACGGCAAGACGGTCATTCGCGCCGCGTTCGGGCTTTTCTACGACCACCCGCTGCTCGCGATCGCGTTCAACTCTGACATCGCGGACGCAGTGCAACAGCAACAAGGCATTCTGACCCCGGGCAGCCCGTCGCCGACGTCGCTGCTGAACGCGGCGCAGGTCTTTCAAGGAACCGTCTGTCCTCCGGGCGGCGGAAATCCAATCTGCCCGCCGGGTGTTTTGACGCCGGGTGTCGCCGCCGGTGCGCAGTATCAGTTCGGCCGCCAGCGATTCAACGATCAGACGTTCCCCGGTTTTGGCCCGGTGTTGCCGTTCACGCTGCACGTGCAGAAGAACTTTGAATACGCTTACGCGAATCAAGGCAACTTCACGGTCGAGCGTGAGCTGTCGAAGAACATGACGCTGTCGGCGAGCTACATCTTCGTTGGCGCGCATCACTTGCCGCATCCGCTCGACATCAACGCGCCGCGCACGGATCTTCAGATTCAGAACTTCTTCCGCTTCGCGGGCCGCAATCCGGTAAGCACGACGGAAGCCGTTGCGTTTTCGATTCCGACCAGCGGTGCGGCTTGTCCGTTTGGTGTGCCATTGCAGTGCTTCACGATGACCACGCCGACCGGCGCTCCGGCGTATCCGACTGCCGGTCAAACGTTCGCGATCATCATTCCGGGCATGGTGGCGGCGCCGCTAACGAATCTCAGCAGTCGCATCGTCAATGCCGGTATCGCAAACTTCTTCCGGCCCAACGCTCCGAACTACTTTCTGGCCCAGGCGCTGTCAGGCGGGCTCGTAACTCCGGGCGTCTTGAACAGTGCTCTGCCGGGTTCGTTGCGAACGCCGGGAACGATTACGCCGTTCGGTTCAATCAACGCGCAAACTTCTGACGGCAACTCAACCTACAACGCGCTGAACGTCGACGTGAAGAAGCGCTTCTCAAGCCACTTCCAATTCTTGGCGTCGTATACCTGGTCCCACTCAATCGACGATTCATCCGACCTGCAAACGCTTCTGCTGCCGCAGGACAACCGTAACTTCGGCGCTGAACGCGCGGATTCGTTATTCGATCAGCGTCACCGGTTTGTGTTCAGCGGCGTGCTCGCGTCGCCGGCGCCCTGGACCAAGGGCAGCGGTTGGCAGCGTGCGCTATCGAACTTCACGCTGGCGCCGATCTTCGAAATCTCGTCAGGACGCCCGTTCAATATTCTCAGCAACCAGGACACCAACAACGATCAGTCAAACCAGACCGATCGCCCGACTGTCCTGTCCGACGGCACGCTCTGCGTTGCCGGCGCGCAGGGCTGCGTTGGCATAATTACCAACGGCCAGTTTACGAGTGGTAGTTTGGGCCGCGACTTCGGCCTGACCCATAGCTTCATGTCACTCGACATGCGCCTCGCGAAGATGATCCCGATTGGCGAGCGCGTGCGTTTGGAACTGATTGCCGAGGGCTTCAACCTGTTCAATCGCTTCAACGAAGCGGCCGCCTCGCCGTTTATCGACGACGTGAAGGCTTTCAACCAACGCGCGAACAACGGCCGTTACTACAGCCGCCCGACGGCGGCCTTCGATCCGCGGCAGTTTCAGTTTGGCGTCAAGCTGAATTTTTAAGATCCTCTTCCGGTTTTACTCTCGCAGGCGAACTCCGCGGGGTTTGGCAGCATCCGAACGTCTGTTCAACGAACAACGGGGATCTGAGCTTTCAACCTGTCCCTCTCCCGCAATACAATCGTTTGCACTATGAATAGATTTACGCTTATCGTCCGCCTTTTTACCCTCGGCTTCGTTTTCATATTTCTCGTGGCCGAGTCGCAGGCCCAGACCACGCGACCGCGGCGCGTCAGGTCGAGCCAAAAGAGCACTACCACAACCAAAGACTCGGACCCTTTGCTCCGGCCCGAACCGACTCCTGCGCCCACAGCCAAACGCACTAGTTCCGATGATTCATTGCTCGACGTGCAACCGGTTAAGCCCGTGGTGAATACGGTCGCGGCTGCCGACACGAAGCACGCGTATCTGCTGCTCGAGCAGAAACAGTTTGCGGCTGCGGCGAAAGAAGCGAAGGATCTCGCGGCGCTCCATCCAAACGATCCGGAAGCGTGGAAGATCGCCGGCTTTGCCGAGTTGAACCTGAAGCAATACGCCGACGCTGCGAAAGATCTGGAGAAGGCAGTTCAGTTACAACGCAGCTCGAAGCAGGAAGATCCGAACACCGAAAGCGCGCTCGGCCAGGCTTACGTGCTTTCGGAAAGATATCAGGAAGCGCTGCCGTTACTCGTCGCGGCCACCTCGCGCAACGCCGCGCAGCCCGATGCAATGATGATTTATTACCGCGGCATCTCCGAATACAAAACCGGAAAAGTTGCCGACGCGGAAAAGAGTTTCAACTCCGTCGTCAAACTTAATCCCAAAGACTCTTTGTCGCTCTTTTATCTCGCGCAGATCGCGCTCGGCAAAAACGATCTCGACGGCGCGATTGCGTCACTGAATCGGGCCACCGTTAACGACGCGCGCATGACGGGCGCGTGGACGCTGCTGACTTCATCATACTTGCGCCGCGCCGCGATGAGCACTGACGCAACAAAATCCGACGCTGATTACATCAACGCCGTGCGCGCCGGTGAATCGCTGATCAAGCTGCGCACTGACGCTGAGGCAGTCACGCTTTTCGGGCAGGCCCTGATCGGCGCGAAGCAATATGCACGAGCTGCGGCGGCGCTCGACCGCGCCACAGCCGGACCGGACGCGACCGGCGTTACGTTCTACTTGTTAGGCGTGGCCCAATCGCGCGCGGCCAACTTCCCGAAAGCCATCGCCGCACTCGATACCGCGTCGAAGAAGTCGCCCGATGATCCGAACGTCTATCGCGAGCTTGGCTATGCGTATGAAGTGACGAAGAATTACACGAAGGCTCTCGCGGCGTATCAGCGCGGTTCGGCGCTCGCGCCTAACGACCCGGACTTCAAAGAATCGATCGAGCGTGTGAAACCGTTTGCGAAGACGCAATGAGCGTAACGACCCTTGACGACAGTTCGAACGGATTACCCGCAGTCGCACGCGCCTTCGCGACTTACTCGCTGGTGCCATATCTCGGCATTCTGTTCTGTCCGGGTGCGGTGATAGCTGGAGCAGTCGGAGTCGTAAGGTCATTTCGCTCGCCGCAAACCGTCGCGACGCGTTCGGCTTGTTACTTCAGCGCGATGATGGGCGTTGTTGTTCTGGTTGCGCAGTTGGTGCTTTGGTGGATGTTGTACCAGATACCTGTTTGGGCAGTTGCTAAATAAAATTTCAACCCGGCTTAAGGAGACTTACATGCGAATTCTTTTCACCGTGCTTCTACTCGGAGCGTTGTCCTCCGGTGCTTTGGCGCAACGTCCCCGCACGACGACGGAATCCGAGCCGGCCAAAGCTGCGGACCCCGCGCCGACTGCACCGGCGCCGTCGAATGTGAAAGCCAAGTACGAAGGCGGCTATTTCGGCTACAACAAGACGATGGACGGCACGCTCACCTTCGACGACAACAACAATCGACTGGTCTTCAAAGACGGCAAGACGCCCAAAGAGATCTCGATGCCTTACGAGTCTTTGACTTCCGTTTACTCCGACACCAAGAAAGTGCAGCCCGCGGCGGCGACCGTAGCCAGCAACGTGCCGTCGGTCTATTCGCTGCCGGCGCGCTTTATCAAGACAAAGGTGCGCTACCTGACGCTGCAATACAGCGATCCCGATTCGCACGTCAGCGGCATCATGAGCTTCAAAATCGACGATAAGCAACTGCTGGAATCAGTGCTGGTGACACTCGCGCAAAAATCCGGCATGACGAAGCGCGGAGACATCTACGTGAAAAAGCGTGACGACTCCAGCAAACTGGAGCCATAAATCGGGGTCCTCAGTTTAAATAAGTTCGTCCGTGTTCTAACGGGAACGAATTCCTCACTCACGCGTCTAATAGAGAACTTGTCATGATCGAGTTGTGTGCTCGAAGGGGAGGTTCTCACCATGAAATCGCTGTCCGCGAGAATTCTAGTCGCAGTTATCACGTTCATCATTGGCGTCGGCGTGGCCAGTATTTGGCTGACACGCTGGCGTTTCGTTAATGAAATAGATCCGATCACCAATCCCGTCGCTACCGAAGTCCCGGCCGCTCGGCTCGAGATGGTATTCGTTCTCGACACCACCGGCTCGATGGGCGGGCTGCTCGACGGCGCGAAACAACGCATCTGGGGCATTGTCAACGGCGTAATGCAGACCTCGCATGCCTCCGTACGCATCGGTCTCGTCGCCTATCGCGATCGTGGCGATGCTTACGTGACGAAGGTGCTGCCGTTGACGGACGATCTGGACAAGGTCTACACCACGCTCATGGATTACCGCGCTGAGGGTGGCGGTGATCTTCCGGAGGACGTGCGCACCGCGTTGGCCGACGGACTCAACAGAGCCGGTTGGTCGGCAACCGCGCCTGACCTGACGCAAATCATGTTTCTGGTCGGTGACGCTCCGCCGCACAACGACTACGACAACACCGTCGACACGCTCACCACCGCCACGAACGCCATTCAGAAAGGCATCATTGTCAACACGATTCAATGCGGAAACCTGGCGGTAACGACTCAAGCCTGGCAAGCCATTGCTCGAAGAGGCGACGGCCAATACTTTGCAGTTCCGGCAAATGGCGGCGTGCA
>Ga0247695_1000092_pt1 | contig 16083 bp, 27 predicted proteins | sample CNK36_metaG_FD_182739 | JGI IMG/M metagenome (GOLD analysis project Ga0247695, IMG submission 182739) | Soil microbial communities from Purdue University Martell Research Forest, Indiana, United States - CNK36 | ecosystem: Environmental > Terrestrial > Soil > Temperate forest > Bulk soil...
CGCCCCCCCCCGCCACAACGGCGCCGCCGCAGTTCCCCGCTCAGGTGCCGGTGCCCGCCAGCGCGCCGCCAGGCCCCACAGCGACGCCCGCGACGCCATCAGGTAACGTGCCGCCGGCCGGCTTCAAACGCGCCGTCGAAATGTTCGTCGTCTCGCCGCAGCTGGCGCAGCAGGGCTCAGCCCTCATTTCGGGCATGGGGCCGCAAGTCGGAGCGATGGCCCTCTCGGCGCTGCAAGCGCAGTTCCCCAAGGGCTGGCAACGCGCCAAGAGCGCCACGGCGCAGGAGCAGGCGTTCGCAAAGTCGCTGCTGCCCAACTGGCACGACGGAAAAACGACGTTCACCGGCAGCACGCTCACGAACGCCCGCGCCTGGCTCTACACGAAGCACCCCGGCGCGCAGCCCCCCGTGCAGCAGCAGCAGCCCCCGGCGGCGGCTCCGCCGGCCACCACAGCGCCGCCAGCGGCCGCGCCGCCCGATTTCCCCGCAGGGGTGCCGGTGCCCGCCACGGCGCCAGCAACCCCCACCGTGACGCCTGGAACGGTCAAGCAACCCGACGGCACCACCGTCACCACCAGGCCCGACGGCTCGAAGGTGACGACCCTGCCCGAGGTTCTGATCACTGCGGACGCGCCGCCCGCCGGCTCGAAGCCTGTGAACCAGGTCACAGCGGTGCGGAAGGGCGAGGGCCTGGCCAACGTCGCGCGCCGGCTCGGCCAGCCGGCGACGGCCGCCAGCGCAAAGGTGCTGCAAGCCGCAAACGTGCCCGGACCGGACGGCGTTTACACCGCGCAGCCGTTAGATAAGGGTGGGCTCAAGCGCAAAGGCCGCGCGGGCGGCCTCCAACCCGGCGATCGGCTTTTCGTGCCGCCGCAGTGGGGCCCGGTCAATGCTTCGGCTCTCTAACGCCCTGCCGCTGGTGCTGCTCGGCCTGCTGTTCTCGCGCGACAGTGAGCCGAGCTCGCCGGCACCGGCAGCGCCGAGCCCCGGCGCCGCGCCTGCTGGCCCGCCCGGGCTCGAAGTGGCGCGCGTGCTGACTGGCGGCCAGCCGCTAGAGCAGTGGTTTAGCGACCGCTTCCGCGTCGCCGTCGAAGTGCTGGCGCTCAACCTGCCGGCGGACGTGGTGCACGACGCGGCGCTTTCCGTCGTCGCGCAGTGGGCTCACGAGACGGGCCGCGGCCGCTCTGAGTTCAATTTCAACATGGGCGGGTGGCGGGCTCGGAAGTCCGATCCGTATTTCGTCGCCCGCGACGTGCAGACCGGCCGCGAGCTGTTCCGCTGGACGGCTTACGGCGACTTGCCCAACGCGGTGCACGACCAGCTGCGGCGCCTGCACGACACTTTCCCAACCGCTTGGGCTCTGCTCGCCAAAGAGCCCAACACGTCGCGGTGGGTCGAGGAGCTGGGCCGCCGCGGCTACTACGTGCACCCGCCCGGCACCACGCAAGCGCAGCACATTTTGAACTACACCCGCGCGTGGGCGAGCAACCGCGCCGAGCTGCAAAGGTTGGCCGTGTCATGAGTAGCGGACCCGTTGGGCTCGATGTCCGGGAGTACGTCTATCAAATTTGGACCTACGTGGTGCCGGACGGGTCGCTGCACCAAATCGGCGCCCGTAACCAGTGGCTCGTCACTCGAGTTCAGTGCTTTGCGGCCGCGGCCTCGGGCCAGCTGAACATTCAAGGCACGCCCAGCCCGAGCATTCCCCTTGCTGCCAACGGGTGCGTCACGCTCGAACCTAACGGCGCTTACCGCGGGGATTTGTTCGTGCAGGGGCAGGGCGCAGTTTTGATCGTCGAGTTCTGGATTCAGGCCAACGACGTTGGCCCCATCACGGTGGACATTTCATGAGCCAGCCGGAATTTGACGACTTCGAGGGCGACGATTTCGACGACGAAGCCGAGGGCATGGACGGCGACGACGACGGCGGCGATCAAGTCGGCGGCATGCAGGGCGCTCCGGAAGGGAGCGGCATCAGCCCCACGTGGACATGGGGCAGCAGCGCAACCGTCAACGTCGACACCACCAGCACCTTTGGCCTGGTCAAGACTTCGCAGCAGCTGGCGCAAGTCTCACTGCCCGAGCCCGCGGTGTGCTCGGTGTACATTCAGGCGTCGCTGCGCGTGACCGACCCGCTTGCCGACACCATCGGCTTTTTCACGCTCAACCTGAACCAGGGCCTTGGCCGCACCACCATCCCGCGCCAAATCTCTTTCGCTGGCCAGCCGGCGATCAACGCGCCGCTAGAGTTCACGCTGCCGTTTCTGCCCATGCACACGCTCAACGTGGACGCGGTGGTGACGGCCTTCAAAAACTCCGTCGACCCCACGAACATCATCGCCGTGGACGTTTTTATGGTCGTGTCGCCCATCACCCGAATCCCGCAGCAGATCCAAAAGCTCCAATTCGGCATGGCCGTCCCGGGCGAAGCCGACGACCTAGACGACGAGCTGCGCCAGGACCTCGAAGCCGAGGGCCCGACGGCGGCGCAAGCGGTGGCGCAAGGCCGGCGTCGTGTCGACGGCTCTAACGACCACGTGCGCCGGCCCGAGCCCGAGCCCGAAGACGAGCCGCAAGTCGAGCGCGTGCACCCGGTGCTGCTGAAGCTCATTGACCAGCTCACCGCGCGACACGGCCGCCCGCCGAGCAAGCCCGAGCTACGCGCGGCCGTGAAGCGCTTCAAAGCGCGCCAGGCCCGACGCCTGCGCAAGGTCCGATGACGGATTGTTGCTGTTCGCCTTTCGGGCCTACGCCCGTCCCCGTGCCCGGTCTGCCGGCTGTGCTGGCCGTCAGCAACGTCAGCGGCCCTCACGATATTCTGATGAACGCCGGCCAGGCCATTCGCGGCGTGGCCGGCAGTGCCAGTGACGGCTCGACGCTTGCCCTATTCGGTGGGGTTGGCGCTCCGGGATTCAACGGCGGTCCGGTAAACATCACAGGCGGCGCGTCCCCCATTTCCGGAGCCGGCGGCGCTGTCCACCTCACGGGTGCTAACGGCAGCACCAACGGAGCCGGCGGCGCCGTCACTCTGGTGGCCGGCAACGGAGCCGGCACGGGCAACGGTGGGGACGTCCAAATAACTGCTGGCGCGGCGAATACAGGCGCGGCGGGAGCCGTGAACATCTTCACCCAAGCGCCCGCCGCTGGCGACGCTGGCAACGTTCAGATTTTCACGGCCAGCGCGAGCAGCGCCGGGAACGGCGGCTCGTTCAATGTGTTCGCGGGCGAGAGTCGCGGCGCTGGCAAGACCGCTGGAAATATCTCATTCTTCGCAGGCAACGGCCACGGCGACGGCAACGCCGGCAGCATCGCGCTTTTTGCAGGCCCTAACGGCGTAGGTGGGGGAAACATCCAGCTACGTTGCCAAACGCCATTCGAGGCCAACGGCGGCACGATCGAACTTTTCGGCGGTCCTGGCGGCACGGCCACGGCTACCGCGCGCAACGGCGGTGATGTGAGCTGCCAGCCTGGCGCGGGTGTATCGGGCGGCGCAAGCGGCAACGTCCAGCTAAGAGACGGCGCCGGCACAAGCCGGCTTTTCGTGAACACCTCGGGAGGCGTCAACGTGGTGGACACGTCGGCCACTGCAAGCTCGCACGGCGGCGGCTCCGCCCTGCCGGCGCTGGTGAACCAATATTGGGTGGTCACGCAAGGCGGCACCACCTTCAAAATCCCGATGTTCGACGCCTAGGGCTCGGGGCGCTTGGCGTTCAGAACCTGATCGACCAGAGCAACCGCGGCGTGCGCGGGGGCCAGCATGTAAGCCGTGCGTCCGGCGATGGGCTGCGGCGTGCGCAGCGCGTTGCACAGCGCTTCCCAATCGCCTTCGTCCACACTCAGCGGGCCGCGTGCGCCCTTTTCCCCGCACGCCTCGGCAATGCGCAGCGCAAGCCGCATGCCCTCATAGTTGGCGTTGAAACGCACGTCAGCCGAAAGCGCGTAAGCCACCACGTCCCGCACGTGGTAAGCGCGGTCCGCCATCACCTCGGCGGTGTCTTCGATCACACGGCTCGGCATTTTCAGTGCTCGGGCATGTCGCGCGGCGTGGTAGGCGCGGCGTCGTCGTACTCCGCGTCAATCGTCTCGAGCGCCGGCACCTCGAGAAAAAAGCCCATAGCTTGCGAGATGCGCACCGCGGCCGACGCGTGCAGCGGACACACGACGCGTTCGGGGTTGCCCGGCCAGGTGAAACGATGCGTGGCGGGCTCGTCGCAGTCCACTTGCGAGCACACGCCCGGCGCCTTTTCCTCGCCGAGCATGTGCCGCGCTGCTGCTGCTTTGCGGTCGTCTTCGGTGACCTCTCGGCCCACGTCGCCCATGATTGCGTCCGCCGCCGCGTCGAATTGGTCGGGGACGTTGATTTGGCACCAGCCGCCAGACGTGCCGCAGCGCGTGCAGGTCTGCGGCACCTGGTCGGGCTGATACTCGGCGGTGCAAGCGGTGCAGCGGATGACGTGGGCCATGGCGGCTAGACTACCAGGCGCGAGGGCGGCGCGTCTTCGTCGTCGTACTCCGCGTCAGGTTCCCAGCTGTGCGGCCCCTCGTGGCCTTGGGGAAAGTCGCACACGCCGCGGCCGCTGCTGCCGTCCGGGTCTTTCCACCCGCCCTCTTGGCCGCAGGCAACGCACGTGCACGGCACCGTGCGGCAGTGCTGGCAAAGCTCCTCGGGCGTGACGTGGCAGGCGCACGACTGCCGCAACACCAGCTCGTAAGGCTTGCTGCACATGCCGCACTTGATGGCGGCTTCCTCCTCGCCCGGCGCCGGCGCCGGCGGCGGCTGGGTGTCGCGCTTCACGAACGGCGCCGGCAGCGGAATCATGGGTTGTTGGTCGGCGCTGTCGAGCCGCAACACCTTGCCGTCGTGGTCGGTGATTCCGCTCATGAGCGCTTCGATCCGAATGTGCTCGGGCACGCGCGAAAAAAAGGCGTAGTCCTCGCGGAACCACCAGCCCTCTTTCAGGTACTCGCAGAAAATGCCGATGCGCTCCACTTCGTCGTCGTCGATGAAAGTCAGGTCGCGCCAAATGTGCTCAAGCTCGACCAGCGCAGCGCGCGAAACGGCGACGATGCCGAAGCCGCCAAAAACGGCGCGCTTGAGACGCGCGCCGCTCGGGCTCACGCGGTCAATCGGCGCGTCCGGGTGTAGCGTGATGTTCACCACGGGCGTGTCTTGCCGCAGCCAGCAAGGCACGATGACGATTTGCGGCGTGTCCGGGTCGATGCTGCGCACCAAATGGTTGAGCGTCTCTTGGCTGGCTTGCGTGTCGTCGTCGACCGAAACCCACAGGTCGACTTTGCCGTTTCGAGCGCCGCGCGCAGCCACGCTGAAAGCTCGCGACCGTGCGTGACCAATGCTCGTGCCGCCCGCGTCGTGCAAAACCGCGACCTCGGAGAGCTTGCGAAGCCGACGCACGACGAGCGCCGCCGGCAGCACCTTTTCACCGGGCACGTCCAGCGTGCTGTTCACTTGCTTGTGAAACTCTTCCTGCGCCGCCTTTTTGCCGAGCCGCTTTGACAGCTCGTAGGTGATGACGCTGCACAGGATCATTTTGCCGCTGGTCTCTGGAATCAGGTGGGTCATTTGGCCTTCCCCCGGGCCGACGAGCGTAGCGCCTCCAGGCCGCGCAGCGTGGCGACGCGTGCGCGTGCAGCTCCAAGCCGCTCGAACGCCGCGCCCAGCTCGGCGGCGGCCGTCATGCAGACCTTTCGGAATAGCCGAACCTCTCGCCGCGCGTCGGATTCGGCCATTTTCGCCTGTAGCAGCAGCGGCGCTAGGCGTTTTCTACGGGTGTTTTTAGTCTTTCTGGGCATTTTTCCTCTACTTTCTGGAACTTCTTACCGATATAGACCGAGCGAACGCGGCCCCCAGCGGTCCAAAAGGCGTACCAATACGGGCCGTGGAGCTTGTTGCAGCCTTTTTTCCCGCAGAGAACGGCCTTCAGCTCGTAGGTGATGCCGCGGCCACGCTCGCGTGTGTGGCGGATTTCCAGCGAGGCCAAACCCACAGGGGTTTTTGCCTTTTCGCTGTGGGTTTGGGCCGCCTTCTGCCGGAGCAACTCCGCGCCCAGCGCCTTGGACGTGTTGCCGTGGCGCTTCGCGGCGGCGGCCGCTTCTCGAGCTGCGGCGCCGGCCATGCGCTCGGCACGTTTTCGGCGGATTTCCTGCACTGCGCTGCGCGCGGTGGACTTCATTCGCCCACCTTATCTAATTAGATAAACCAGGGCAACCGCGGACGGCCGCCACGTTAGATAAGACGGACCCGGCGCTGGCCGTACGCGGCGGCCAGGGCGAGCGCGCCGGCCATGGCGGTCTGCGCCTGCAAGCGCTCCGCGCACGCCTTGCAGAGCACGAAACAGCCGGTTTGCGGCGAGAAGCAGAGCACGTGCCCGAGCGGCCAGGGGCAGGCGTCGCACGGCGGCGCCGACAGGTAGGGCCCGGGCGGAATCGGCTCCGCTAGTACGGTCATGTGGGTGGCGTCGCACATGGTTCGCCCTACCTGCGCACGCTGCTGCCGAACGCCAGCGGCTCGGCTTCGGTCAGGGTCATGGCGTCCTTGCGGGTGTAGGTGCCGGTGGGTGACGCCAGGCGGGCGGGCACCGTGGGGTGCGTCCACCGGCCGTGGTCGACCTCCCGCCAGCCGTAAGACTTCAGCCAGCGGGCCTGGCTGGCGTGTAGCTCGCGTGTCGCGTCCTGCTGCTCCCTCGTGTGCATGTTCAACCTCCCTGGAAAAAAAGTGCTCCCCTGCCGCGGCGGTGGGGGGGGGACACCGTGAAGCGCAGCAGGGGAGCTGACCCAATAACTAACATTTCTGGGTCAGCATTCCAACCGCCCCGGCTAGTCATTTTTCGAGCGGTTTTTGGGGGGTCGATTTGGGGGGTTTTTTGGGTCAGGATTTGCCGCCCGTTTGGGTGGCGGTCCAAGCCGTCGCGGCCCTCCGGGGGTGCCTTGGAAGACGCACCCCCGGCGCGCCGCCAAAAAATCGGAGCGCACCTCATGAACCGCCGAGGCTTTCTCTCGCTGCTGGCCGCCACGCCGTTGATTCCGGCGCTGGCCAAGTTCGAATCGCTGATCGAAGTCCCGCCGCCGCCGCCCGTAGAGCTGCCGCCCGAGTTTCATTTGCAGCGCTACGTCATGAGCTTCGGCGACGGCTCGATCGTTCGGCCTGGTGGGGTGGTTCGCTACGCCGCGCCCATGCAGCGCATTTTTCGGCCGGACCGAATCATCATGCCGGCGCGTAGTGCGCAGTTCGGGCTTTTGGGCGTGTCGGCAGCTGGGGAGCCCAACCTAGCCGAAGAAATCAGCGCCGAGATTTTCGACCCGCGCGGCTTCGGCGTGCGTCTCGAATTTGCGCCCGTGCGCCCTGGTGAGGAAATCATCATTTGCGCCGTCAACCGCGGCGACGACCCCGCGCCGTTTCACCTCGCGTTGGTTGGCTCGACAGTGTGCGCCGGGCCGGCGCCGCGCTTTGACTGGTCGCCACCGGACGACGACGACGACGACGACGACGACGACGACGACGGCGACGACGACGACGACGGCGACGATTACGACGACGAGGAAGCCTGAAAATGGATCGGCTTCAGCGCTTCGAGCTGGTGGCCATGCTTCGCAGCTGCGCCGACTCGCTCGAAAAGAGCGACGGCGACGAGCAGCAAGAGCGGTTCATTTTCGACGCGCTGCTAGGCACGCTGGCGAATGTCGAGCGCGAGCAGGCGCCAGCGCCGTGCGCGTGCGGCTCGGGCCTGGACGCTCGGGCCTGCCAGCGCACCTGGCGGCACTGCAAGCTGTGCACGAGCTCCGCCGCGCCCGAGTCTGAGTTTTGCGAGCGCCACGCCAGCGGCCAACCTGTGGCCGAGGATTACAAGCGATGACCGGCGCGCCGTTCCCTCACCGCGAAATCCACGGGGGCTGGCGCTTTCTGCGCGTGCACACGCGCAGCGCGCAGCGCTTGCACCTCACCGCGTGCGGGCTCGACATTGCAGGCAAAGCGCCGCGCGACCGCTTCAAGGGCTACCGCGCGCCGTCGCTGACTGACGTGGCCACGCTCCGAGCTTTGGGCGTCGGCGCGGCGTGCTCGGTCTGCCTGAACAAGGTGGGCGCGAAGTGAACGCCCGCCGCCGTGTGCACGAACGGCTGCGCGCCAAAGCGCAGCGCCAGACGCGGCGGCTGCACGCGCTGCACGCTTTTAACCGTTGGTACTACGCGCCGACGCGCGTGCTTCGCGAAATCGACGAACGCCCACACCGCACCATTTGCGGCGATCCGTTTTGCCCCGACCCCCTCTGTCAGGTGTTCCCATGATTGCAATCGCTCGGTTTGCTCTGGTGCTGGTGGTTTTGGTCAGCTGCGGCGGGGAAACCGCCAGCGACGGCGAACCGCCCGCGCTTCCCCCGCTCTGCAACCTGCACGACCACTGCGGCGAAACTTGCTTGGGAAAGCAAGAGAGCCCTACGAGCTGGCGCCCTGGGTGCCAGTGCCCAAACGCGGCGGAAGTGGCACCGCTCACGACGGTGTGCGAGGTCTGCGGCGAGGATTACACGTGCGCGTGCATGCAGGCCGCCGATCCAGCGCTGCAAAAATGGCGCTGCACGGACGCACCAGGCTGGCCCAATCCGGGAGACACGGCGCCGCTTTTTGAACAGCCATGATCGCAATCGCCCCCTTTCCTCGCCTGCACCGCGTCCGCGTTGCCCTGGCGTTCGCGCTCGCGAAGCTGGCAACGTGGCTCGTGGTGCCGGGCTCGTGGTGCGCTCGGCTCGCTGGCTTCGTGATGCCGCCGCCGCCGCCGCCGCAGGGCGACGGTTTCCCGGGTGCCTGGTGCCCTGCAACTCGGCAGCCGTGCGATCAGCCTTGCCTAGGAGCGGTTTGCTTGCGGCTCGACCGCACCTATTGCACGTGTGACCCGAGCGCCAGCTACGGCACCAGCTGGCACGCGCCGGACTGCCCCATGCAGGACCTTTACAGGCACCCGCTCGATATGAAAGGCAAGGCGTGATGCTGCTCCGGCGCACCCTTTCGAGCCTGTCCAGCTGCCGCTGTGACGGCGGCCGAGCCGGCGGCACCGCGGCAGCTGGACAGGTTCGAAAGGGGGAGCCGTGAGCCAACCAACCCCAGTAACGTCGGTGATTCAATGAACGGAAACCAGGCTGCCGAGCACGCTTTCGCGGTGTGCGCACTACTCGAGGAGCGCCAGCTAACAGAGGTCGAGGCGCTGGGCGTCGTCGCGGTGGCGCTCGCAAACTTGCTTTCGATCATTCCCGACACGCCGTTGACGGACGCGCAGCTCGAAGCGGCGCTAGTGCAGGTCAACGACACGGTGCGCCGGCAAGTGCAGGCCGTGCGCGAAGCTCTGCCGAAGTGACGACCGCCCCATGCGAATCCGAATCCTCGGAAGCAAGGGCCGGTTCTACGACTTTGACGAGGGCGAGAGCGGTTGCCCGTGGTGCGAAGCTGGCCACGCAATTGACTGGCGCGGCGCAACCACGCTGCACCTAGAAAACGACCGCAACGGCCATCGAACGCTCACGATCAACGAAGACGACGAAATGGAATGCGACCCGTACGTCTTTTTTCAGGACGGTTAGTCGGGTAGGTCGAGCCGCGGGCACCCGGGCTGGTGTCCGGTCGTCACGTTGCCTTCGGCGTCGAAATCGTGCACCAGCTCGGTGCACGTGCAGCGCGTGTCCCACAGCCGCGCGCATTCCGGGCAGTGCTCGGCGTACTCGTCGGGATGCTTTCGCGCCAGCAAGTGCAGCACGCGCGACGGCCCGAGCGCTCGCATGCCCAGCAGAAAGACGAAGTGGAAACCAGCGGCGCCGAGCAGCACGCCGAACAGCAGCACGAGCACGGTGGAAAGCTGCGCGTTCATGGCCCGGAGCTTAGCGCGGCCCCCGCCCTTATCTAATTAGATAAACCACCCCCCGCCGCGTCACTCGCGGCGGTCCGCGGCGTCTTTCGCCGCCGTTTTTGCGGCCGCCACCAGCCTTTGAGCGGTTCCATACGACAAACCCGCGGTTTCTGCGGCCTGCCGCAGTGTCAAGCCGTCTTTTAGGCTGTCCAGCAGGATTTCCAGCTCTGCTGTGCGGTCTTCGGTCGGCCCGAGCGGCCGCCCCCAGCGCTTTCCAGCGGCTTCGGCCTTGGCGCGAGCCGCGGCGGTGCGCTCTCGGATGGCCTCGAGTTCGATTTCCGCGGCAGTTCCTAGGGTGGCGAGGATGGCCGGAGCCCAAGGCCCGCGCAAACAGTCGCCCGGCACGTCCAGCGCCTCGAGTTTGCAGCCGTTTTGCTTAAGCTCGGTGACGCAATTCAGCAGAAAAACCGCCCCGCGGGCCAATCTGTCGAGGCGAAACACCCATAAAACGCTAATTTGCCCCCGCCGCGCCAAATCTCTCACGGTCTCAAGCTCCGGGCGGTCCGAACGTTGACCGCCCATTTTCTCGGAAAACCACAGGTCGACCGTTTCGCCGCGGGCGGCGGCGGCTCGCGTGATCGCGTCTCGCTGCATGGCTTCGGACTGCTTGGGGGTGCTGACTCGCAAATAGGCCGCCGTCGCCACAGGGCCCATTATGGGCCGCTCTGCTCGCCGAAGGCGAGGCCAACGCGAATGGCGCCCGCTGGGCGCGCTGTAGGGGCCGCAGCGTGGCGCCACGGGCTCGCCTGGCGGTTGCCGCTGGCAACGGCGCTGGCAACGCGCCAGGGCGGCCTGTCCGCCTGTGATGCCCTCGGGCGGGCAGTCCACAGCTTGGCCAGAGTGGGGCGGCCGTTGCATGCAGAGGATCTAATTTCCAGGGTTTGGGCTTTCCGATGTAACGGGACGTGTAATCCCGAACCATAGGCCGGCGCAGTTATCCACAGCTGCGCGGTCAGTCAGTAACTGTCGCGGCGTTCAGTGGCGTGAATCCGAGCCCAAAACGTGCCGGCCCGCCGTCCAGTTTCGACGGCGCGCACACGTTCGCCCCCGCTTCCCCCGTAAATTGTGCTGTGACCTAGCCCGGTGGGCCGCGTAGCTCGGCACAGGCCGAGCGTGCTTCGCGCCTATCGCGCTCGTTTTCGGCTGCTTTGGCGAGCCGGAAGCCGTTGGACCAGGCCATTTTAGCCCAAATGGCCGCGATTCTTGACAGGCTGCGCGTGCCGAACGCCACGAAACGGCGGCGGGAAAGCCCCGTTTTGGTCGGAGCTACGCCGCCGGGCGGGATTTCGCCTTGTTTAATGCGCGTCCAGTCCAAAACCCCCAGCTCTTTCGCCTTTCGGACGGCTTTCGCGACGGTTGACCGGCTGCAACCCACGAATTTCGCGATTTGCAGCTCGGTTTTCCAGCAAATCTCCCCGTAGGAGGCCATCGCGGCCAGCGCGTAAGCCTGTTTGAAGCCGAAAGCGTGCTCGACCCGCAGAATCCGAAACAGCTTGTGGCCCTCTTGCCGGGCCGGCGCCGTCGGGGGCATGGCCGGCGGCACGCAGCGCAAGAGGTACTGCCGCAGGATTTTGCGGGAAATGCCGCTCAAAACTCGGGCCCCCCTGTCTCAAAACACGGCGCGAAAGCCCAAATCACCGCGCAAGCGCGGCACATTGCGCAAGCGCGGCCCCTTCCGAGCAGGCCAATGCACGATTCTAGGCCGCAAACCTCGAAATCGTGATCAGGTTCGACCGGTTCGCCAACTCGAACGCGCTCGCCCTTGCAGCTCACGAGGCGCATTCCCCTGACGAGCACGACGAACGGACGCGAAATGTCCGCCCGGGGGTTACCGGGCTTGCGTCTCGGGGCTGGTCGTGGTGTTTTCGGTGTCGGCACGGTTTGGACGTGCCTCCCAATGAACGCCCGGAGGATTGCAGCCGCCGGGCGTTCGCTAATTTTGTGGGGTGGATTTGCGCCGTCCCCAGCGCAATAGGGGGTTATGGAAGTCGGATCCGGGGCCGACGTGCAAGGGTGCTTTTCTGTTCAGTGGTTCCGCCGTTAGATAAGACGGGACAAAACGCCGCGACGGAAAACGCCGATGACGCCACATAAGAGCGGGCGTACCCTTTGAGCTGGGATGACGGACAAACAGCTAAAACAGGCCATTTTGTTCGCGGGAATCGTGTCTTTTTTCCTCGGCAAGGCTGCCCTAAACGGCAGCGACGAGCCCGCCAAAGAGCCCGGCCCGCCGCCTGACCCGCTCTTGCGGTCGCTCCGAGCTGCCGGTGTCGTCTGATGGCCGTCGCCACGCAGCAGCAGCGCCAGGTGTCGCCCATTCCGCCCGGGCGTTATTGGATCATCGTCAACGGCGGGGCGAACATGCGCGATTTCGATCAGTGGCTGCGCGACATGCACGGCGCAGTGCGGATCGAGACGGCTTCGCTCGACCAAAGCCTTTCGCCGCCGTCGCAGTTTCTGATTTTTCGCGTCCCTGAAGGCCGGAGCCCGTTCCTAAACGCTGTGCAATTCGGCTTTCCGAATTTCGCGCCGCCGGAAGTGACGAGCGTTCAGGACGTCGTGCAAGTGACCCACGACCCGAACCCGGAAGATCAGATTGTGGACGTGGTGCGACGCGCCGAGCAGGGCGCAGCGAACGCAGCCGAGGGCCTGGCCGGCCTTGCAGTGGTCGCGCTGCTGTTCCTGCTGTTCGGCGCGGCCAGCTCTTTCGTAAATCGCTGACCCACAAGCGCACGGGATTTTTTGGGTCAGTGGGGCGTGCTGCCATCGTTGGATGGCCAGACGAAACGCTAGAGGTCAATTCGTAAAGGGGGGCTCGCACGGCAAAGCGCGACGCACCCACCACACCACGGCAGCGCCCGCGCCGAAGACTCGCACGCGGACGCGCACCGTAACGCAAACCAAGATTGTCCGCGTGCCCGCAGCGCCCGTGCGCCGCGTGAGCCACCGACGCAGCGGCGGCAGCAGCCTCGCGCGCAGCAGCGGCGGCAGCATGTTCGGCAATTTTCTCGGCGGCCGCGGCGGACACCGCACGGCCATCGCTACCGGCTCCCTGCTGCTCGGCTACGCCAGCAAAAAGGGTTGGCTCGCAAAGCTGCCGCTCGTCGGCAAAGCGGGCCCGATCACTTCGTTCGGTCTGCTCGGCTGGGCCGCGGAAGAATTTCTCAAGTGGAAGCTTCCGCCGATCGTTAGCGACGCCATCACGGCGGCGCTCGCTCTCTCGGCCTTCAATATCGGTTTCAGCGGTGGTGACACCATCGTTGGTGGCGACGCCTACCAGCTGCCGGGCGGCGCGGTTTTCTTCGACTGACTCGGCAGCAACCCCAACGAAGTAACAGGAGCAAAAGCAAAATGACGTACGGAGTAGGCGACGACGTTCTCGGTGATGACGAGCTGGACACCATGGAGCTGGAAGGCATGGACCTCATGGGCGATGACGTGCTCGGCACGGCGCTTGTGGGCGCTGCGCGCCGCCGGCACCGCGGCGGACACCCGGCCCGCGCTGCAAAACCGCGCTGGCGCAACCAGATGGCCCCGGGAGTTCCGGTCCCTGGTTACGGCGTGTATCCCATTCCGCTGACGCCCCTGGTGGCCAACGGCGTTTTCACGGGCGGCAACACGCAGATCGAATACCGCGCGGTTGCGCAGATTCCTTTCCGCGGTGAGCGTCTCTTGGCTCGCGTCGGCCGCGTCGGCACGACGGCAGCGGGCGCGCTGGTGTTCGCGCAAAACGGCGTGTTCATCGGCATCCGTCCGCAAATCGGTGTGCTCGGCAGCATCAACCTCGAGGATTACCAGGCGGGCGCGTTCGGCGTGCGCATGGTCATGCAGCCGGCAACGCAGGGCGCTGAAATCCGCGTCTTCGCTTTCGTCAACCCCGCAGTGACCGGCACCGATACGCTGGCCCTCTCGCTGCAAATCCTCGGCCGCGTCGCCACCTGAACCATGGACATCCGCCTTGCAGTGCCTGACGAGCTAGACGACCAGGACCGCAAAGCGGCCCTGGACGCAGCTCTGGAAAGCGTCACGCGGACGGTTACGAGCCAAGTCCGAAACGGCAAGGTTCCGCCGGCCGCGGGCGAAATCAAATCGGGGCGCGTGCGCTGGGAGCCCGAACCTCCCGGAGCCGAGCATTTCGATTTGCCCAGCACCGTCATTGGACGCGGTTGGGGTGACTGCGATGACCTCGCGCCCTGGCATGCCGGATCGCTTCGCGCGACCGGTCGTGACCCGGGCGCGCGTGCCATCGTGAAAAAGTCGGGGCCGAAACGGTGGCACGCCATCGTGCAGCGCTCGGACGGGTCGATCGAAGACCCGAGCAAGCATGCCGGCATGTACTCCGTCAGCGGCAGCGGCTTGGACCCCGAAGAGGTCGGAGCGGCGGCGCCGATTCACCAGAGCATGAGCGCCGACGGGCGCATGTGCCTGGCCCTCTGCCCAACTCGCGACCACCGGCACCCGCTGGTGTTCTTCACGCGAATCGACGCGCCGGACCGTCTCGAGCCGTGGGACTGGTCCAGCATGTCAGCCGACGCCAACCCCGCGCACTCGATCGCGAAAGCGATCAAGACCGTGCGGGCGGTGGCGGGTGACGACCTCGAGCCCGACGACGACGCGCGCCTTGCAGCAGTGCACGGCCTGGTGCTCGGCTACGACCCCGAACAGGTCGCAGACGCGCTTTACGACCGCATGGGCGAAGAGGTCGACATTGACGGCTGCATGCGAGACGCGGCCCACAGTGTTGGGTGGTTCGGTTCCGACCTGCTGAAGGCCGTCACCGCGCCAATCACCAGCACCATCAACTTCGTTAAGCACCCCAGCTTATCGAACCTCACCCACATGGCGACGGACCCTTTCAACGCCGCCCTAAAATCCGTTCCAGGTCACCAGCTCTTGCAGCCGCTCGCAAAAGTGGCGCAGCCGTTCGCCGGGATGATTCCCGGTTTCGGCGGCATCGCAAGCGCTGGGCTCGATGCCCTCGCACACGGCGGGCTACCGAGCGACCCGGGCCAGCTCGCGCAATTTGCCATGCGCAACGCTGCCAATTTCATCCCCGGCGGCAGCATGCTTAGCAACATCTTGCAAGCTGGCGGCGGTGGGGGAGGGTTCAACCCCATGAGCCTGCTTTCGCAGTTCGGCGGGCTCGGCCAGGTGCTTCGCCCTTGGGGCTCCGGCGCTCCTGCTGTTATGAAATTCTGATGGGACGGCCGAAATCGGAACTAGGTGACATTCGAACGTCGGCCCGGAGCGTCCGCCTCCTTCGCTGGCTGCGGCGCGAGCCGTTGCCTGCGAAGGTGGTGGGCGAGACGGACGACGGCGACGAAACCTCTGTCGTCGTCGCTGGCAAGAGCACCAAACAGCTGCACGACGTGATCAGCGTCGTGCGGCTGTGCACCGATTTCAAGGCGCTCGACAAAGACGGCAACGAGCTACGCCGGCTCACGCTCGACCCTTCAGACCCGGAGCTGCGCGCCGAGTCGGAAGCATCGGGACTCGTCAAAGCGGCCATGGCCGGCGGTAACGGCTCGGTTCCGATCATTTCGGTCGACCTGCCGAAGCTCGTCGACAACATCGCGCGCAACATCCGCGAAGCTTCGAGCGAAGCAGCGCGGCAGAGCGCTCACGCGCACCGCGGCGGCTACGATGCCATGATTTCCGTGGTCAACGTCGCTCTAAATTTGCTGGTGGGCGTAGAGAGCCGCCTGAACGCGCTGCAGGACACGCAGCAGCGCCAGCAAAACGCCCAAGTCACCGCGACCGACCCGGCAACCGAGCGGCAAAACCTCGCCATGCTGGCGCTCCAAAAAGTCGTGGGCGACGGCAACGGCAAGAGCAACGGCGGCGGTGCTGGCGTCGTCGACTTGATGAAGTTCATGCAGTCGCTCAAAGACGCACCGAGCGGCGAAGGCGAACAAAATGCTTCTTGAAGATTTAGCGGTTGGTTGGGTCCTTTCGAAACTGTTCGGCAAGAGCGACGCCCCGGCGCAATCGCCCGGCGTGTTCTTTCCGCCCAACGGCACGACGGCGCCGCCCAACGGCACCACGGCGCCGCCCGCCACAACGGCGCCGCCGCAGTTCCCCGCTCAGGTGCCGGTGCCCGCCAGCGCGCCGCCAGGCCCCACAGCGACGCCCGCGACGCCATCAGGTAACGTGCCGCCGGCCGGCTTCAAACGCGCC
>Ga0247695_1000093_pt1 | contig 15672 bp, 12 predicted proteins | sample CNK36_metaG_FD_182739 | JGI IMG/M metagenome (GOLD analysis project Ga0247695, IMG submission 182739) | Soil microbial communities from Purdue University Martell Research Forest, Indiana, United States - CNK36 | ecosystem: Environmental > Terrestrial > Soil > Temperate forest > Bulk soil...
CCTCAAGACGGTAGCAAACGAAGTATGGAATCTGCCCTTAAGTGAGTGATTAGCGCTCGAGTCAAATAATGGCGCTGCTTGTTTATAGATCATTAAAGCGTTGCGATCTCGAGTTGCCGCCGACTCCACAATTGCGCTGGTCAGGAGAGCGCGCAACTTCTGTTCGCTTCGACTCTCTTTAAGATCATCGAGTACCAAACGCAAAGTAACTCTCGCTTCATCGAGTCCACCTTCGCGCCAATAGCAGACTGCCAGATTGACGCGGGCTTCTGCCAGCTTCTCAGTTTGACGAAAGGATTCAAATAAGGTAGCGCTTTCGCTGATCAGATCCTTCGCGAGTTCCTGAGAACCTGCGATCTGCTTAGCACTGCCTAGCCAACCTGTTATCGTTCCGGTTCTTAGCAGAAGTTCAGCCTTCGCTTCTGTGCCCAAACCGTCAGTAGTCGGGCGGTAGGATAGGCCGTCCCAAAACGGCCGTAACGTTTCTTCCGCAAGTTCGAACTCGCCAGCCTCTTCGAGTCCCTTGGCCAACTCGCATAGCGGAAGCACATTTTCCAGTACCGGACTGTCCGCCTCCCTTTCAAAAACGGACGTTCGCAAGTTCATATAAGGTCTCCAGTTCTGCCATAAGTAAGGAACCTTGCAAGCCTTTCAATTCACGGATATTATCATTATCAACCAATTAATCTACTTGGTTGCACACCACTTCACCGGCTTTGACCACAACATTCTTGAGGAGAAGATCAATGAAACCTGTTAAAAACTTACTGTTTGCTCTATTGCTCGTTTGCGCCATTACCAGCACAACCTTGGCTGGCGAGGTGCCCATTCCGCCGGCTCCGGCATTACCGCAGCCTACACCCAATGCAATACTACTGGCGGAGGACGGAACTTCAACGAGTCCTCTTGCCGAACAGTCTGGAGAAACAGTCGAAACGTCAGATTACCTATTGTTCGAAACGGTCAAAGCCCTACTGTCGCTGTACTGAGAAGCGCACAACCACGAACAAGGCACGTGCAGCCGAACGCCGTAGCGTAGTCTCGCGGCCTGTGTTTTGTGTGTCCGGGCTCACCGATATCGTTCGAAAAGCTGACTGGGAGGCGGTGACGCGTTGCATCGTACCGCCATCTGGCCGCTGTGGCAATAGGAACTTTACTATTACACGGCCAATCGCGGACTTATTCAGCCGTCACTCCCGGTGCGCCGGTCCTCTTTTTTCAAGGATCTGACCGTCCTGTGGCCCCTCCACGTCTTCTGCGAGCCGCTTTACGGTCTCGAGGGTATCAATGTCTTTACTCGTTTTATCGGGTCTTATGCGCAAAATCCTAGGAAAACGTAGCGCATACCCACTCTTATGCCGGTTAGAACGCTGTATCCTGTCAAATGTTACTTCGATGACGGTCGTCGGTTCAACGATGCGTACCCGCCCGTGGCCAAATTCCTGAAGCGTGTGCGCCTTGAACCACTCCGTCAACTCACTTAACTCTTGATCCGTTAGTCCGGAGTACGCTTTGCCGATGTTCAGTAATTCCTCGTCTTCCGCTGATCGCCGGACTGCAAACGTGTAATCAGACAACAAATGCCGCCGCTTCCCATGGCCGACTTCCACAGCCGTCACGGCCACATCGAGCGTCGCAATGGCCCGTTTCAACTTCAACCATTCACGACCGCGTCTGCCTGGCTTATACGACGAGGCCGGGCTTTTGATCATTAATCCTTCATTTCCGCGTGCTCGAGCTTGATCGAATTCGTCGTCGAGCAAGGCGGCGTCGCTGAATAATTTTCCCTCCGACAAACGTAAGGGGCCACGTCGCGCCACTAGCTCCTCCATAATCCTCCGTCGCTCGCTCAACGGCTCGTCAAGCAAAACCTTTCCACTCGCATACAAAAGATCGTAAGCCACAAGCACCACCGGTACCGCCATCAACAACTGCGTCCCCACTGTCTTGCGGCCCAGTCGTTTCTGCAACTCACTGAACGGCAAGATCGCATCATCACTCGCCGGCACTATCTCGCCGTCGATGATCACGTCCGTAGTCAAAGCCCGCAGCGGTTCGACTAACTCCGGAAACCGATGCGTGATCTCATCCATGGTCCGCGAGTAGATCGCCACGCGCCCGTTCTCAACGTGAGCCTGAGCACGAATGCCGTCAAACTTGTCTTCAACCAAAAACTCTTCCGGCATTGTTCGCGCAATGTCCGTCAAATCCGCAGCCGGCGTCGCCAACATGAACTTGATCGGATGAAACAACTTCATGCTCACATCACGCAGATCAGCACGCCGCGCGCGCCTCGCGGTTTCACCAATGTCGCCCAAAAGCATATTTGCGTAAGCGACGTCAGCCAGCGGCTGCCCAAACACGCGCGCGATCGCGTCCTCGACCAAACCTTCTCGCAACCCGATTCGCAGATCGCCGGCCAGCAACTTCACCAGATACTTCGCCTCGAGCGGTGTCGCATGACGAAGAACAGTCGTCAATAGTCCGGTCTTATTCTTAATGCCGCGAGTTTCACTGAGCCTCCCGATCAGCGATTCAGTTTCCGCCAGCGTGATTGAGGGTTGAAAACTGTGGCGTGCTTCCTTTACGATCTCCGCCGCCAACTCCCCCGGATCACCCAGACGCACGTAACGCGGATAAAGATCTTCCGGACTAAATCCTGTGGCTTCACTCAGAGCCGCACTAATGATGCTGCCGCCGACGTTTGTCGTGCGCGCATCATTCAACGCGAATTGCTGTCCGGCAAAGTAGCGTGCGGCTCTCGTGAGATCGGGATCAGAAAGTGTTTTGAGATAAGCTCCGAGTAGCGCCGCTTTCTCGAGTTTCTTTGTGGTTGCCGCTACGGCTTCCGCGCATTCGGCGAAGGCCTGCAGCGTTGCCACGGCATCTATAAAGCTCCCTGTTGCGCTCACTTGTTGACTCATGTGGAATCTAAAACCTGGCTGCGCGGAGGACCACTTGCAGCTTTACGCATTTTAAGTGATCCTAGCGTCATCTATTAGCGTCAGTGAACGAGCCAACCCGCAGGCTTCTTACAATCGTGATCTTTAGGAAGGTGAAACGACCGTGTTTGCCCTCATTCTTGAAACGCTCAGCAGCACTGAACTGCTTTTTATTCTTGTCATCGCACTGATATTTTTCGGTCCGCGCAAGTTGCCACAACTCGCCCGCTCGTTCGGCAAGGGCCTTGCCGAATTTCGCAAAGCTTCCGACGACTTCAAGCGCACGTGGGAACGAGAAGTGGCGCTTGAAACTGCCAAGCTCGAGATGGAACCCGAAAACACGATCCATCCAAACGAAAACGGGCAACCGCTTTTAGAACAACAGACGGTGCCGCTCATGGAGATCGGAGCAGAACCATTGGCGGCCGCCGCCGAACCGGAGCTGGTCGTGGCCCGCGGCAGCATCACCCAACCAATTTCTCCAGCAGCCGAGCCCGTAAGCGCTCCAGCCGAAGTCCCTGCACCCGACCCGCTCCGCAAACAAGAGTGGATATAAACGGACCGCGATGTCAGCACTCATAAAAGCTATCTCAAACCGGGGTAACGAAGAAGAACTCGGCGGCCAGATGTCGTTTCTGGAGCATCTCGACGAGTTGCGCCGTCGTCTGGTGCGTTCGTTTATCTTCGTGGCGGTCGCCGCCATGGTGTCTTGGTTCATCTCCGAACCGATCTATTCATTCCTCGCGGCTCCAGTCTATCGAGCACTCGCGGAGGCGCAACAACACCAGGTCCCGATCGCCGGCTACAGCGGAACTGAAGCACTCGCCGCGCTCACCTCGCTCAAGGAAAACGACACGGGACGATACGTCTTCTCGGAAGAAACCAAACTGGGCTCAAGCCTGATACCCGCCGGTGCTTCAGTGATGTCGCGCGTATTGAAAGACGGTCAAGGCAAGCTCGCTCTTTTCACAGATGAAGCGCTTTATGCCGGCAACACAGTGATCCCGAAAGGCGTGCGACTACCCACCGATCTCGGCGCACCGGTCGAAGCTACTTCCGGGCTCAACGACAAGCTGATCGTCACGACCGCACTCGAGCCTTTCTCGTTGTACTTGAAAGTCTCGCTCTACACCGCGATCTGCCTCTCGGTGCCGTTTCTGCTATTCCAAATCTGGGGCTTCGTGTCTCCCGGCCTCTATCCGCACGAACGCGCCTACGTCACGCCGTTCGTCCTCTTGTCATCGATCTCTTTCGTCATAGGTGCGGCGTTCGCTTACTACGTGATTTTTCCGCCGGCAGCAAAGTATCTGCTCGGCTTGGGAAGCGAATTCCGCCTGTTGTTGAAAGCCGATGAGTACTTCGACTTCATCATCCTGGTGATGCTCGGCATGGGCATCGTCTTCCAGATGCCCGCGATTACTTACGTGCTCGCGCGAATCGGTCTCGTAAACGCCCGGCTTTTGATAAAAATCTGGAAGACGTCGTTGATCGTCATCCTGGTTGCCGCCGCAGTTCTGTCGCCAACCAACGACATTCCCAACATGCTGCTGTTCGCCGCGCCGATGATCGTGCTTTACATCGTATCGATCTTCATCGCCTGGATTTTCAGCAAGCCGCGGACTGCGACCTAAATCGCCGGACGAGGATGCCGCTTAAACTCCACATTTGCCTCGATTTCTCCGCGTTTTCGGGCAACTGATTGCGAACGCGACCGCATCCTTGACTCAGTCTTAACGCGATCTTAGAATCCTGAGTCTTCAACCCGTGTCCGGCAGCAGTCCGTATCGATTCGAATTCGTCATACGTTTCATAGGAGTCCTGTAAATGTCTTACCAGAAAGTTGCCCTGCGCCTGGCGCTCGTGGTCGCATCAGCGCTGATTGCCAGTCCAGCCGTTTTATCGCAGGACCAGCAGGATCCAACCAACAAGCCGCGCAACGTAAAGCCAGAACTCAAAAAGGCCTACAAAGACTGGCTCGACAAAGACGTCACTTACATCATCACCGACGAAGAACGGAAAGCCTTCAAGAAGCTCGCGACCGACGACGAGCGCGAACGCTTCATCGAAGAGTTCTGGCGCCGTCGCGATCCCGATCCCGACACGGAAGAGAACGAGTTTAAGGAAGAGTATTACGAGCGAATCGCTTACGCGAACGAGCACTTCAGCTCCGGCATTCCCGGCTGGAAATCAGATCGCGGCCGCATCTGGATCATGTACGGCAAGCCCGACGAGCGCGAGACGCACCCGATGGGCGGTTCCTACGAACGCCCGTCATATGAAGGCGGCGGTTCGACGACCACTTACCCGTTCGAGACGTGGTTCTATCGTTATATCGCGGGCGTCGGTTCCGGCGTCGAGATCGAATTCGTCGATCCCACGGGCAGCGGTGAATATCGCATCGCGCGAAACCCAAATGAAAAAGACGCGCTGCTGATGGTTCCAGGCGCCGGCCTGACGTTGTCAGAACAACTCGGACTGACCAGCAAGGCCGATCGCATATCCGGAATCGGCGGCGTCGGCAACAACCAGTACCAACGCGAGCAGGACAGCCCGTTCTCGCGCTTGCAACTGCTGGCTGACCTCAGCCGTCCACCGCAAGTCAAATTCAACGATCTCGCAACCGCGGTTAACACCGGCGTCGTCGAAGAGAACCCGCTCAATTTCGATCTGCGCATCGACTTCTTCCGTCAGTCAGACGAGCGAGTAATCACCGCGTTCACGATTCAAGCCGAGAACAAGGATCTCGTTTTCCAGGACAGCGGCGGCTTGCAGCAAGCGCGCATGAATATCTTCGCGCGCATTACGTCAGTTGCTGGTAAGCGCGTCGGCATCTTCGAGGATCCAGTGATCACGACCGCAACCACGGAAGAACTCAGCGAAGCTAAAGACCGCAAATCCGCGTACCAGAAAGCAGTGCCACTCGCGCCCGGCACTTACAAAGTCGACGTGATCGTGCGCGACGTTGCGTCAGGCGCCACCGGCCTGAAACAACTCGGTTTCACTGTTCCGCGTTACGATCAGGAAAAACTCCAAACATCAACGATGATTCTCGCCGCGAAGCTGGAAAGCCTCAACGACCAACCAGCGGTGGGCCAATTCGTCATCGGCACAACCAAAGTCATCCCCAACGTCTCCGGCGTTTATCACCGCGGCCAACCGGTTGGCGTCTATATCCAGATCTACAACGCGGGAATCGATCAAACCACGTTGCGTCCTTCGGTAGACGTCGAGTACGCCTTGCTCAAAGACGGCAAGGAAGTCGGCAAGCAATCAGAAGACTGGCGCGGCATGAGCGATGCAGGCCAGCGCCTGACGCTCGCTCGCTTAATCGATACGCGCCAACTCGCAAACGGAGAATACGAAGTTGCTATTCGTATTCGCGATCGAGTTACGGGTCAGTCTCTGTCACCGTCGCAGAAGTTCAGCGTCATCCAGTAGCAGTACAGTTTGGAGTTGAAGCTTCAGCTTGTCGGCTAGACAGCAGCCTAAAGGCTGAACTCAAAACGCCAGCCAGTAAACTGGAGGTCCCAACATGGCCACCTTCGCATCACGGCGGTTCGCCGCCGTGCTCGCATCTCTTCTATTCGCGAGCAGTGTCGCACCGGCGCAAAAACCCAGCTCAGATCCGGAGCAAAAACCCCGCAAGGTCAAACAGGAACTGAAGAAAGCTTACGTGGATTGGGCCAGCGACACCGACCTGATCCTCACTCAAGCCGAACGCGAAGCGTGGAAGAAACTCCAGACCGACGACGAGCGAGAAAAGTTTATTGAAGAGTTCTGGCGCAGTCGTGATCCTGATCCAGACACGGACGAGAACGAATTCAAGCAAGCGTTCTACGAACGCCTCGCTTACGCCAACGAACACTTCTCATCGGGCAAACCGGGTCGCATGACGGATCGCGGCCGCATCTATATCAAGTTCGGCAAGCCTGACGAAATCGAGTCGCATCCAGCCGGTGGAACCTACGAACGCCCTTATTCCGAAGGCGGTGGTTCGACGTCAACTTATCCTTTTGAAAAGTGGTTCTATCGATACATTCCGAACATCCGCAGCGGCGTCGAGCTTGAATTCGTCGATCCCACCGGTTCTGGCGAATATCGCCTGGCAAGAAATCCTGACGAGAAAGACGCGCTGATTAACGTTCCCGGTGCTGGTCAAACAATCGCCGAACTAACCGGACTCCAAACGCGCGCCGATCGCATCGCCGGACTTGGTGGCTTCGGACAGGTCAATTACATGCGGTCGCAGGACTCACCTTTTGAGGTGATGAATCTCCAACGCGATCTGGAAGCTGATCTGCCCTTCACGCGAAATTTCACCGGCGGCATCACGGGAACTCCCATCGTCGACGACAACCCCATCAACTTCGAAACGCAGGTCAACTACTTCCGCCAATCCGACAATCGCGTCCTTGCGGCGCTCGTGATCCAAACCGATAATAGTCAACTTTCTTTCACTGACAGCGGCGGCCTGCAAACCGCACGGATGAATATCTTCGGTGCAGTTACAACCGTCGCGAATCGTCGCATCGGCAAGTTCGAAGATTCCGTCGTCACCACCGCTACCGCCGAAGAACTCAGCTCGACGCGAACACGCAAATCAGCTTACGCCAAAGCATTCACGCTTGAGCCGGGCCGATACCGTGTGGACGTGATCGTGCGCGACATTCAATCAGGCGCGATGGGCGTTCAGCACGTCGCCTTAGTCGTACCGGAATTTCCGTCCGATCGACTCTCGACTTCAAGCATCGTCATGGCTGCAAAGCTGGAGAACACCGAACGCGGCGCGTCGATTGGCCCGTTCAACATCGGCACCACCAAAGTCATTCCAAACCTTTCGCGCACTTACCGGCGCGGCGAGCCGGCTGGAATTTACCTGCAGGTCTACAACGCCGCCATCGATCAGACCACGCTGAAACCCGCAGCCGACGCGGAGTACGTGTTGTTGAAAGACGGAAAAGAAGTGAGCAGGCAAACTGAGGATTGGCACGACATCAACGATGCGAACCAACGCTTAACGCTGACTCGCTTCATCGACACGCGCAAACTCGTGCCGGGCGAATACCAGATCCAAATCAACATCCGTGATCACGTTTCGGGCCAAACAACGTCACCGACGGCGAAGTTCACCGTAGTGGAGCAGTAGGCGGAACGGCGGCGCGAATAAACTCCTCGAGCTGGTCCAGGTAAGCCGGGCCGGCGGCGCCAAAGACGTTGTGTCCCGCTCCCGGATAACTGCCACTGCCGTCTGGCGCTGAAGACGTTTGGTTTGCCGCGGCCGGTCGTTGTTCCGACGCTGTCGGGCGCTCGGGACGAAACGTGATCGCCCGCTCCACCAGCGCAGCCCAACCGCAAACGCCAGCACTGCCAATGCGCACGCAACTGTCAGAAATGCGCTAATGTGAGCCCACCGCCTCAAATGTTAAGATACCTCCAAATGAAGGAAAGAGTTGAACTGGCCGGACTCTCACAACCGGAACTCGTCTCATTCGTCGAAACTGTCGGCGAACCGGCGTATCGCGGGCGGCAGATCTTCGCCGCGCTTCAGCATCGACGCTTGCGCAGTTTCGACGAGATGACTGACTTGCCGAAAGAACTGCGCGCCCGGCTAAACGAGATGGCTGTCGCTTCGTCACTCAAAGTCGAATCACGCTACGTCTCTGCCGACGGCACGCGCCGTTACTTGATGAAGACTCACGATAATCTTCCCGTCGAAACCGTCTTCATCCCCGAAGAACATCGCGACACGATCTGCTTCTCGTCGCAATCCGGCTGCCCGTTGCAATGCACCTTTTGCCTGACGGCCCAACTCGGCTTGCTGCGCTCGTTGACCCCCGGCGAGATCGTCGAACAAATATTGATCGCGCTCAACGATGCGTACGGCACCGGCGTGAAGCCGCCGCGCGGAACGAACCTCGTCGGCATGGGCGCCGGCGAACCGTTCCTGAATTTCGATTCATTGCTCAAAGCATTGCGCGTCATGGCAGATCCAAACGGCCTCTACATCGTGCCGAATCGAGTTACGATTTCAACCGCCGGCATCGTTCCGCGAATTCTCGACCTCGCGAAGGTTCCCGATCGGCCGCACCTCGCGATCTCTCTCGCCGCGCCGTCTGACGAGCTGCGCAACGAACTGATGCCCATCAACAAGCGCTGGCCCCTCGACGAACTCCTCAAAGCTTGCAAAGTCTTCGAACAAACACTGAAGCCCGGCGAACGGTTCACGTTTGAATACGTCATGCTCGCGGGCATCAACGACTCCGAAGCACACGCGCGGCAACTCGCAAACCTGCTCAACCGTCATGGCCTGAAAGCGAAAGTAAACCTGATCCCGCACAATCCGGCCCAGCCGCTTCCATATCTGCCTTCGCCGGACGAAACGGTGGCGCGCTTCAAGAATATTCTGGAGTCAAAAGGCATTCACACTTACGTGCGGCGCCCGCGCGGGCGCGACATTTTTGCGGCTTGCGGGCAACTGGCCGCCCGTCACGAATCACTTAACACTGTTAGCGAGATCACTTCCGTCGGAGCTGATAACTAATGACTAATCTTTCAAAATTATTCGGCGCGCTGCTCCTCGTCGCAGCGTCTTCCGCAACTCTCTACGCACAGTCGGCTGCTGACGTAAACGTCATGGGCTCGGTCAAGCCTGACAAGATCAAGAAAGGCCGCGTGGTTGCCGCCACGGTCCTGATCGACATCCCGCAAGGTTTGCACGTGCAATCGAACAAGCCACTCGACAAGTATCTCGTCGCCACGAAACTCGACGTGGAAACGCCGCAGGGAATGAGAGTTGGGCCAATCATGTATCCGCGGGCGGTAATGCGCAATTTGAAGTTTTCCAAAACCGCGGTCGCGGTTTACGAGGGCCGCACGACGATCCGCTTCAACGTGACGGTGCCGCCGAATTACAACGGTTCATCCGGCGAAATAAAAGGGAAACTGCGTTTTCAGGCGTGCAATGACGAATCGTGCTTTCCGCCCGTCACGCGCGAGGTGAAGATGTGGCTCAACATTGAGTGATTGCCTCCTGCTTCTCTGTGCCTCTGTGTCTCTGTGGTTAACTTGCTGCGAAAACGATGAACCACAGAGACACGGAGGCACAGAGGCTAGTTCTTCCCAATCACGGCCATCAGCCGCCCGACTTTTCCGTTCAGCTTCTTTTCCTGGCGATACGAAAAGAAAAGATCCGTGCGGCACATCGTGCAGAACGGCACGACGTGAATTCGCTCCGGCCGCACGCCTTCTGACTCGAGTTGTTCGCGATTCGCCGTGATCAGATCGACGAACGCGTGGCCTGGACGCGTCGGCGTAAACAATTTCGCGCCATACGAAAACCGACTCGTAAAACCATCAATCACGTCGCTGCCGACTTCGTAACAGCACGGGCCGGCAGAAGCGCCGATCGCCACGCGCACGTCTTCGGCTTTCGTGCCGTATTCCTCAGACAAACGTCTCAACCCAGCGACTACGGCAGTCGCAAGTGTGCCGCGCCAGCCGGCATGAACCGCCGCAAACGAACGCGTCCGCGGATCGCCGATCAGTATCGGGACGCAATCAGCAGTCTTCACGCCCGCGAGCACGCCGTCGGCGTTGCTGACGATCACGTCGCAATAGATCGTCTCGCCGTTGCTGTCTTCGGCCGGCTTCGCTTCTTCGATCGAACCAACCACGCGAACATCCGCGCCGTGTACTTGCCAGCAGCCCGCGAGGGACCACTGGCCAGGAAAAAGCTTGAGAAAGCGGCGACGATTCTCCAGAATGTTCTCCGCCGCGTCGTCGTGGAATCCGGCGAGGCTCAGCGCATCGTGCGGCATGTCGCTGACGCCGCCGCCGCGAGTGGAAAAGCCGTTAATAAAACCGTCTTGTTCCAGCGGCAGGCAAACAATCGCGCGAACGCCGTTGAGCTCGCGCCAGTAGAATCCAGCTTCGGTTAGTTGTGGGTCGCTCGTGATCGTCTCCATCGGCATAGACATTATCGAAGTTGCGCGAATTCGCGAAGTGCTGCTGCGCACGCCGCGTTTTACCGAACGGGTGTACACGCGCGCCGAACGCGAGTATTGCGACAGCCGCGGCGTCGTGGCGGCGCAGCATTATGCCGCGCGCTTCGCAGCGAAAGAAGCGGCTTTGAAAGCATTGCAAACGGGCTGGCGAGGCGGAATCAGTTGGCAGGACGTGGAAGTCTCGGCGAAAGAAAGCGGCGCGCCTTATCTGATCTTCACGGGTGAGGTGTTGTCGATTTTTCAGAAGTTCGATGCGACCGCCGCACACCTTTCGCTCTCACACACGAGCGAACATGCGATCGCGCAAGTCATCTTAGAACGTTGAGTTCATTGACCAGAGTTTTCTTGCCGTTACGATCCGTTTCCGTCCGTGTTAATCCGTGGTACTCAGGCTCAACAGTCGAAGGCGTCTCTCGCTCTTTTGCGAACGGGCTGCTCTGCGCCGGCACGTTGCCGTGCAGATAACACTCCATCGTCGGCCCTTTCCCTTCCTTCACCGCAATCAACTCCCGCAACGGGCAACTCAACGTCGAAATCAAACCCGTCGCAGAATCAATCTCCACAAACTTGATTCCCTCAGGACACTCGAAATTCTGGCCGCCCAAATCCGGCCTCGCCGCAACCGCGCCCTTCATGAAATCAACCCACGCCGGCAACGCTGCTTCAGCGCCAGTCAAACCTAACTGCTGGTTATCGTCGTAACCGATCCAAACCGCGCAAACGAGATTCGGCGTGTAACCCACAAACCAACCGTCGCGCGACGTTCCGGTCTTTCCGGCGATCGCCGTTCCGGGAATCGCGCCGCGAGCCTTGCGCGCGGTTCCGCGTTCGATCACGCCGGCAAGCATGTTGGTGATCACGTAAGCCGTCTGCGGACTGATCAACTGCTCCGATGAAGTTGGCAATGCGTGCGCGGCCGGCGGTTCGTCAATGCTCATAATCACTCGCGGATCGACGCGACGGCCTTCGTTCAGGAAACCAGCGTAGGCAGCAGCCAACTGCAGCGGCGTCGCTTCTTTCGTGCCGAGCGCGAGCGACGGATAGCGTTCCGGTTTTGGCAGGCCAAACGCCGCCGCGAGATTCGCGATGCGGGCGAGGCCAGTCTGCAAGGCGACGTCGACCGTGACCACGTTCAGCGACTTCACGAGACCGGTGCGCATCGTCACTTCGCCCATCGAATACCCGCCGCCGTAATTCGCCGGCCGATAGGTTCGGGTTCGGTCGTAAACAAACTCGCGCGGCGCATCGAGAAACAGTTGTACCGGCGATAGTCCGTCTTCAATCGCTGCTGCGTAAACGAACGGCTTGAACGTCGAGCCGGGTTGGCGCAACGCGTCGGTCGCGCGATTCAACTGCGAAGTTGCGTAATCAGATCCACCGACCATCGCAAGCACGTTGCCGGTGTGCGGATCGAGTGCGACCAGCGCCGCTTGCGGTTTCACGTCCTGGTCCTGGTAACGCTCGAGCTGGTTCTTCAGTGCTTGTTCGGCAAGATCCTGCAAGTCGAGATCGATCGTGGTGTAGATTCGCCGGCCGTCGTTTGCATCAGCAACGCGATTGACGTAATCGACGAAGTAAGGCGCGAGCGAGTTGTTAAGATTCGACGGCGGCGCAATGTTGCTGGCCTCCGCGATGGCTGTCTCCTCTTGCTCGTTGGTGATCGCGCCGTTTTCCTGCATCGCGGCGAGCACGAGATTACGTCGCTCGCGCGCAGCTTCCGGATTGCGCAATGGCGAATAATGTGACGGGCTCTGAATCAGTCCCGCGATCGTCGCGGCTTCGCCGAGCGTCAGGTCGTGCAAATCCTTGCCAAAGAAAACAGCCGACGCTTCTTTCACGCCACGCACCGCAACCGCGCCGCGTTGGCCCAGGTAAATCTCGTTGCAATACAGCGCGAAGATGTCTTTCTTCGAAAGCCGCCGTTCGAGCGCGAGCGACAACATCGCTTCCGCGTATTTCCGTTGCAGCGTTTTTTCGGGCGAGAGGTAAGTGTTCTTGACGAGTTGTTGCGTGATCGTCGAACCGCCCTGGCCCAATCGTTCTTCACCGGCATTGCGCAACAGCGCGCGCGCCAACCCGCTGACGTCTACGCCGGAGTGACTAAAGAACCGCCGGTCTTCGATCGCCACAATCGCTTGCACGAGCACCGGCGGAATCTCGTCATAACTCAACGCCTCGCGCTTGCCGCCCTTTGACGACAGATCATTCGACAAAACTTCCGGCTCGAGCGTGAACGAATCGAGCGTTACGCCGTCGCCCGTTATCTCCGCAATCTGATCGCCAGCAAACGCGACGCGAACAACCGCAGGCTGGCTAACATTGCTGCGACCCGGCCGAATCTCGATCGCGTTTCCGTTCGTGATAAAGCTTCCGCTCCAAACGTTGCTGGCTACGGTCTCCAGGTAACCAGCACGCCGCAATGTGCCGATCAGTTTGTCGCGCGACAATTTCTGACCGGTTTGCAACACGCGCGGCGCTGCGTAGAGCCCCGGCCTGCTCGTGAGATAACCACTCGCGAGTCGTGCGTCGATGATGTTTGCGTAGTAGTTGTAAGAACGGAGGAGAGCGCCGCCGGCGAAGAGCGCGGCCAGAATCGTGACCAACGCGCTCAGTCGGATGAGCCGCCGCGAGACGCGCACAATCCACCCCATATTGGATCGGACGCGAGGCTCGGGCAGAGATGTAACCTCGATTGCCACCAATTAACCTGCAACCTTAATGGTTCAGTTTAGAGTTCAAGCTTTAGCTTGCGCGTAAAAACCGCAGCCCAAAGGCTGAACTCAAAACTTCCCGCAACCCTTCAGTGCTTCCACTATCGTATGGTTTAGTTAAACAGTTAATGAGTGAAGATTTCTGGAAAACTCGCAGCGCGCGCCGCTTCGATTGTCGCGAGGATTTCAGGCGCGCTTTCCCTGCCGGCCGTGTAACCGGCTTCGAGCAGTTCATCCGCGCGTCCCATCTCGTCCCAGCGAATGTGCCCGACTTTGGGCTTGATCACGTGATCGGCAAGCGAGAGTTGATAATGCGATGCGGTCTTTTGGACCACCAGCATCGAATGCAGCATCACGCCGATTACTGACGTCGGCGGCCCGACGAACGTTGCGCCCGCGGCGTTCACGTCGACGGCAATCACGATGTCCGCGCCGAGCGAGCGCGCAATCGAAGACGGAACGACCGCCACGAGACCGCCGTCGACGAGTTGCCGGCCTTCTTCGTCGATAACGGGAACGTACCAACCGGGGATGGTACAACTCGCGCGAATCGCAAACGGCAAGTCGCCGTGATCGCGCAAGATGACCGCGGTGCCGGAGCGCAACTCGGTTGCGACTGCAGCAAACGGGATCGGCAGATCTTCGAACCGCGTGATTGGCAAACGCGCGCGCAGGTATTGTTCGAGACGATCGTTACTCTGCACGCCGAGCCGCGACATCGTCATCCGGCCGACGTCGCGCCAGCGCAGCTTGCGGCCGAGCTCTTCAATCCGGTCCACCGGCATGCCCGCCGCCCACGCGCCACCGACGAGCGATCCGGCTGACGTTCCCGCGATGCAGTCGATGGGAATGTTGTTCTCGGCCAGCGCGCGCAGCACGCCGACGTGGGCGATGCCGCGCGCCGCGCCGCCCGAAAGTGCCAGGCCAACAATGGGATGATTAGCCATCGTATGAACGTACCACCGACTTTAGTCGGTGGGATTACTGCGCTTTATTGGACCGTTGCGTAGTAGGCGTCTGAAAGTACCACCGACTTTAGTCGGTGGGATTACTGCGCCTTATTGGACCGTAGTGGGCGTCTTAAAGTCCCACCGACGTTAGTCGGTGGTTTCGTAATACCTTCCCTACCGCAGAACCGGGGCGAGCGGCAGTACCACCGACTCACGTCGGTGGGTTTCTGATACCCAACCCATATTCGGTACCACCGACGTTAGTCGGTGGTTTCGTAATACCTTCCCTACTGCACAACCGGGACGAGCGGCAGTACCACCGACTTCGTCGGTGGGTTTCTGATACCCAACCTATATCGGATTTAACATCACAATCTCCGCGCGCTCGCGAGCCGTATCCAAAAACGCATCCGTCTCCGATTCAATCTTCGTTTCCTTCAACGTGTTCTCAATCTCCGCCCGCGACTGCTCCAGCGTCGGCACGATGCGTCCCGGAAAACGCGCCTTGAACCGCGGCGCATAAACATCCCGATAATAGTCAGTAATCTCTTTCTGGCCGATCACCACAAAATTGCGAAAACGAAAATCCAAATACTTCTCCATCTTCAATCGCTGTTCGAGGATCTCGTCCAGTTTTTCACTCGTCAAGCCCACGCGCTGCAACCGATCGCGAAACGCCGGTTCCGACGGAAACAGCCGCGCCAGCTCCGTGCGCGCCTCGGTAATCTCCGCTTGCGTCGGCACGATCGTCGGCAACTTCTCGGCCTCCTGCAGTATCAACCGCTGATCGATCAGCAACCGCAACGCGCGATTCAACTCCTGCGAACTCGGATTATCCAACGGCGTATCGGGTTGCAGCGCCAACTGCCACATCAGGTCCGAATACGTGATCAACTCCGTCCTGACGCCCGCATTCACCGTCGCCACCATCTTGTCGACAACCTGCTGCGCCGCACACGTGGTGCCTAACGCCAACACGAGAATCAGAGTTCGTACAATACTTTTCATCGCTAGAACGTTTGCGTAATCCGGAAGTGCAACGCAGTCCGATGCAAGCGAACCACCG
>Ga0247695_1000095_pt1 | contig 15091 bp, 12 predicted proteins | sample CNK36_metaG_FD_182739 | JGI IMG/M metagenome (GOLD analysis project Ga0247695, IMG submission 182739) | Soil microbial communities from Purdue University Martell Research Forest, Indiana, United States - CNK36 | ecosystem: Environmental > Terrestrial > Soil > Temperate forest > Bulk soil...
CCCGCACCTGCCCCGGCTCCAGCGCCAACACCAGCACCCGCTCCAAATACCACTCCGGCACCCGCGCCCGCCGACGACAATCCTTTTGCCAACGTAGATGCCTTGTTCGAGCCGGAGAAGCCATCGGCACCGGAGCCCAAGCCGGATGCGAAGGGTGGAAAGCCACCAGAGAAGCCCAAGGCTCCCGAGAAACCCGCCACGCCGACCAAAGGCGAGCCCAAGGCACTACGAGAGGAACTTGATAGGGTGAAGTCCGACCTTGCGGCCCGCGAGAAGGCTCATACCGACCTTGAAGCCAAGATCAAGGATTACGAAGCCAAAGGGAAGGATACGACTGCCCTCACAAATCGGTTGAATGACATGGAGAAAATGTTGAAGGAACGGGACGCTCAGATTCGCGCCCTTCGACACGAAATGTCACCTGAGTTTGTGGATAAGTACGACAAGCCCTATCAGAAATACGCCAACAATGCCAAAATTGAAATCGAAGCTCTGCAAATCGGAGAATGGAAGACCGACGAAACTACCGGACAAAAGCAATGGATACCAACCCGTAACGCGGACTGGCAGAAGGATTTTGCCTCAATTTATTCCCTGCCATACGCTCAGGCACGACAACGCGCCAAGGAACAATTCGGGGAAGATTCAGATTTAGTGATGCAGCACTACCAGAACCTTCACCGGATGAACCGTGACCGTGAGGAAGCTTTGGTGGAAGAAAAGGCCAATGCTCAAAAGCGGGAGGAGGAGGATAAGCAAAAGGAATCAACCGTTCGAGAAGGCTTTGAAGCGGCTTGCACGAGGAGCCAGAAAGACCTGGAGGACAAGTTCCCCGACTTTTACCAACCAGAACCCGGAGACAAGGAAATGGAGACTGCTTATCAGGAAGGGTGGAAGATCCTCAACCTCAAGCCGCAGACGTTCCAGCAAGCCGTTGCCCTTGCGACCAGGAACCGACTTAACGCGGCCACGGCACCGATGCTGCAATTGAAAGTGAGACGGCTTTCCGCTCGCATTGCCGAGCTTGAAGGGAAGCTGGAAAAGCGCGGAAAGAATGAGCCAGGAACGACGAAGACTCCTACTGCTGGCGCTGGAGCATCACCCGAGGACGACGTTGAGACGTGGAAGAAGGAAGCAAGGGAAGCGATTAGCGGATGAACACGCTGGTTTTAAAGTCGGGTATGAGCCTTCACGAAATACCGTGGAACGATGCACCACCCTCGATGCTACAAACCGAATCCGGAGAAATTTTTCAATATATCCAGAGGGTAGGAACCATTCACTTTTACGAGAGCCTTTCGAAACCGGCAGTAACAGTGAGCACGACAGGAACAAACGCCTTCGAAAACGGAGGGCTTCCAAATGTAACTATGTCCGAGTACGTCCCTCCTCCCCAAATTAAAAAAATATGGAGAGAAAAAAAGGAAGACCGAAAACGACCTATCGAGTTGTAGCCTTCTCTTTCGGCACTGTCTTCTGAGCATCCGCATCGTCGGTCAGTCTCGCGCCTGTAGCCCCCATGACAGTAATCGTTGCCCAGGCCTTCCATAATTGTTTGATCTGCTCGTCAGACATGCCAAGTCCGGTTTTCCAGACCTCGCGAACTGCTTCTTCGGCGGGAATTGGAAGGGCCACTTCAGACAAAAATTCAGGCCACGTATAAGGTTTTACACCTTGAGCGCGGAGTCTCTTAGGAACCGGACGCTCGGAATTTGGCAACGGACGATTCTGCCAGTCTGCTTTCATCCAAAGGTCCAACGCCAAGCTTGAGAACGGACTTAACTGACTTCTGCCGTACTCACCAAGAACCGTGTAGGTGTCCTCATCTGGAAAAACGAGGTTCTTGAGTTTCCCCCCGTCACTACTCCGGATTTTAAGAAGACGCACCGAGAGCCTCGCCATCGTCAACATTGCGTTACCATAGGAGAGAGTCGTCCCTGCTGCTTTAAACTTCAAAAAGTCGCTCTTGAACGGATCGGTAAAGTTAATCTTTTGGTTGCTTCCAGTCGAGGAAAGAAACCCCTGATTCAATGCCAGCATTGAAAACAATGTTCCCGCAACCCACGCCTTCTCTTTCACCTGATTGATTGCGAATTGCTTTTCTCCCGTAGTCGCCTCTCCCCATCGGTCGAATATATCTACCGCCTTGAGCGGATCGCCAACAAGCCACATAACGCGAGAAGCTGCCAGCCTTGGCGCGAACAAAACTACATTGCTCCCTTTCGGAGCCTTGCCTTTGACAACCCCCGTTGCATGGTTTAGTCCGTCTGAGATTGCTTCGGCCACTTCTGGAATTTGTGCCGTCTTGGGAAGCTTATCCCACATTTGGTCAAACATATCCTGACGCAGCATCTTGAGGACCGAGTAACCACGGTTGCCCATGCCGGTAAGATTCCCAAAATATTTTGCTATGTCCGGACTGTTAAAATCCTCAAATTGGAAAGGGTCATTTATTAAGCCCGCCCTTCGAGCCTTAATGTAGTTTGGCTTTCGCAGCAGGTCTTGAACCTGCATTTCGTAATACGCCCTGCTCCCCACCATGCGGTACATCTTGCCGAAATTTTGAACGTAGGTTTTCCAAAACAAAGGCTGGAAAGCGACCATGGGAGCATGTGTGCCGAGGGCCACCGTGCCGTGGAATCCCACCTTTAAACCGAAAAGAATCCTCGGAATGTTCGCCAAAGCTTTTCGATAGCCGGGAACATCTAGGTTTGTGAGCCATCGTTTGGCCGACTCCTTTAATCGCCGTTCCTGTTGCTGCTTTTTCCAAACTTCATCTGCAAGATATTTGACCCGAGGAGTTTGAGCCATAAGGCGTGTTACCTTTTCAACGTTCATGCCCAAGTCGGTGGCGACTTTGTTCCTCAAGTCATCAAAACTATCGGCCCCTCCATCCAAATACTTTCGGACTGCACGCCAAACTTTTCTTGCTGGATCGGCAAGATCTTTTCGTTCTTCTTCGGCTGCGCGAACAGCATTTTCACGGGTTAATTTTTCTGCCGATTCTTGCGCTTTCTTGGCAGACTTGCGTTCCGACTCAGCAACCGATTTTGCTTGGACTGCTTCTTTTGTGCGTTGCGCTAATTCGTCACGGGCCTTACTGATTGCATTATTGCGTACCGTCTTTTCTGCCGCTGTCTGAGCTTTTTGGGCAGAAATCTCTTGAACCTTCGCAACTGCTTCTTGGCGTTTGGATTCGGCTATCCTTTGCTTGTTTTCAAGATCAGCAAGTCGAACAGCATTTTCACGAACGGTTTTATTCGCCGCATCCAGAGCAGCCTTTTCAGGATCACTAGCATCTGCCTGTTTGTTCAATTCTCCGAGAAGTTCAGTTGTGGCTTTGGTGCTTTCTTCCGTTGCGTCTTTTACCTTTTTGGCCTTCTTTTTCGCCGTTTCTGCCTGTGGCGGTTTGAAATCGTTTCCGGTCTGGTCTTTGTACGCTCGCTGCATCCCCGTGAAGCTCGCGGTATCAATGTCCGTTTCTCCCTGCTGCGCTTGTCCCGCCTTATGCCATTCGGTCTGCATTGCCTTGGTGCGCTTGTCCCAATCGGACAAGGCTTGCCATGCTTCGCGGAATTCGGGGGAATCTGTCCCAAAAGTTTCTTCACGATTACGAGCAACCAAAGCAAGCCTTTCACCTTGAGCGCGCGTCACGGCCATTGCATCAGCGGACACAGCCTTGTTTGGGTCAGCCTCAAAAGCTGCCAATGCTTTTTCTCCTGCTGCTGAATCCTGATTAAGAAGTTGGCGACCACGTTCGACAGAATCTTTTGCAGCAATGCCTTCTCCCGGTTCAACCGGAGCCACCTGCCCAGATTCAGCCCGCTCCTCTCTAACTCGCTCTGCTATTCCGTAAATATCCGACCCGGCGCCGGTGCCAAGAGAACCGTAGGTTGCCCCGCCCATACCTGGTGGAATCGGAATCTCCTCAGTTGACGGAACTACTGCTTTTTCCTTTTCTTTTTCTTGTGATGCAACTTCCTCCACTGTCCCGGATTTCGTTTCAGGTACGTTGCCGCCGCGATTGACTTCGCCCGGGACTGGCTGTACCCCCTCCGCAGGTAACTGTCCTTGATCCGTTCGTATTCCGCTGGCATCGGTTTGTCCTTTCGTTTCAACCGGCGTTTTCGTCTCACTAACCGGAACGGTAGCCTCTGGAGTCTTTTTAACCTCATCAGAATGCGGCTGCTCCTTCCCAGTTTCGGCCACGTCAAAGGGTTTCAGGTCCAGACTCAGCCTCTTTGCTATCGGAGCGAACTCATCCCTCGTATAAAACTTGTCGTTATACCAAAAACCGAACTGAGGAGTGTTTCTGGATTCCCTGTCCCCGACCGGCAGGTTTAGTTTTTCAAGAATCGTCGGGTGATTAGGGCCGGTGGTGACGTTTCCTTGTTCGTCACGGAACGCGGCTTCCACTTCTGGCTTTCCTTTTCCAGCCGCCATCATCCCACCCGTGCCGACATTTAGCCCGAGCTTCGTTAATGCCCCCCGTTTTTCCTCCGGAGTTTTAGCGGCTTCAAGCTCGTTCAAAGATTCCAACGAGCCGGCAACTGCCCCCGCACCAAACAAGGCTTTTAAGGCATCGCTCTCTGGAGCACCTGCAAGGAGGAGGCTTCCACCGGGAGTCAGCATCCCGTGACCGAACCGTTGTAATTCGGCAACTGCCCCCTTGGCTTCTGGTGGAGGTTCTTCGATTGCGGACGGAGGAATCAAAGACGGCGGAATTCTGCTGCCAAGGGCGGTGGAGAGCATCGAAGCAACGTCCCTACCCGGTTCTTCCAGAACATCTGTGGCTTTGCTGATTGCTTTGGGAATCTGAGAAATACCCGCCATCACTGGCCGAGCTAGAGCAGTCGTAAACTCCGTGGTCGGACTCAGTTCGGTAGGTTGGAATGGAGCCTCCGCTTCTGACCGTGCCGCAAGTTCCGGAAAATTGGAGGGAACCCTGGAAGTGCCTCGTTGCTTGAAAATTTCTCGAATGTCGGATTCCGAAGGCGGAGAATCAGCCTCAATGGTCAGCGTTTGACCTTCTGGAGAAGATAGCTCGTACCTGGGCATATCATTTGACCTCTCTCCATTTATATCCGCTGGAAGTGGTTGGCAAAGGGTCTTGAGGAGTGTCCAGCATGGAAGCCGCATCCGCTTCCTGCTTCTTGCCCATTACTGGACTAAACGTTCCCGGTTTTCCAATTGCCTTGCGTAACGAAAGGAGTTTCTCATGCTCCGCTTCCAAATCTTTAACCGCCTGAGTTTTTGAAGCTTTTGTTTTTTCATCACTGGCGCTCGCAGCTTCTTTTTTCGCTGATGCAATTTCCTTCCTTTTGTCAGCGAGTTTTGCGTCAACATCTTTGGCCTCAACCAAATCATCCCCGGAGAGCTTGGTCGGAGTGTTTTTGTAAGTGGTGGGAGTAAGAACATTTGCCGCGCCCTTGTCCGGATCGTATTCCACCAAACCGACCCCAGGAACGACATGCACAGACTTTTTCAGGGTGTGCGCGGCGTCGCCTTTTTCAATCTGCGCGTCGTGATAATACTTCATTTCATCAAGACGCTGCTGCTGCATCATTAACTGTTCCGCCGCGTGCTGCTGCCTTGCTTTCTCCACTTGACCCGCACGAAAGTTTTGAGCGGAAAGCTCGTTGTAAGCGAGATTGAGCTTTTGAGCCGCCTCAAGGTCGCCTTGGTTTTGAGCCCTCCGAGCAAGACCCGTCCGAGCGCCCGCTTCCATCGCTGCAAGCTGTTCTCCGGGAGTTGTAAGCCATGGAACCGTCGCCATAAATTATGCCAGGAGGGAAAGGACTGTCCCGGCCAATTGAGCGTACTGCCCAATCTGACTGCTCGTATTTTGATCCATGCCGAACATGCCCGAGCCTCCACCTGGATTGGTTAGCTGCTGCATATATTCATCGAAAAGCTTCTTGGAATACTCCGAAGCCATTTGCGGATTCGGCATCGCGGCACTTACCGCATTCTGTTCCGCAATCGACGCCTGCAATGCTGGAGAAAGGGTTTGAGTCGAGGACACCGCCCCGAGCGTTCCAGGCAAATCAGCCAAGCCTTGCTGCTGTAATTGCTCCGAAGTCAGTCCCAAATCCCGGGCAGTAAGATTGTTGCCCATATCGCTCCCGGGCATTCCCGAAGTGATACCGTAAGTCGCCCCGATGTTTTCAATGTTCGCAATCGTATCCGGAGAAAGGTGCCCTTCAAGTTTTGAGAGCAACGCGGAAGACGCGGCTGAGTCAGTTGCGTCCAGATTCGGGAAAACCGAGGCAAGATCACCGTGAGGATCAGGGAGCCCAACGGCACCCGGAACGAGCCCATACCTTCCCTGCCCTTGCTGTGGGGCGGGCACTACTGAATAACCAGTTGGAACCGGCGTAACGACGTTTTCACCACGCCGCCTACGACCTTGAGCGGCAGATTGGGCCATCTGTGAAACTGATTGAGACGGAAACACCCCGTGCGGGGTCTGCGTCATCGAAGCTTGCGGTGTCTCGTACGTGTAATCGGCCATATTACAAACTCAGTTCACCAGCCGGATCGTAGGACGGGGACAATGTTCCCATGAATTGATTGTAATTCGCTGGAAGATGTTCGGCCTGCATAACCGTTCCGGGAGGACCACCACCGTAACCTCCCATTGCACCAAAACCTTGCATCGGACCAGCGCCACCAGGACCGGAAGCGCCAACCGTACCCGCCGCCATAGGATTTCCACCGAAATTTTTCCCAACCACCCGTTGAAGTAGCGGGGCAAGAATCTGCGCCATCATCGCGGAGTTGTAGGAATTCTTTTGCTGGTTTTGCTGTCCTCCAAACATTCCTCCGACGCCGCCAAGCATGGAACCAAGAGCGCCCATCCAGCCACCACCGCTGCCACCACCTCCCATGCCGCCCATCATTCCCCCGCCGCCACCCCCACCCATCATACCGCCCATGTCGAATTGAAGTAGTGTTGGAAAGTATTTCATAATCAAAAACAATGTTGAGAACCAACTATTTCCGAGAACGAACCAAACGGGCCATGGGCCACCGGAATTTGATCGTCCCGCTGCTCATCCCAAATGTCGTAGTTAAGCTCGCGGAAACATTCAACCTCACAGTCTTTCTTTGAAGCCCAGTCAGAGGCTTCCTCGGATTTAATCGACATTATCATCAGCTTGATTGCGTCGATGTTATCAATGAAAACCAAGTCGGAATCCAAAACGACGGGGACGAAAGCCAGCTTGATTAACGCCACCACCGATTGATTTCCAGAGCAGCAACTACCGGAATGAGGTGTATGAACTCGCATCCGTTCGTAGGAAGGATTCGTTTCGGACGGCTCGTAAATCGCTATATCCTCCAGAATGTTTAACGCCGCGTTGAAGGCATAGAGACGGACCGGACCCTCGGTAACGTCTTTTATCACCCGGTCAATCCGCCGCACGTTCATCGTGCTTTCAGCGTAAGGAAGACCGGAAGACGACGAAGGGAGAGTAAGCGTAATTCCCGGAGTCCAAGAGCCGACGCCCTGAGTCATCAGCATTTGACCGTTATTATCCTCCCCGAAAATCTTGATCGTCTTATTGGCATCCAACGGAGTGCTTAGATAGGCGCGAATGGTTCTCCCGTCCCCTTGCACGTCCTGAAAGACCGACACTTTGCCTTGATCCACGGCAACATGCCTTCGCATCCAGTTTCCGCCAATCCACCCGAACCAATCGCAATGTTGAGGAGCGCCGAGTTGAGGCAGAAAATCATACCAAACGTTTTTGATAACCCGAGCCTCCCGGCAAAAGTTCATCTTCCGAACCGACTTAACGTAGCGCGGCCAAACCACACAGCCGCCAGCGATGCAAACGTGAATCGGAATGACCAGTTGCCGCCAGTCGCCCCGGCGCATTATCCTTCGAATAGCTTCATTTACGCGGCGAGCAAAGTCTTTGGACGATGGAGAAACCCCCGCAATGTTGATTATCGGGGAGGTTTTTAAATCGCCAAAAGAGAGCATGTTAGTGCGTCTTTACGACGGTGGCCGAGCAATGTCAAGGACGGGTATCGAAGTCGCCTTAAACCGAACCAGCGTTATCCTCATGTGGCCAGTGACAATAATCCGGAACTGCATCACGGAAAACTCTCGTAACGGCCTATTGTTCGTATCGTCAAAAACGTCCGAAGGTGGCTCGCCAAAACCGATTTCCGGACGAAACCCGGGATCGGTGGTTCCGTCAAAACCGATAGTGAAAGCCACCCACGGAACCCAAGTCGGATAGATAGCGTCCGGCTTGTAAAATATCTGGACGCTGACCGGAGCAGTCAAACTGTCCACGGAAATTTCTCCGTCCAGGAGGCGAAGCATGTCCTCCATGGACTTGTCCTGTTGCGTGAAGTTGAGTGCCGCTGATTGCATTTCCCAAACAATCGGGTTGCCGTCATCGTCAGTTGCAGCGTTATCTTTCAGCACTTCCCATAGTTGGATGGACGAAAAATCCGAGGAGATACAGAAGGCAAAACACCTCTGAGTCCCGTTAAATGTTCCCGTCAGGATTTGAAGAATGTTCAGACCGTTCCAAGTTCCGTCGTAAGCCGAGGGAGCCTTTCCGCGAAGGGAAGAAACCAAATCGAAGTTCAGAGAAATCAACGTGTCATTGTAAATTCCAAAATCCGAGTGTTGCGGGTGAGCCGTCATCAGCATCCGGTTATTGAAAATCACCGCGCTGCCAAACTGTAGCAGTCCTTCGTCATCGGAAATAATTGTGGGTTGAACCTCAAAACTCTGAGGGGTCTGTCCCCACTTATCGAAGTTAATCCGGGACAACATGTACGATCGAATCCCGTCCAGGGACCGGAACAGAATGTCAGAGTTTTCCGTCACGGTGGAGTTTTGTCCTTCCGCTCCGTTCCCAATTAAAGCCACCGTAAGAATTGGATTGGTGGTGTTCTGCCAAGTGGTTCGGTCGGGTGAAGCGTTACAGGAAAAAACGATTGTCTTGGTAAAGAGGAGAATCGGCCCTTGCCCCAAGGACACGTCTAAAACTGGCGTGGCGATGATTGCCCGAATGTCCTCCCCCGAAGAAGGCACCCGGAAAGCCCCACCGCCAGCCAAAAGAGAATTCTCAGTTACATGAAGGACCGCATCCCGGCGATTGAACGCGGGTGTTCCGGAAACTCCGTTCACAATATCTCCGGCAATGAAGCTTTGCCCGTCCACACCACAAACCCAGTTCCGGCCCATGATATAAGCGCCCATTCGACCCGGAGGAAGTTCGGGAACGGAGACGACCGTTGAACCAACGGGGATATTATTCGTTCCCGACGTTCCTGTGAGATTCAGGAGCGTCACCGCATTGGTCACAATCGGCGCAGTCGATTTACTGATAACAAAAGGATTTCCATTGATAGTAACCCCCTGGTTATCCGCCCCGGTGTACGGACTGTTCAACTGGATAAGCTGGCTGGAGTGAGCCGCAATCGTGAACTGACCAAAAGTAGTCGCCACAGTCTGAGCAGGAGTCGGAGCCCGGTTGATTCCAAAAGTTGTCTTGATTGTATAACCCACCTTGGCTGTGAAAGCGTAATTGGGAGGAACAGTCACAAGGGCCGTGATTGATTGAGTAAGCGGGGACCATGTGATAGCCAGTGTTCCTCCAAAAAGAACGTTCCCATTGTTATCGTAAAAATCTATGCGGGTGCTTCCGCCAGTGTCGAGATTTGCGGGGACGGGAGCCTGTAGAGTTACTGGAACCGTACCGGAAACATTTCTTTGGACACCCACAATCCCAACCTGATTTGTAGTTCCTGGATTGGAGGGGATAACGACCGGGCTTTGATCCGGAACCGTGACCGGATTATCCGAAGCGTTGGACAGGAGCGCCTGATAGCCATTGTACGTAACCTGAGAATTTATGGTTTGAAAAAAACCGAGATCCACGCCTGTATTGTCCCTTAGCCGAACCAGCGTATTACTCTGACCTGAAAAGTTTGCCGTCAGTTGAAGCGTGACCACGGCCCCAATTGCAGGAATGGAAGCCAGCATGGAAGTAGTTCCCAAGACCTCCTCCACCTGGACGGCTCTCCGGCAAGTGTTCCCGTCGAAAAATATTGGTGTACTCTGCCCGTCATTGATGATTAACCAGCGTTCGCTTTGCCACATCCAAACTTGAGGAACCGCTGGAGGGTTGGGGTCGTTCTGGATAGTTATTTCACGAACGACAAAAATTCCTGTCCCAATGTCAAATAGAAGCTGAAAGAGCCTTCCGGAAATCGAAGCGACAAAAGAAGCGTTACCGTAGTCGTCCTGGTAAAACTGACCCCCCTGCCACAGCCCGGTTTGAAAAGCGACCCTAAGATTGTCGTCCCCTTGAAAATCCAGAGACGCTTGAGAGTAAGGCGGCCTGTGAGTAAGAAAACCTCCCCGAGAAGTGGCGTTGATTAAAACCGACGCCTGGTTTCGGGGGAGAAGGAGAGGGTCTAAACCCGCGTGCTGTCCCGCCGTGAAGTCACGAAGATAATCATAAAGATACTTCGGCGTGAATGTCGGAGGATTCGGCACATTAGGAAATGGTGAGGAAGAACGGTGTTAGCTCAATCGCATTGACCTGGTGTGTCCCCGCCGACGCCACCGTATCAATTTTCATAACACCTGGATTTGGTGTGTGGCAATGGACGTGAACAATCCAGCAATTACAAAGTCCTGAGAATTTTGAGTCAATGTGGTGTAAATACCCGTCTTTCGATTGATCGTCGTATTCGCTAAATCTACGCCCGCAGTAATATCCCGAAGCTTGAACGACATGGTTCTCTGAGCGGCGAAAGTTGTCCCGATGAAATCGACCGTCACAACAGCCAACACGAAGACGTTACCGTTCTGAGAAATAGTCAAAGCGCCACCAACCGAAGCGTAGGCATTGGTAAAGGCTTGAGCCAATCCGTCCGCGTAGTAGAACGCATTGTTTTGACCAAGCCCGAGCGCCAGTTGCGCCGCTGCCTTGCTAGTGGAACCCGTGCCACCGTTAGCAATAGATACCGGAGTCGCAATGCCTGGATTTTTGAAGTTACCAACCCCAGGTTCTACAATTGCTCCCGCCGCGACGGTTGACCCCGGAACCGTGTCGTTCGTGAATCCCAAAGCAAGAACGGTTATGTGTGTGGAGTCGGAAATTCCCGTGACGATGAAGTTGGCACCTCCGATGTAAAGATTTTGACCGTTAGTGATCCAGGAAGAATCCACGACGTTGATTGAAACCGTGGTAACACCGTCCAGGGCGGGGATGACAAAGGAAGACTTCGTAACCGTGACCGCCGACGCGCCGGTTGAGCCGGGAACATTGACCGTCTGTGGCGTGCTACAGCAGGGAACGCAGGGCGAGGCATCCATGGGAGTGATTAGGGTTACGGAAATGTTTTACCATTGCCATTGTTCCAGTCTAGCAGCAATTCGTCCTCTGTCAGCAAGATATTTTGCCACAGGCCGACCTCGCAGACATTAAGATGACGCGCCGAGGAAAGTCCATCCCCTTGAATGCAAAGCTGTGTAGCCATGTTCAGGAACGAAAAACCAGTGGCTTCGGTTGTGCTAATCGTCGTTAGATTATCCATTTTCCAGGAAATCTTTTTGTTGGCTTTATCGCAGATGACGACGCACCGATGCCAAACCAGATCGTCCGGGAAAACCGAGTCCGCATAAATCAGTGTGTTCGGATCGCTTCCCTTGGGAAACTGGCCTCCGTAATGATCGTTCGGATTAACAAACCTCTTGTCCACAAACCAGTCAGTATTGGAAAAGGATGCCCCACTTATCACGCCGTTGGCGATAATCAGGTTTTCAAGGTTTCCATTGTTATCGCACTTGACCCAGTAACGGTAGGTGAACCCGACTGACATTCCATTGAAGTCGAAGGCTCCGGACGGAGAAAGGATTGAATGACCAACCGTAGCAAAGGACGCGGCCTTGAAACAGTTGGAGCTAATGAGTCCTCCTGAATCCACGCTCCAACGGGAATCAGCCGAAAGATCCACCGGGCCGACAGAGGCGGGAGTGGTTCCGGAATTCAATGCCGCCAGTTTCCAGTAGTTTGTGGGGCTTCGTTCCGAAGGAGAAGCCGGAGAAGAAGCAACAACAGGAGGGACGCAACGCTGACCGCATTTGATTATCCCGGGCATAACTTGATTTGCCAAAGACTGGATTTTGTCGTACTCGTCAATCAGAAAAAATGAGCCAAATCCAAATCACCAACACGCTCATAATAAATTCCGGCACGCTCGCCAGCATGGAGAGACTGGATAGGACCGTCCTTTTCCACATGAACGACGGGAACACCTATCCCGTCCCTTACGCGAGCGCCGTGGAAGCTCAAGCCGTCTTCGCATCCGTAGCGGTGGCCATCGGCACGTCGCAGCCGGGAACTGTTCCGTCGATCACCCAAGCATGGGAAACCAATCAGGGAATAGCTGGAGGATTTCCCACGGTTATCATCGGATTCAATTTCAAACCCGGGGCGGACATACAGATAAACGGGGTGTCCCAAGCGAGCATAACTTTCCTGGACTCACGGACCTACGCTTTTATCACACAACCCATCGGGGGCGGGACGTATGCGGTAGTTTACATCGGCCCCGATGCCCAAACCGCGACGCTGCCCAATGCCATTTCGTTTACGTGAGCGACGAAAAGCGAGTCAAGTACGGCCTCCGCTGGCCCGCCACCACCGACGACCTTTCGATTGAGTTGTACTTGATTAAAAAAGGGGGACGGTCTGGAGCGTATCCTAAAGCCCTTCCGGTACTGGATCATTTTATGAACGCCAGAAGGTTGCTCTGGCCTTCGCGCTATCGCCACCGCTGGACCGACCTTCTCTACAAAGAATTTCTCCGAAACGACATTACAATCCTCATGGGAAGCGCCTCCTGCCAAAAAACTTCTCATGCCGCAGAGTTTGCCCTTATCAATTATTGGTCCTCACCGGAAAACACGCTCGTCATCCTTTCGACTATCACCGTGGACAAACTCCAAACCGGGATCTTTGGGGAAGTGAAGATGCTGTTTGAAAAGGCACGGGAACGAAAACCTTGGCTATCCGGAAACCTTCTTGAAGGTAAAAACGCAATCTCCACAGACACGGTTGACGACGGTGGAATAAGGGATATGCGAAAGGGTATCATCGGAAGGCCGTGCTACTCCGGATCAAAATGGGTTGGACTGGGAACGCTCGCAGGAACCAAGCAGGAAAATATCATCTTCATTGCCGACGAGCTTCAATTCATGGCTCCCACCTTCATTGCTTCCTGGCCGAACTTATTTTCGAACGGAAAGGTTAAGATTATCGGGTCTGGAAATCCGAAGCATGACCCGGACGACCAGCTTGGAATTGCCGCCGAACCTAAAGAGGGATGGGCCTCAATCGGGGTACCGGACGCAACCGAAGTGTGGAGCACAAGATTTTTGAACGGGCGTTGCGTAAACCTAATCGGAACCGATTCCCCAAACTTCGACGTTCCCGCCGACCAACCGGAACCGTTTCCCAAGCTTATTGGCCGCAAGTTCGTTGATCGAATCGAACACGACTGGGGAAAGGACTCTCCAGAATACTACTCTCAGGTCAAGGGTGTGATGCGGATTGAACTCGCTCAATCCCGAGTCATCACCCGCCAGCTTTGCCGGGAACACTTGGCGCAGGCTTCCGCGCAATGGAAGGATACCGTCCGAACCAAGATCATCGGCCTTGACCCGACCTACGGAGGACAGGACCGTTGCATTGCCTACCCGGGAGAATTTGGAGAGGGAGCAGATGGAAAAATAATCCTTAAACTGCTTCCTTACCAGGAATGCAAAATCAATCTGTCAAAACCGCTAAAGCCGGAGGACCAAATCGCTCAGTGGCTCCACAAACTCTGCATCGAATTGTCCATCCCCGAGGAGAATGTTTTCTACGATGCCACCGGCAAAGGAACGATAGGATATGCTTTCGCCCGGGAGTTTGGAGTGAAGTCACCCGTTGCCGTGGATTCTGGAGGGATGCCCACGCACCGGCCCGTGCGTGAAGGTTTAATGGTTGAGGACGGACCCGATGGACAGAAGCGGCCCAAGACTTGCCGGGAGCATTATTCGAAGTTCGTCACAGAAATGTGGTTCTCAGTCCGTTACTGCATCGAAGCGAATCAACTACGAGAGCTTTCCGATGATACCATGATGGAAGGTTGCGCGAGAGTTTATTACATGGTCGCCGGGAACAAAATCGAAGTGGAACCCAAGACCGATGAAAAGAGGAAGGAAGACTTGAAACGACGCCTCGGAAAATCTCCCGACCTTTTTGACGCTTTGGCGATCATGGTCGAAGGCGCACGGCAGCGTGGTTTTGTTATTGCATCTTTGGGACCAGCTACAGATGTTGAGGAAGACGACTCATGGCAATCCAAAGAAGCCAGAGAATACGAAAAGGCGATAGCTGAAAATCTGCTCGATCACACGGTTTAGATATGTTCCGGCTACGAAGCTATGACCAGACGCCTCCAGGCGGGTTTCCGTATCATCAGGCCGAAGGCATATCCCGGCACTTCCCCTCCGTGCCGCTCATCGAACATCAGGCGCATATTGTCAGTCAGTTTCGCCGGGGAAATAAGCTTTCTCGTTCCACTCCGATTGAGGCATTGGAAGACATTGACCGTTATAATTGTGCCCGCCTTGGCAACGACCCGCGTTGGTGCGTCCAGACCGACGCGCCGCTCGATATTAAAGGTCATCAATTATCTTCGCTCGGCCCATGCGCCGGTTGCGGCGGGACGGTTACAGGATGAAGGGAGGTGATGTGGAATGAAGTCCTACAAGTGTGGTGTCTGTGGAAAGGAGGTTGTCTTTGGACAATATCACATCTGCACGCCAGTTTTGGACCAACAGTTCTGAGCAGGGGTGCGACTGCTCTGAACAACGCATGAGCGTTCTTTCAAAGTTAATCCTAGACGCTAAAGGAGTTGCGTTGCTCAAAGACTGGCTAGGGGAAGGAGGAAATCCGGTTGAAAAGGATTTATCCGAACAAAGAGCCGGTATCTGCGACACCTGCCCTCACAATAAATATCCTAATTGGTGGGAGAAGGTTAAGGAATCCGTTGCCGG
>Ga0247695_1000096_pt1 | contig 15071 bp, 10 predicted proteins | sample CNK36_metaG_FD_182739 | JGI IMG/M metagenome (GOLD analysis project Ga0247695, IMG submission 182739) | Soil microbial communities from Purdue University Martell Research Forest, Indiana, United States - CNK36 | ecosystem: Environmental > Terrestrial > Soil > Temperate forest > Bulk soil...
ACAGCGCCCAAGTCGTTACGCCATTCGTGCAGGTCGGAACTTACCCGACAAGGAATTTCGCTACCTTAGGACGGTTATAGTTACCGCCGCCGTTTACCGGGGCTTGGCTTCAAGGCTTCGCCCGAAGGCTAACCTCTCCGCGTGACCTTCCGGCACCGGGCAGGCGTCAGCCCCTATACGTCGTCTTTCGACTTCGCAGAGACCTGTGTTTTTGGTAAACAGTCGCTTGGGCCGTTTCACTGCGGCCCCCTCGAGCTCAGCCCGTAAAGGGCTTTCACTCTACCGGGGCGCCCCTTCTCCCGAAGTTACGGGGCCATTTTGCCGAGTTCCTTAACGAGGGTTCTTCCGATCGCCTTGGTATTCTCTACCTGCCCACCTGTGTCGGTTTTGGTACGGGCACGCCCCACCTCCCTAGACGCTTTTCTCGGAGGCATGGCTTGAGGAACTTCGGCCCTGTTGGGCCTCGGCATCCCGTCTCAGGCTTGATGACCGGCGGATTTCCCTACCGGTCGCCCTACGCGGTTACCCCAGGTCGACCATCGCCTGGGTTTCCCTAGCCTACCCCGTCCCGCCATCGGTGATAGCGGTGGGTACGTGGTACAGGAATATCAACCTGTTGGCCATCGCCTACGCCTTTCGGCCTCGGCTTAGGTCCCGACTAACCCTGAGCAGATTAGCTTTACTCAGGAACCCTTGGGCATTCGGCGGACGAGTTTCTCACTCGTCTTTCGTTACTCGTGCCAGCATTCTCACTTCCCAGGCCTCCACGGCTGGCTTACGCCGCCGCTTCGCCGGCCTGGGAACGCTCCCCTACCACTCCGCATAAGCGAAGTCCGTGGCTTCGGTTCCTGACTTGAGCCCCGTTACATTATCCGCGCCCGACCACTTGACCAGTGAGCTGTTACGCACTCTTTGAATGGTGGCTGCTTCTAAGCCAACATCCTGGTTGTCTCAGCAATCAGACATCGTTTACCACTTAGTCAGGAATTAGGGACCTTAGCCGACGGTCTGGGCTGTTTCCCTTTCGAGCCTGAAGCTTATCCCCCAGACTCTGACTGCCACGCTCTGGAATTCCAGCATTCGGAGTTTGCCCGAGTTCAGTAAGCTGGTAGGCCCCCTAGCCCGAACAGTGCTCTACAACTGGAATTGAACGCGTGACGCTATACCTAAATATATTTCGGGGAGAACCAGATATCTCTGAGTTTGATTAGCCTTTCACTCCGACCCACAGGTCATCCGCTCGGTTTTCAACCCAAGTCGGTTCGGTCCTCCACGGGGTCTTACCCCCGCTTCAACCTGCCCATGGGTAGATCACTCAGTTTCGGGTCTACCTCCAACGACTAAATCGCCCTATTCAGACTCGCTTTCGCTACGGCTCCGTTTCCTTAACCTTGCCGTTGAAGAGTAACTCGCTGGCTCGTTATGCAAAAAGCACGCCGTCACAGCACAAGTCTGCTCCGACCGCTTGTAAGCACACGGTTTCAGGTGCTATTTCACTCCCCTTCCGGGGTACTTTTCACCTTTCCCTCACGGTACTAGTTCACTATCGGTCGCCAAGGAGTACTTAGCCTTACGGGGTGGTCCCCGCAAATTCCGACCGGGTTTCCCGTGCCCGGCCGTACTCAGGTGCCTACTAAGGAAGTCCATGTCGTTTTCGCCTACGGGACTATTGCCCTCTGTGGTGCGACGTTCCAGTCGCTTCGACTAACGCATGGTTTTGTAACTTCCCGACCCGCCGGCAGACGGATCGAAGCAGGTCCTACAACCCCTATGTGACAACAGCTGCCGCTTTGGCATCACACAGGTTTGGGCTCTTCCCCTTTCGCTCGCCACTACTCAGGGAGTCGAGGTTTCTTTCCTTTCCTCGGGCTACTAAGATGTTTCAGTTCGCCCGCTTACCGTTACCCGCCCTATGTATTCAGGCGGGAACACGCGCGCATTACCACGCGTAGGTTTCCCCATTCGGAGATCCCGGGGTCAAAGGTTGGTCAGCACCTAACCCGGGCTTATCGCAGCCGCCCACGTCCTTCATCGGCTCTTGGCGCCAAGGCATCCACCGTGTGCCCTTCGTCTCTTGATCGTGAAGAACACGTTGTATGCCGCTATGGAGTTTTCAAGGTGCACGCCGGCGCTTCGAGTCCGGCCAAACGAGAACACCGCGCCTGGGCGCGGTCTCTCAAAACTCAGCAGTGCTCGTACACCGAGCTCGACGTTGTTCTAGGCGAGCTCGTAACCGGACGGAACGAATTCCATCGACGGCCGAGCAGCCCCCGGAGTTAAGTGCTCCGGATTCCCTAGAAAGGAGGTGATCCAGCCGCAGCTTCCGCTACGGCTACCTTGTTACGACTTCACCCCAGTCACCAATCCCACCTTCGACGGCTCCCTCCCTTGCGGGTTAGGACACCGGCTTCGGGTGTTACCGGCTTCCGTGGTGTGACGGGCGGTGTGTACAAGGCCCGAGAACGTATTCACCGCGGCATTGCTGATCCGCGATTACTAGCAACTCCGCCTTCATGGAGGCGAGTTTCAGCCTCCAATCCGAACCGGGACCGGCTTTTTGGGATTCGCTCCCCCTCACGGGTTTGCAGCCCTCTGTACCGGCCAATGTAGCACGTGTGTAGCCCGAGACGTAAGGGGCATGATGACTTGACATCATCCCCACCTTCCTCCGATTTGTCACCGGCAGTCTCCTATGAGTCCCCGACATTACTCGCTGGCAACATAGGACAGGGGTTGCGCTCGTTGCGGGACTTAACCCAACATCTCACGACACGAGCTGACGACAGCCATGCACCACCTGTGCACTAGCCCCGAAGGGCTGGCGTATTTCTACGACATTCCAGTGCATGTCAAGTCTCGGTAAGGTTCTTCGCGTTGCGTCGAATTGAACCACATGCTCCGCTGCTTGTGCGGGCCCCCGTCAATTCCTTTGAGTTTTAGCCTTGCGGCCGTACTCCCCAGGCGGGGTGCTTAATGCGTTAGCTTCGGCACGGACGGAGTCGACACCGCCCACACCTAGCACCCATCGTTTACGGCGTGGACTACCAGGGTATCTAATCCTGTTCGCTCCCCACGCTTTCGCGTCTCAGCGTCAGTACCGTCCCAGAGAGCCGCCTTCGCCACGGGTGTTCTTCCCGATATCTGCGCATTTCACCGCTACACCGGGAATTCCACTCTCCTCTTCCGGACTCTAGCCATGCGGTTTCCACCGACGTCTCGAGGTTGAGCCTCGAGTTTTCACAGCGGACCTGCATAGCCGCCTACACGCTCTTTACGCCCAATAAATCCGGACAACGCTAGCCCCCTACGTATTACCGCGGCTGCTGGCACGTAGTTAGCCGGGGCTTCTTCTGGAGGTACCGTCACCCTCTGGGCTATTAACCCGAGTGGCTTCGTCCCTCCTGAAAGAGGTTTACAACCCGAAGGCCTTCTTCCCTCACGCGGCGTCGCTGCGTCAGGCTTTCGCCCATTGCGCAAGATTCCCCACTGCTGCCTCCCGTAGGAGTCTGGGCCGTGTCTCAGTCCCAGTGTGGCTGATCGTCCTCTCAGACCAGCTACGGATCGAAGCCTTGGTGGGCCGTTACCCCACCAACAAGCTAATCCGCCGCGAGCTCCTCCTCGACCGGAGGCCGAAGCTACCTTTTCCAACCGCTCCGAAAAGCTGTTGGGCCATTCGGTATTAATCCGGGTTTCCCCGGGCTATCCCGATGTCGAGGGCAGATTACTCACGTGTTACTCACCCGTTCGCCGCTTTCCCCCAGGCCGAAGCCTGGGTTCTCGCTCGACTTGCATGTGTTAAGCGCGCCGCCAGCGTTCGTCCTGAGCCAGGATCAAACTCTCCGTGAAGATTGGCTTGCCTCCGAAGAGGCAAACTTGAATCACTTCGAGCTTGTGCTCAAAGTGTCTCCCCCGATGGAGCTGGGGGTGACGGGTTCTTTAAGGCCTCACACCCGAAGGCGTGAGGTCTCGGCGTATTCGCACTGCTGAGTTTTCAAAGACCACGCCGTAGGCGGCCGGCGCGTAAAAAAGCCTCCGACTCGCGCCAGAGGCCTCCGATGCTCGCGGAACTGCTCGTATCCGTTTCGCGTCCGAAGGCGCTCCTGGTCGAGGTACAGGGACTGTTCTCCACGCCACCCTTCCGAGCGGCTCGCGCATAATAGCGCAAACGTCCGCAGTTTGGCGTCAAGCGGAGGCGAAGCGGACGAAGCGCCGTTTGCCCGCCTGGACGAGCGCTCCGGCCAGCTGCTCGCGAGGTACGTCGACGTCGCTGACGACCTCCCCGTCGACCCGCACAGCACCCTGCGAGATCAGGCGCCTGGCCTCGCTCGTCGAGCCGAGCCCGAGATTGTCGACGAGCACCGCGGGCAGGTGCACAGGGTCGGCCTCCGGCAAAGGCGCTTCAGGCACCTCCTCGGGCGCCTGCCCCTCGCGCACGACGCGCGTGAAGTGGGCCTCCGCCTCGCGCGCGGCCTCCTCGCCCCACGAGCGGGCCACGATGAAGCGCGCTAGCGCCAGCTTCGCCTCGAGCGGGTCACCCTCCGGAAGCTCGCGCTCCCAGACGAGGCGGTACCACTCGTCCAGCATCGAGTCCGGGACGCGCATCGTCCTCCCGAACATCTCCTCCGGCGGCGCTGTGAGCGGGATGTTGTTGCCGACCGACGAGCTCATCTTCTCGCCGTCCCACGAGAGGAGCAGCGGCGTCGTCAGCGCGACCTGCGGCTCGAGGCCGTACGCCTCCATCACCTCGCGCCCGGCCAGCAGGTTGTAGAGCTGGTCGGTTCCGCCGAGCTCGACGTCGGCCTCGATCGCGACCGAGTCGTACGCCTGCATCAGCGGGTAGAGCAACTCGGAGATCGAGATCGGCTCCCCGGCGGCGTAGCGCTTCGCGAAGTCGTCGCGCTCGAGCATTCGCGCGACGGTGATCGTGCGCGCAAGGCGAACGACCTCGGCGTACGACAGCTTCGAAAGCCACTCGCCGTTGTAGCGCACTTCCGTGCGCTCGGGATCGAGGATCACCATTGCCTGCTCGAGGTATGTCCTGGCGTTCGCCTCGATCTCGTCGTCGCTCAGGACCGGGCGCTCGGCAGAGCGGCCCGACGGGTCGCCGATCCGCGTGGTGTAGTCACCGACGATCAGGACGCCGGTGTGGCCTTCGTCCTGGAAGGCACGCATGCGCTGGAGCGGGATTCCCCGGCCCACGTGAATATCCGGCGACGTGACGTCGATCCCGAGTTTCACGCGCAGTGGGCGCCCTAGCTTCAGCTTCTCCTCTAGGCCGCCCTCGGGAAGCACGTGGACTGCGTTACGAGTTAGCTCAGCTATGCCCATTGGCGCGGCGAGTCTACCGTTACAATCTCACGCTTCTCGTGCCGCGTACCGCCCGAAATCCGGCGCCCTCCAGGCCGCGGCGGAGGATTCGCAAGCTGCGACTGCTCGGGCTCGTGCTGATCCTCTTCGTGCTGGGGACGATGTCGTTCACCTTCGGTCTGATCACCGCGGTGGCGAGCCAGATCCCCTCCCTCGACCCGGCCCGCCTGCAGGCCAAAGAGGTCGACGGCTACGTCTACGACCGCAGCGGCAAGCGCGTCCTCGCCGTGCTGCGCGGCAACCAAAGCCGCATCCTCGTCCCCTCGAACAAGATCTCCGACCGGATGAAGCTCGCCATCGTGGCGATCGAGGACAAGCGCTTCTACGAGCATCGCGGCGTCGACGTGCACGGGATCGTGCGCGCGATCTGGGAGGACCTGAGGAACAACGCGGTCGTCGAGGGCGGCTCGACGATCACACAGCAGTTCGTCAAGAACACGTACTCGGCCGACCAGCGCTCGATCGCGCGCAAGCTGAAGGAGGCGGCGCTCGCGTGGCAGCTCGAGCAGCGCTGGTCGAAGGATCGAATCCTGACCGCCTACCTGAACACCATCTACTTCGGCAACGGCGCCTACGGCATCCAGCAGGCTGCCCTCACGTACTTCGGCCACGGTGCCGACAAGCTCGGCTGGGCCGAGGCCGCCCTCCTCGCCGGAATCCCGAGCGACCCGAGCCGTTACGACCCGGTGACGAATCCGCAGGCCTCGCGCGAGCGGCGTGACATCGTGCTGAAGGCGCTGCTCGACCAGGGCGACCTGACGCAGGCTCAGTACCTGGACGCGTCGCGGGCCAAGCTGCCGCGCCCGGACGACATCCACCTCTCGGGCCAGCGCGGCCCGGCGCCCTACTTCACCAACTACGTCGAGCAGCAGCTGATCGACCGCTACGGCTCCGGCCGGGTCTTCGGCGGCGGCCTCCACGTCAAGTCGACGATCGACCTCAACGTCCAGCGCTTTGCGCGGCAGTCGATCACGAAGTGGCTGACCGACCCGAACGGGCCGTCGGCGGCGCTCGTCGCGATCGACCCCCGCGACGGCAGCGTGCTGGCGATGATCGGCGGTAACAACTACCGCAAGAGCCAGTTCAATCTCGCCGTGCAGGGCGAGCGCCAGCCGGGGTCGTCCTTCAAGCCGTTCGTGCTCGCGACCGCCCTCAAGGACGGGATCTCCCCGGACTCGGAATTCGAGTCGGGGCCCGTCTCGATTCCGATCGGCGGCAAGGTCTGGTCGGTGCACAACTACGAGAACTCCGACCTCGGACGCATCTCCCTCGCCACGGCGACCGAGGTCTCCGACAACACCGTCTACGCGCAGCTGACACAGCTCGTCGGGCCGTCGGCGATCGCGCGGACTGCGCACCGGCTCGGGATCACGAGCCCGCTGAAGAGCTACTTCGCGATTGGCCTCGGGGCCGAGGCGGTGAACCCGCTCGAGATGGCCCGCGCCTACTCGGCCTTCGCGAACGGCGGCCTCCGGATCGACGGCGCCTCGTTCGGGAACCGCCCACGCGCGATCACGAACGTGCGCAACGACGTCGGACGCATCGTCGACAACAACGTCCCGGTCGGCCGGCACGTGCTGACGGCGAACACGGCAGCGCTCGAGACCTCGCTCCTGGAAAGCGTCGTGCGGGCCGGCACCGGCAAGAAGGCGCAGCTCTCGGACGGGCGTGCTCAGGCCGGGAAGACCGGAACGACCGAGAACTACGGCGACGCCTGGTTCGTGGGTTACACGCCGCAGCTCGTGGCCGCGGTCTGGGTCGGCTACCCGACACGGCTGAAGCCGATGCTGACCGAGTTCAACGGCGAAGCCGTCGCCGGGGGCACGTACCCGGCGCTGATCTGGAAGAGCTTCATGGAGCGCGCGCTGCCGTACCTGCACGACCGGCCCGAGTCGTTCCCGTCGGTTTCCTTCCCGTACTCCGTGTCGAGGACGGTCGTCTACCGCAACGGCCAGCTGGAGCTCGACAACGGCAACTGCAACAACACGAAGCAGCTCCTCTACCTCGCAGGCGAGGCTCCGCCCCGGACCGCGAACTGCAAGGTGAACGAGGTCGACGTGCCGAGTGTGATCGGGCGCACCGTCTCGCAGGCGAACGCTCGGCTCGCGGAGCAGCCGCTGACGCCCTCGTATGTCTACGAGCCCGCGCGGCCTCTGCAGAAGCTCGGCGTCATCGTCCACCAGTTCCCGGCGAAGGGCACGCTCTCGTCCTACGACAAGGTCACGCTCGTGCTGCCGAAGGCGCTGCAAGGAGCGGTGCCGAAGCTCGTCGGGCTGCGGCTCGCGCGGGCGGAGGCGAGGCTCGACCGGCTGCACCTGAAGTGGGAGGTCGACGGCAGCCCGCCGTCCGGCGCCAAGGTGGTGGCGCAGTCGCCGCGCTGGGGGCTCGCCGCCAAGCGCGGCCTGACCGTCACCCTCGTCGTAAAGGGCGGCTGAGAAAGCGAGAGCCGGCTTCGGCGTAGCGCCACGGCAGCTCCGCTGCGCGCGTGATCCCGATCCGCGGGCCGTTTACGACGTCAACAGGGCTGTCGCCCGCGAGCAGCTCGAACGGCGGCCGGTCGAGTGGCAGGCCATCGTGCTCGCGCGTGACGCTCAGCGCCTGGCAGAGTCGCCCCGGGCCGCTGCAGAGCAGGCGTTCGTCCTCGAGCCCTCGTCGGGCGCGCATCTGCTCCAGCCCGCGCGTCGGCTCGAGCGCGCGGAGCAGGACGGCGTTCGCGACGCCGACCTCCTCGCAGACGAGGTTCAGGCACCAGTGGATCCCGTACGACCGGTAGACGTACGCGTGCCCGGGCGGGCCGAACATCGAGGCGTTCCGATCGGTGCGGCCGCGGAAGCCGTGGCTCGCCGGGTCCTCGTGGTCGTACGCCTCGACTTCGACGATGCGACCGCCGACGCCGTCGACGAGCAGCGTGACGCCGATCAGGTCGGGCGCGACGTCGTGGACGCTGCGGGCGAAGAACTCACTCCCGAGCGTGGGCGTCGTAACGGGTGAAGGCCGGGACCGCAAGCGCGACCACGAAGGTACCGACGATGCAGAGAAGGCCACCGGAGACGATCGAGAAGCGCAGGGTCGTCAACGACGCGACGAGGCCGGCCTCGACGTTGCCGAGGGCCGGCGTCGCCGCGACCTGCGCGAACTCGATCCCGGAGACGCGGCCGCGGACCTCGTCAGGCGTCACCGTCCACAGAATCGTCCCGCGCAGGACCGCGCTGACGTTGTCCGCCGCGCCGGCGGCGGCGAGCAGGATCAGGGCGAGCCAGAACGTGTCGGCGAAGCCGAAGGCCGTGATCGCCACTCCCCAGAGCGCGGCCGCCACCGCCACGATCAACCCTTGCCGCCTGACGTGCCCGATCCAGCCGGAGAGCAGCGACGAGACCAACGCGCCGGCGTAGGGCGCCGCGTACATCAGGCCGAGCGCTCCGGCCCCGCCGCCGAAGCGGTGGATCGCGAGCGCCGGGAAGAGCGCACGAGGCATGCCGAAGACCATCGCGTTCGAGTCCACGAGGAACATGCCGAGCAGCACCTTCTTGCGCCGGACGAAGCGGAAGCCTTCCTTGATCGTCTCCCAGCTCGGCCGCTCGGCATCGTGGGCCGCCGGGAGCGCAGGGAGGCGCCACACCGACCAGAGGGACGCTGCGAAGGTGCCGGCGTCGAGCAGGTAGGCGCCCTTGAGGCCGAGCAGCGCGATCAGCACGCCGCCGAATGCCGGCCCGGCGACGTTCGTCGTGCTCCCGTAGACGTTCTCGATCGCGTTCGCAGCCGCAAGCTCGTGCGGCTGGACGAGGCGTGGGATGACCGTGCTCATGCCGGCGACGCCGAGCGAGAAGACCGACATCGCAAGCGTGACTAGCACGTAGATCGCCCAGACCCTCGGCTCGGCAAGGCTCGCGTTGAAGGCGAATCCGAGTGCCACGAGCGCGAGCAGCACCTCGGTCACGAGCAGCATCCGCCGCCGGTCGACCGCGTCCGCGAGCGCGCCACCGACGATGGTCAGCGTCAGCAGCGGGAAGAGCTCGCAGAGCGAGAGCAGGCCAACCTGCAACGTCGAATGCGTCAGCTGGTAGAGCTGGAACGGGGCGGCGACGGCGGCGACCTCGCTCCCGAAGGTCGAGATGGTCTGTCCGACGAACAGCCGCCGGAAGGCGGGGTACCGGCGAAGCGGGCCGACGTCGATTGCGAGCCGCCGGATCAGCCCCGGCTCGCGGATCTCGGACGGTTCCAACTAGAAGAGCTTGTCGGGCTCGTCCGAGCGGGCGGAGGCCTCGAGCAAGCGGCGCGCGCGGCGGCCGAGGTCAGCCAGGTCGACCCGGCCCGTCTGCGACTGCTCTGCCAAGCGCTGCGCGAGGTCGAGCGCGTCGTCGAGGAGCGGCTTGCCGATCGCCTGCTCCTGCCCCATGTCGGCGAGGATCGTGCGCTCGGTGCGCGACGCGACGATCGGCTCGCTCACGCCCTCGACCCAGACGAGCGTGCGGCGCCCGTGCCCGCGCCGCTCGTCGCGGATCGGCTCGATCGCGTAGATCTTGTCCGCGCGCGCGTACTTGCCGAAGCCGAGGAACACCATGCGGTTGCCATCTGCCATGGGCTGATTATCGCGGCGGCGGCTGACGCAGCGGGGCCGGTAGATGTTCACGCGCGCCCGCGTGAAACGGGTCCCCCGCCCCGAGGGTGGGGTTGAACCAGCCCGCCGCCCTCGGCGGAGGACGTTAGCGGCCTTCGACGCGCATGTGTGTGCCGCGCTCGCGCCGAGACCGTGCATTCACAGGCCGCTAGAGCGCGGCGCGGAGCGTTTCGACGACCCGTTCCTGGTCCTCCGCCTCGAGCTGCGGGTAGAACGGCAGCGCGATCGAGCGCGAGGCGAAGTCCTCGGCCACGGGACACAGGCCCTCGGCGAAGCCGTACGTCTCCCGCATGTACGGCTGCAGGTGGACGCACGGGACGTACTCGGCCGTCCCGATCCCGGCGGCCCGCAACTCGTCCATCACCCCTGCGCGGTCAACGCCGCGCGGGAGCGCGACCACGTACACGAACCACGACCGCCGATGCTCGTCGTCGTCTCCACACAAGAGCTCGACGTCCACGTCCGCCAAGAGCCGCCCGTATCGCGCCGCCGCCTCGGAGCGCAGCGCGAGCAGCCGGTCGAGCTTCTCGAGCTGCCCGATCCCGATCGCCGCCTGCACGTCGGTCCACCGGTAGTTCCACCCGAGGCGGACGTGGTGGAACCACGCGCCGCCTTCGTAGTCGCGGCCCTGGTTGCGCATGCTGCGCACGAGCTGCCACGTCTCCTCGGAGTGCGTGAAGACGACCCCGCCTTCGCCAGTGGCGAGCTGCTTGTTCGGGTAGAAGCCGAAGACCCCCGACGGCCCCTGGGAGCCGATCGGCCTGCCCTTGTACTCCGCGCCGAGAGCCTCGGCCGCGTCCTCGATCAGGGTCAGCCCGTGCCGGTCGCAGATGGCGCGGATCTCGTCGAGCTCGCACGGGTACCCGAACATGTCGACGGCGACGACGGCCTTCGTCCGCGGCGTGATCGCCGCCTCCAGCGCGTCGGGATCGAGGTTCAGCGTCCGCGGCTCGACGTCGGAAAAGACCGGCGCGGCGCCCTCGAAGATGAAGCAGTTCGCCGACGAGGCGAACGAGATCGGAGAAGTGATCGCCTCGTCCCCCGGCCCGAGCCCGGCGATCCGCGCGAGCAGGTGCAGACCGGCGGTGCCGCTCGAGACGGCCGCCACGTACGGCGCGCCGACGCGCTCGGCCAGCAGCTCCTCGAAGCGATCGATCGTCGGCCCGAGGGACAGCCGGCCCGAGCGCAACACCTCGAGGACGAGCTCCTCCTCCCGCTCGTCGAGCAGGGGCCGCGCGAGCGGAATCTCCCGAAGGCCGGTGCTCAAGCCTCGGCGGGCGCGGGCGTGGCGTACTCGAGCCACTGGGCCCAGCGCTCGCTGCGGCCGCGCGCGGTATCCAGGTAGGCCTCCTGGATCTCGAGTGTGATCGGCCCCACGCCGATCTCGACGTCGTCGACCGAGCGGAGCGGAGTGACCTCGGCCGCGGTGCCGGTCATGAACGCCTCGTCTGCGAGGTAAAGGTCGGAGCGGATCAGCGAGGTCTCGTGCACCTGGTAGCCGAGGTCCTGCGCGATCTGGATGACCGTGTCGCGCGTGATGCCCGGCAGGATCGACGTCGACAGATCGGGTGTGTAGAGCTCGCCGTCCTTGACGATGAACACGTTCTCGCCCGAGCCGTCCGCGACCAGCCCTTCGGCCGTGAGCAGGATCGCCTCGTCGTAGCCGGCGCGGTTGGCTTCGGTCACCGCGAGCATCGAGTTGAGGTAGACGCCGGTCGCCTTGGCGACGTGCGGGATCACGTTCGGTCCGATGCGCTGCCAGCTCGAGATCTTCGCGCTGATGCCGTTCGTCAGGCCCTCCTCGCCGAGGTATGCCCCCCAGGGCCAGCTCATGATCGCGACGTCGATCGGGTTGCCCAAGGCCGAGACGCCGAGCTCCCCGTAGCCGAAGAACGCGATCGGCCGCAGGTAGCACTCCGGCAGGCCGTTGACGCCGATCAGCTCGTGGCACGCGACGCGCAGCTCCTCGATCGAGTACGGCAGCTCCATATGGAGCAGCCGCGCGGAGTTGTGGAGACGCGTCAGGTGGTCGGTGAGGCGGAAGACCGCCGAGCCCTTCTCGGTCTCGTAGGCGCGGATTCCCTCGAAGACACCGGAGCCGTAGTGCAGCCCGTGGGCACCGACATGGATGCGCGCGTCGGCCCAGTCGACGAGCTCGCCGTTCATCCAGATCTTCTCGGTCTCGCGCATTCAGGCGACCTCCTTCTCAGCTCTGATGGTACGGGGCCTGCTCGACGACGTCCATCGGCCGGGCCCTGGACAGGCGAAGCAGCTCGGTTGGGGAGACGGCGGCCATGTGGCGCTCCGATCCGGCCCCTACCCACAGAAGCGGTTGTGAAAGCAGCGTTCGCTCGACGAAGACGGCGTGCACACGCGGGAGCGGAAACGGGCAGACCGCTCCGGGCTCGAAGCCGGTCGCCTCGCGCACCTCCGCGCTGCCGGCGATCCGCGCTCGGTTCGCGCCCGCGGCGCGGGCGATCTTGCCGGAGTCGGCGCGGCGGTCGCCAGGAACGAGCGCCACCACAGGCCGGCCGTCGCATTCGAAGACGAGCGACTTCACGATCTGGCCCAGCTCGCAACCGACCGCGTTCGCAGCGTCCTGGGCAGTCGGCGTTCCCTCCGGGAACTCCTCGACGCGAACCTCGGCACGAGCCTCGCGCAGGTAGGAGGTGACGCGCTCGACAGCCTCCGGCCAGGGACTCGTCGCCACGCTGGAAGGGTACCGGCGCAACCTCAGCGCGGGCTTCGCCGTTGTACCCCGGACATGACCCCCCGTGCTGAAATTGCCCGGAACGAGGCGTTCTTCCGTGCCGTGAACGAAGGCATCGCCGAGGCGTCGGAGCGATTCGAGTCCGCGGAGGCGGAGTTCCTCTGTGAGTGCGGCGACGCCAACTGCATGCACCGGATCGAGGTGCCGCTCGAGGAGTACGAGGCCGTGCGCGATCACTCGACCCGCTTCCTCGTGCGGCGCGGCCACGTCGAGCCCGAGGTCGAAGAGGTCGTGCGCCGCCGGCGGCGCTACGCCATCGTCGAGAAGGTCGACAGGGTCGCCGCGCGAATCGTCAAGCAGCTCAACCCTCGCCGCCCGCGCCCAGCTTGATCACGCGGGCGTCGTCGAAGCCCTGCTCGCGGACGGCGTCGACCAAATCCGTGGAGGGCTCCGAGTCGAGCGAGAGCGCCATCAGCGCCTTGCCGCCGCGCCGCGTGCGCGAGACGGCCATGTTCGCGATGTTCACGCCGGACTCGCCGAAGAGCGTGCCGACGCGCCCGATCACGCCGGGCACGTCGTCGTAGCGGAAGAAGACCATCAGCGGCGAGAGCTCCATCTCAAGCTCGAACCCGAGCGCGTTCACGAGCCAGTTGCGGTTGTCGTTGCCGATCACCGTCCCGGCCGCGCGCACGCCGTCGACCTCGACGCGCACGAGATTCGTGAAGTCGCGGCTGGCGCGTCGGCGCTCCTCCGCCACCTCGATCCCGCGCTCGGCGGCCACGACCGGCGCGTTGACGTAGTTCACGGGCTGCTCGGTGCGGCCCTGGAAGGCGCCGTTGAGTGCAGCCACGGTCAGCAGCCGCGTGTCGTAGCCCGAAAGCGTGCCGTAGTACGAGAGGGTGATCCGCTCGGCGCGGCCGTCGGCGAGCTCCATCGCCAGCCGGCCGAGCTTGGCCGCGAGCGGGACGAAGGGGCCGAGCACCTCCAGGTCCTCGGGGCCGATCGACGGGATGTTCACGGCGTTCGTGACGAGGCCGCCCTCGAGCGCGGCCGCCACCTGCTCGGCGACGATCACCCCCGCGCGGTCCTGCGCCTCCTCGGTCGAGGCAGCCAGGTGCGGGGTGACGACGACGTTGTCGAGCTCGAGGAGCGGGCCGGAGTACGGCTCCTGAGGGAAGACGTCGATGGCGGCAGCCGCGAGCTTGCCGCTGCGCAGCGCCTCGACCAGAGCGCCCTCGTCGACGAGCTCGCCGCGGGCGGCGTTGATCACGCGCGCCCCGTCAGGCAGCTGGGCGATCGCCTCGGCTCCTAGGAACCCGCGCGTCTCGTCGGTCAGCGGCAGGTGCAGAGTCAGGAACTCAGCGGCGCGCAGCACGTCCTCGGGAGTCTCCGCCCGCTCGACGCCGAGCTCGCGGTAGCGCTCCTTGGCGACGAACGGGTCGTACGCGACGACGCGCATGCCGAGCCCGAGCGCGCGGCGGGCGACCTGCTGGCCGATGCGCCCGAAGCCGAGCACGCCGAGCGTCTTGCCCTCGAGCTCGACGCCGCCCCAGGCCGAGCGCTCCCAGCGGCCCTGCTTCAGCGCCGCGTGCGCCTGCGGGATGTTGCGCGCTAGCGCAACCAGCAACCCGACCGTGTGCTCGGATGCCGAGGTGACGGTCGACTCGGGCGCGTTCGCGACGACGATCCCCCGCCGGGTGGCGGCCTCCACGTCGACGTTGTCGACACCCACGCCGGCGCGGCCGATCACCTTCAGCCGCTCGCCGCGCTCGATCAGATCGGCCGTCAGCTTCGTGGCCGATCGGATCACGATCGCGTCGTAGTCGCCGATCGTCGCGCCGAGGTCGGCGCTGCCGTCGATGTCCACGTCGAAGCGTTCGCGGAGGAAGTCGACTCCCGCGTCGGCGATCGTCTCCCTGACGAGGACGCGAGGGCGGCTCAAACGGGTGCTTGCTCGAACGCCTCGAGCGCGCGGGTGATGGCCACGCCGCGCTCGATCTCGGCGCCGAGCTCGACCAGCGCCAGCTCGACGGCGGCGAGCGCGGTCGTGATGTCGAAGACGTCGTAGTAGCCGATGTGGCCGATGCGGAAGATCTTGCCCTTCAGCTCGCCCTGGCCCGGCGCGAGCGTCACGCCGTGCCGGTCGCGCAGGAGCAGCACGAGCTCATCCGAGTCGATGCCTTCCGGCGCACGGGCAGCGGTCACGACCGCAGAGCTGTCGTCGTCCGGCGAGCTCAGCTCGAGGCCCATCGCCTTCAGGCCCTCGCGGCAGGCGCGGCCGAGCCGGCGGTGGCGGTCGAACGCGGCCTCCAGCCCCTCGTCGAGCAGCATCTGCAGAGCGACGTCGAGGCCGGCGACAAGCGAGACCGGCGGCGT
>Ga0247695_1000102_pt1 | contig 13602 bp, 20 predicted proteins | sample CNK36_metaG_FD_182739 | JGI IMG/M metagenome (GOLD analysis project Ga0247695, IMG submission 182739) | Soil microbial communities from Purdue University Martell Research Forest, Indiana, United States - CNK36 | ecosystem: Environmental > Terrestrial > Soil > Temperate forest > Bulk soil...
CCACCACCACTTTTTATCTTGGATCACTTCTGAGGGCTCAAGCTTGGCATTCTTCACGGTGGTTTCTGCAATCTTTGAAAGCTCCGTTTCTCCCGGGAGTTCTTCGGTCAATACAATACAATCCTGCGTAAGCTCCGGAGGTAGTTTGATTTGTGGGCCGAATAGAATAAGCGTTTTGGAGGTCTTCGCAAAAGTGTCTCGGCAATTCCAGACTCCTTGCATTACGGTTTCGTTACTGATGAAACGTTGCGCGTTGCTCATTATCAAGATTGTTTTCTTTGGCATCTGGGGTGCTTTTGAGAGCATTTCAGAAGGATTGAGCAAGGGCATTTCGCTTTGTAGTTCCTGGGCTAAAGATTCCCCAGCTGGCGTGCGTCCAGTTAAACCCTGCATACAATCCCAAAGTAAAACCGGGGGCAAGGCTTCCCCGTCGGCGTCGGGAGTTTTTTTCAGTTTTCCGTTCATGCGGTCAGCTTCGGCTTTGAGGAGCCAGGAAACTGAAGCGGCGGGATCGGGGGTTTCAATGCCAATGATCGGCACGCAGCGAGAGCGGGCGCGTTTAAAGGTTTCGAGGATTGTTGTCATGGGTGATTTTATATTTTGGTTGCGGTTTCAATTGGGAATTCAAAGGTGAATGGATCAACCGGCAGAACGGAGTCGAAAGCGGCAATAAAAGTTGCGGCTTCCTCCGGCAGCGTCACGCGCACCGGTTTGTCCGGATGCGTGGCGGAATAATTCAGGATGCGCCATTGCGTTCCTGTCTGCCGCGCAACTGCCAGCGCAATCGGACAAGCGTAGCAAGCTTGCATTTGTCCGTCCAAAATATCCTGCATGGTGACGGTGATTTGCATTAGAGGGTTTCTCCGGTGGCTTTGGCGATGGCTTCATTTGCTTTCTGGACAGCCGCTAAAATGTTCGGGTTCCTGCTTCCGATTGCTGTGGCGATAAATGGGGCGGTTTCTTGTCCAAGCTTTTGTAACGCTTCCAGCAATTCCGGAGCGGCGGCGATTAAGAGGGCGTTGGCGTCTTCCTCGGCTCGGTCTTCCCCGGTCGCAATTTTAGCAATCAGGGAAAATTTGTGATCCTCGTGTTTGCTGAAAACGGTTTGGGTTGAATCTTGGTACGTCCACGGTCCCGGCGTGTGTTTGGTGGTTTTGGTTTTCATTATTAGCTTCCTGTCGGTTTGTTTTTTACTCGTGTGTATTTCGATCCGTCAAAAGTGAATTCTCCATTCTTAACGCGACAACTAATGCAAAGCGGGTCGTGTCTGATTTCAAAAATAGAATCGCTTCGGCTGTCTCCGTGCGTCGTTCCTCCGCATTGTGGGCAAGTCCATTCAAACTTTGTGAATGGCTCGTAATCGGTCGGAGCGGTGATTTTAATTTCTTCGCGGGCAATGCTCATTTGTTTTTCTTCCTCCGGCGTTTCTCTTTGATTGAATCCACCGCGCACTTGGCGCATGGGATTATGAGGGAGCCAGTTAGTAAAAGCTGCTCTAAGAGGGTTAAGGTCTCGTGGTGTTGCGTGGTGGTCACAATCATATTGCGATGCATAGTAAAAGCTCCTCAGCGCCGAAAACGGTATTCGATCCGCAATTGTCGCAAGTGTAGTTCCTGGCATTCGGTTCAATCCCGCTCGTTTCTTCGTGACCGCATGAAGTGCAAAAACCGGCGTTTTCTCCTGACTCGCAAGCGGTGACAATCCGCTCCATTGTTAGACTGGGGTGAAGTTTCATATGGTGATTTATATTCAATGTTTACAAGGGCAGCATATAACAACATCGTTGATAGTCAATAGGGAAACTACGTCAAAGAGTGAAGTTTATTTTTGGGGAATTGTTCCACGTGGAACATTTTGGCATGAGCCATGCTTAACCGTGGCAATGTTCGTTTTTGGTTCCTCGGATGAGGTCGGGAAAATGAACATGGGAAAAACTTAAACTTCCATTTCGCGCAGAATTGACTTGAGACGCGTTTTGATTGAGGGTAGGCAACAAAGATGCCCAATGAGTTGAAAGATTCCCCTGAGATTGAAAGCAGCGGCAAGAATGGGGCAAATGGCAGCGACTCGGAACGTCCATGGCTGATTCGTTCGGGGTCTAGGGCTGTTGCTCTTGGGCGTCTCGGAGCAAAAGCCACTCAGGATTACTTTGCGGCAAAACTCAAAGCGCCGGACATTCGCCGATTGCGTGCGAGAATGGACGACTTAGAACGAATGATGGCTTCACGGCCCGAGGCTCAAGCCTACGATCAATTGTCACGGTCCTATGAGCGGCTCTTCAAGGTGTGGGTTTATCTCGCCGGATTGCCTGGCCCGGGCGTAAAACGCAATGCACCGGAGCGCACCGGCGCGAGGTCTGGCGTAATCGACATTGAGCCGGAAGCTTTGCCTGATGCTGCAATTGCAAAAAACCCGCTCGATTCACTGTCGGAGATTGACTAAAACGTTGCACGTTTGTTGCATGTTTACGCCGTTCGGCTAAATCCCCAGTAAAACCCGGCATTCACAACGGTTTGTAAAACCTTATCCCGGTTTCATCCCTCGCTTGGTCAATGCTTCCTGGCGTACTGCGTCAACCGAGGTCTGAGGTCCGGCGCGGCGCGGGCGGCGCGAGTCCGTTCCGGGTCCAGGAGCGAGACCCGTGGGGGCGGGGTGGAGGGGGAGGGGGCGCGGGCACCCCGGCGATGCGTTGATCCACCATTTCACACGACCAAATTTTTCCAGTCAACACGTATAGTTAATCATTTTACAACCATCCATAATGTCTTGCTTTGTGTGTTGGTTAATCTTCTCATTTCCTTTCTCACTGAGAAATACTGAGAAGCCGGTGAGAACTTTCACCTCTTTCTCATTTCTCACCCACCCTATAGGGGTGAGAATGAGAAGAAAGTGGTTCACCCCGATTTCAGGATTCGGGGGTAGAGGTGAGAAACAGAAAACAGTCTGAACACGTATAACTTTTATTATTACGTGTTGAAAAGTATCTTTCGAGGGGAGTAGGTTTCGGAGTCTTTATCTAATACGATTGTGTACGGTTTATTGTCGGGAGGGGATAGGGCCTTTTCGATCCAGCGGTAGGCGGAAGCGGAGGAGCATCCGGAGTCTTGGCGGATGGCTTTTACGAGTTCGGGTTTGGTGAGTGGAAATTTGGAGCAGAGTTCGGATACTCTGAGGATGGACATTTTGGCCGGTTGTTTACCGGCGAGTTCGTCCTGCCAGGCGTCGAAGTCGAAGGATTCTTCGATTTCGTAGATCATGGAGATGGGGTTGAGGCGTACGGCGAAGGGTTTGAATTCGATTCCATCTGAGCATTTTCCACAGGAAACGACGAGGAGTGAGTTATTGGAGGACGAGCCTGGGGCCACGTTGATTTGTCCCCGCGTCCAGGAATGGAGAACTTTGGAGTTTCGACCGAAAGAGGCGCGATCGTACCCGGTGGCCTTGGCTGCCCCGATTTTGCCCGTGATGGCGTGATGGAGGACGATGTTGGTCATTTCCGCGTTATCGGTTTTGGAGATCCTGGTCAGGGATAGGAGGGTGTTGGACATGTCCTCGTCTTTATTGAGGTCACCAATAGCGAAATTGTAGAGGGAATCCCAGAGAATCCCGTTGGGCCGGAATCTTCGAATGGTTTGGATGATGCGGGTCACAGTCCGTTCATCATCGAGAGATAGAAAGTAGTCGGTATCGGTTTCCAGCGTGTGAATGCAGAGTTGTTTGTTGACTCGTTCCCACTGGTAGGGAGTGAGCCATTCTTTAAGGGATGACAGGTCATTTTGGAGTCTGCGATTGGAGTTTTCGGCTTGGAGTATTAACCAGCGCATTTCTGATCCACGGGTTTCGAATCCGAGGAAGGGAATGGCAGCGATGACACTGGAGGTCATTTGCAATCCGAAACGGGATTTTCCGATAGATCCAGCCCCTGTAATGACGAGGGGTTGCCCTCTACAAAGGAGTCGATCCCCAAGGATTAAATCGGTGTCGTCAAACTGCATTTTTAGAATTTCCTCCGGGGATTGGAGGGATAGCTCTTTGGCTTGGGAATTGGTGGAATAGGAGATGGCAATGCGTTTGGCAGCATCGGAAATCAAAGGGGTGTCGATGGCTCGGTTGTTGGCAAGCTCGATGAGTTCCTGAGCATCCCTCAGAACGGCACGCCGCAGGCGGCAGTCTTCCAGGGGGGCGTAATAGGAAGGCCAGAGCGAAGCGGAAACGGTTTTATCCGGAAGCGTTTGAACGTAATCCAGACCACCCGCCGCCTGAATCCGATTTTTGTCCGTCAGCCATTGCCACAACGACACCACGTTGATCGCGTCACCGTTGAGGCAGGTCAAAGCGCGGTAGATTTCCTTGTGCCGCTCATCGTAAAAGCAATCAACGGAAAGATCGTCCAGCCAGGAGCGAGCGGTTTCGTCAGTGGCGGAAAGAATGCAAGCGAGGCAACCGGCTTCTGCTCCTATATCAAACGGGGGCAGCGGGCCCGAATCCTTACCGTTTCTTCCCTCGTCTTCTCCTGGAAAATATTCAGAAGCAGAGCCTCTCATAATTAAAACGGCAGCAAGTTCCTCTCCGCCAATCTCATTTCCTCCTTCAACCTGGCGGGCATGTTGGCGAATTGCAGGCGGGAATTGAGCGAAAGGCTCACAGCTTCAATGTTATCAACGCTGTACGGCCCTTGCGGGTCTTTCCGGTTAATCGAAAGCGAGTATTTGGTTTTGCCTTTGAGCTTGTCGTAGCCGGTTTCTATAGCGAATTGAACGTATTGCTCGAAGGTGAGGAGGAATTCCTTGCCTCTTTGTTTGGCTCTCCGGCGAAGGTTTCCAAAGGCGTAACGAAGGGGATTTTTCTCGCGGAAAATCTTGTGGTTACAGCGCGGGCAATACTTTTTCTTCCAATGCTTCATCGTCCTGCCCCGACAAAAATTCGTGGCACATTTTAAAACCTCACTCATAGGTTCTCCCGCTCAATAAACCAGTCCGGAAGCTTTACAAAATGAATGGCTCTTTCCTCGTCCTGCGCTGGAATCTTGGTCCTTCCTTCAACGATTGATTTTGGCACCCAAAGATAGTTGGGATTGTCGGGAACGTCCGCCCCCGGGCTCCTAGAGTCGCGCAGCTTGCAATATCTGTGCGCGTGTTCGGAATCTTTTACGTGCCAGAGGAGGATGGAAGCGGTGTCGCTCATTTTAATGATCCCCATTGTTCAGCCATGGCTTCCGCAATTCCTGCGTAAATGCGGCTCCGGTCCTGTCCGCGTGACTCCGATGGTGCCATGTGAAATATTCTCTCTCGTTTATTTTTGGGAAGCTTCATCATTTCAAAAACGACATTGTTTGTCGGAACCAAGGGCGGAAGATTGTGAAGCCATAGCCACGTTTCCTTCTTCTCCATGTGTCCAAACATATAGGGCTGGATTGCCTGCGTCCGCTTACCCATCAGCGCCCGCATGACGTTTTTGGGATTCTCAAGTCCGACTCTCGGGATTCTCTTTTTCGCCTCCTGCCAAAGCGTGCTTGTCCAGCGCATAGCCTCGCGTCGTTCCTCGTAGCGCGGCTTGTTTCGTCCGTAGTGCTTGTTTCCGCACAGCGCAATCTTCGTGCATGGCGGGTGAAGTATTGCGGCATCCCAACCGAGTCCGATGACTGTAAAAATGTCGCACATGAAATGGAACTTCGATCCATCCTCGGCGGGTAAAAGGTCGCAACTCCACGCATCGTGTCCGCGTCTCCGGAAAGCCTCCCGGACAATTCCTGAAAATTCACAGCCGACTAATACTTTCATTCAATCTCCTTCAATAAATCCAGGGCGTTGGGTTGCTCGACATATTCCTTGATCTCCGCGCAATACTTCACCGGAAAAATGCTGACACAGCGAAACCCATATCCCCTTTTCATGGCTTTCAGGAACGCCTTCAACCGTTGTGTCTCATTGGCCTGGTGGTTTCCCGGTTCATCGGTCATTATCAGTTGGTAGGTGCCGTTCATTTCCAATAAATGCAGATGCCAGAGAATTCCCCAGGGCCGTGCGTCTTCCAGAACCACGCGAGCATGGTGTCGAAATCCTGAAAGCCGTCCGCTCTGGCAAACGCATCTCGATTTACGGAGGTAAACCACATGCTTTCAAAGTGCATGTAGTCAAACCCGAAACGAATAGCCTCAACTCTTACAGCCTCGGTTTCCCGTATAATTTCCTGCTTGCTCCTGTATGGCTTTCCTGTCCAGCGACGTATGGAAAGTTTGTCGCCAACGGAAATCTTCCTTTTTCTTGGCGGCCGGATCGTCTGCCTCTTTGTACCGGCTCGTATCGCGTTGACAAACCGTTCCTGGCACATGATGACGTGGGTTTTCATATCAACCCTACTCCCCTGCCGAAGCGCAAGCCGGGTTCGGCGCGGACGGGCGGGCGAGGACCGGCACCCATCACAACCCGATTTCTCCGGCAAGGGAGGAGAATCGACACGATGATCGACAAAATAATTCGCGCCATAAAACCTGATTACGAACACCGAACACCAACCGCGGCCAGGGCTTGCGTCCCGAATTCGCGGACAGACTTTTAAGAGGAACCGACAAAAACGGTTGTCTCACTGTCCGTCTATGGAGTCAACACCTTTTGAAAAAAAGTTTTAAAAAAGTTATTTACATTTGTTCTCAACTACGCTAAACAGTGAATTGTGAAGACCGATTATTCCAGGAAAGAAGATTGTTACCGCTGTGGGGGCACCGGCAAGGAGATTGATTTCAAGGCGCTGGTGAAAATTCGGGAGGAAGCCAACAAGACCCAGCAGGAGGTGGCTAAAAAAATGGATATTTCCCCGACGTACCTTTCTGACCTGGAACATGGCCGGAGGTCTTGGACCGGGGAAAAGGTGGAAAAATTCCTGGAGGCGATTGGGAAATGATGGACGATATTCAAGCGCAATTGGAAAACGAGGTCGGTCAGGACTTTGTTTCTCAGCCAAAAACCTACCTCGGTGATGGCGTGTACGCTTTCTATGACGGGTTTTCGGTGATTCTGGCCACCGTACGGGATGGGCGAAGGCTTCATTGGATGGCGCTGGAGCCCACGATGATCGCGGACCTGAAAAACTTTTTTGAACAAGCAATTTCAACATGAGCGACTTTTCAGAAACTCGTTACCCGTTGGTGTGGCCGGGTCGCTGGCAGAGAACGAAACCGATGAATCGAATTCCCAGTCGATTCCGTCCTAAAACAATTGCCATCGCCTTTGAGGGGTTGTGTCGGGAAATGTGGAAGCTCACAAACTCGTGGTTAATGTCGAGCAACATTCCAAGAAACAAGAGAGACGGAAATCCGGAGAGCAAGCCGAAATTTATTTCAGATCCAGGTGTTGCGGTTTACTTCAAGTTCAAAGACAAGCCGCACTCCCTCGCGTGCGATAAATGGATTGAGGCAGAGGCGAACATTTGGGCGATTGCCAAACACGTTGAAGCCTTGCGCGGACAGGATCGTTGGGGTGTGGGAACTTTGGAGCAAGCCTTTACGGGGTATCTTGCGCTTCCTGGGGTCGGACAATCTTCCGGTCATTCGTGGTGGACGGTTCTCGGGGTTCCAATTAACTCGACCGAGGAACAAGTAAAGGAAGCTTACCGGATTCTTGCCAAGAAGCATCATCCAGATAGAAACGGAAGCTCGGAACTGTTCGTTCGGATCAACGAGGCGTATTCACAATTTAACTCCATCGTCAAAAAAACAGAGTAGCCATGTCCCTCAAACTCCTCCCTGAACTAATCTTTCCCGTCACTCGCGCTCAATCCGCGCCGCTGATCGAAAGCGTGACGCAACTTAATTTTGTCTATGCGGGCATCGACGAACGCACGCAAAAGGCGCTTGGAATTCTTTTCAAAACCATTGAGCTTTTTGTGGATACGAAAGGGGACAGAAACTATCTTGGGACCAACGGGCAGAAGCAACTCTTTCAGGATTCGGAAAGTCTTGTCGGGGATGGCACGGGGATTTCTACCAGGATCGGTGATCTTCGGGCGGCGGGTCTGGCGATAGACTTTCACAACGCAAAAACCAAGTGGGATAAAATAATTGATGGAATAGACAATCCCCTGCCTTGTGACGTTCATAAACTTCGGGAGCTTTGTTCAACCCTGGCACAGCTTCCCTCCCGAAAGCTGGATGAGATTGGTTTGATGCTTTCTTATCTTCGCAAGGATACGAGTTACATTGATTCCGCCACGGCTGGTGGGGAGGATGATTTTTGAGCGAATTAACCACTGAGCAGGTGGAGGCGATACTGAAACCGTGTCCGTTTTGTGGTGGTCCTGCAAGGCTCTATACTTGGATTTTCTTTGGCTACTACTGCCAATGCGCCCGGTGTGGGGCAAAGACTGGCAGGGTTCAAAACAATCACTGGCAAGCGGTTGAACTTTGGAACGAACGATATGCTAACCCATGAACAAAAAGAACTGGCGGCAGCGAAGGCGTTGGCTGTAGCTAAAAGGTTGTGTGTTTGCCCTGATTGTTGGGCTGAGTTTGGGAAAGGCTTCTTGCGTGATTTAGACAACGTGCAAATCGAGCTCGCCAAAGTCGGCTTGGCGATTCAACCGATTAAAATAAACGATGAGCTACTTGCTCGCATACAAGATTACCTTGGAAGCGGCGGGCTATTCAACCCTGAGATGATGGAGCACGATAAGGTGCGTGACTTGATAATGGATTGCCGAAAGGCGATTCAACCGATTGAAAAGGAGGACAAATGACGCCTAGGGAATACGCCCTGAGATTGCCGCCGGATGTTTTGATGCACCCAATGCCTTTTCCTTCGCGTTTAGACTACGCAGAGAAAATTATTAAAGAGGCACAGCGTGAAGCGGTTTTAGAGAACAATAAGAAAAGGACTCTTACTCCCAAACAAATTAGAGATATTGGCCATGCGATAAGAACGGTACAGATTTGTCCTTATCGAGAGCCGGAAAAATTTGTTAGGGAAGTTCAACGCGAACTCAAACAATCGGGGTTAGTGATTCAACCGATAAAAAATCCAGACTTTTAAGCAGCATTGAAACGTGGTCGGGAGTGGGCGTGCAACAAAATTACAGGAGGATAAATTTACCAAAGAAACAGTTAGGAAGATTTAATCCTCCAAAACCGTAGCGGGACCCGGAATCTCTTGATCGGAAAAGGTCATCCCCTTCTCCTCGGCGGTCTGAGCTTCCTTCAATAGTTCTGCCAGCGAGGTTACGTCGCAAGAAACCCCTTCGGGAAGCAGTTCGCAATGACCCCGTAAATTTTCAATCGCTTCCTCAATCGAATTTCCAATTGCTGTCAGCCAGCCAATGTCAGATCCAGACGCTTCGAAGTCGGGAGCGAAGCATGTCCTTCCGTCGATAAGTGAGCAAAATCCACACTTTACCCATTGGTCTAGTTCTCTGGGGAACCTTATCGTTGTCCATGAACGCCGGTCCCCTTTTGAGCAGAGTAACGCCTGGACTCCAAACTGCGAGGCTGGTTCCGGATCAATGCAGTTTCCATTCGATCCCTGCCAGATGACTTCACCGTAGTTTCCAATCATTTCGCATTGAACCTGATGCGGCGGGCTTCCGGCGCGGCAACACGGATCAATCAGAAAGCTTTTGCCGTCCTTGGTAATTCTCACTTCGGTCGAGAAAAAGTTTCTGTAGCCATGCTTCTTTAGGATCGGTGCAATCTCCTCGTTGACTATCTTCATTTCCTCGGGTAGCTCCTCAAACTTCTGGAACGCGGCCAGAAACGCCTTGTCCTTCGCTTCCATTCCGTGAATAACCAGCGAGGGCCACTGTCCATCAATGCAGTAGGTGTCCACTCCGTCTTCAATATCGGTGTCTATCGGGTCGAAGACAAAGAAGTGAAGACGTTCTTTCCATGGGCCGAGTTTGACACTTCTCCAGTCAAGTTCGGATTCGTCCTGCTCCCAGTCTCGCCAATGCAAGGTCTCCCAATCCTTCCTGAATTTAGACAGCTTTATAAATTTATTCTTCTGGCTAATGAGGTGTGATTTTAGGGCTGTCATGCCGATAATCTCTTTGCAGGGAGGGACGGGAAGGGTTGTCGTTTTTAACTCCTTGAGAAAGTTTCCTCGGGAGACTTCGAAGATGTCTCCGGTGCGGGATCCCCAAACTCGCTTGCCTAATTTCAGGAGATAGGTCTGGAGTTTCGAGAATCCAATGTCGCAGAAAACGAACACGTCGATTTCTTCGAAGTGCTCCCAAATGGTTGAGACCCGCTCAATGTCCGGAAAGCCGTCCCCAATCAAATCGTTTACGGTTGGAAACGCCCGTTCGTTCGGCGTGTAGTAATAGACTTTTTTGAAATCACGGGAAAGTCTCCGGGCTACCGGCAGGAAGATGCCATGATCCACCACTAAAGCCGTTACGTCCCCGGTCTTTTTTCCTGCGCGAGAAGAATTCGGCATCGGTGTTCTTTTTGTTGGTAACTTTCGGAGTCAAAAAAGCGTTATAGTTTTTGATTCCAATGTGACGGTCAAGGATTTCTCCAAGGGGTCTCACTTAAGCAGGTTTGGATTCAGCTTAATGAGTTTCCCTTTAGGGATTTCCCTCTTGGCTCTTTCGGCCATTCTGAGGATTTCTTTTGTCCACTTCTTTCTCATGGCAGAGAACACAGTTCGTCCTCGTATTCCTTCCAGTTGACTCCGAGTTCGGCGGCGAGAATTCTCTCAATCCCGGTGGCAACACAATGCTGCCTCTTGTAAGGAGCCTTCGGATCGTCTCCCGGTTCGGATTCGTCGCCCTCTTTTCGTAGGCGTTCATAGTCCATGTCGAACTTGTCAACTTGTTCCTGGGTAACACCGTCATATCTGCAAAGAAGCACTTCCACCAATTCATGCACGGCAATCAGCATTTCCCGTCTCCAATCGGACAGAACGGATACTTTGATGGTAAGATTATCAGCCCCGTCGAAAGTCCAATCCCCTACAGTCGGGTAGCGTTGCTGATCGTGCGGGATGATTTCAATGGTTACTTTCATTCCTCCTCAATTCCCTTAAGCCGATTTCGCTCCAATTCACCGGCAAGCTTCAGGTTTGCTCTCTGTTGATCCGCGAGAAATTCCGCCTGTTTAATCTGCATCTTCTGTTGGCTTTCCTGCGATGAAATTCTGGACTTGGTTCCGGACTCCATGAGCATCCCTCTGGCCTTGGCCGCTCTCTCTCCCTCTCCGTTCTGCGCCTTCAACTGCTCCTGCATGGCTTTCTTCTGCCGTTCCTGGAGGCGTTGAGCGAAAGCCTTTAGCTCATTGTCGAGTCTGCCAAGGGCGTCGGACACAGCCCGAACGAACTGCTTATTCTGCGGATTTTGAGCGGCAATCTGAATCAGTTCCTTAACGTGCTGACTAACATTGGCGAGCCCTTGAAGGATCTCCGGCGTCGGTGTCCCGCCCTGAGCTTTCGTGATTTTATTCACCATCTGAGCGAGTGAATTAAGCAGCACGTCGATTTGTTCCTGTGGATTCAATTCGTCCCGTATCGCCACTTCGATCCCCCACATGAGCGAAGCGAAGTCGGATTGCGCCTGAGCCTTGGCTTCGGTGACTCTCGGTTGGGCTGTCATCGGCACCCATCGGTTCGCTCGCTTGGCTCCAAAGAACACCGTGAAAGCGTCGTGCAACATTTCCTGTTTGGCAGTTGGATTGGCGAGCGAAGAAAGGTCAATCGCTTTCTGTGCTTCAACCTGCTCCAGCGTCGGATTTCCTGCGCCAAGCGGAGCGTCCACTTCAATCTCCCATTGATCGACGTTAATCCATTTCCTGGGGATTCCTGCCCGATTGATTACCTGCTCCTGAAACTTTCGAACATCTTTGTCTTCTGAGTCTCGGAGACAGAAACGACGGGAAATTTCCTGATACAGAAAGACTTCCACCGTCTGAGCAACAAGCATGAGGCCGGACAGCATCGAGTTTACTTGCTGGACCTTTACCCCCGTCTCAAAAGCCGTCTGTTCTTTCTTAGTGCCGGTATCGGTGTCCTGGGTATAGCTGGCGGACGATTCCTGCATTAGCTGTTTCAACCTCGACATGGCGGCTTCAACCATTTCCGGATCAACCTGGTGGCGCTGTTGCTGGTTCAAAATGCTGACTCCAGCCGGGACGCGGACAGTCGGCCCCTGCCACTCAATATTTTGGGCGCGTTCCTTGGTCGCCGGATCGGTTACTTGAATCCAGCGATTGAAATTGTCGTGAACATGCTGGAGAAAACGGCAACTCGTAAGGTTGCTCCAGTAGGTCGGCTCTAGGAGTTCAAATCCAAGACTTCGAACGGAATGAAACATGAACGGAGTTTTGAAACTCAAATCGCCGAACTGACATTGCAGCAGTTCGGGAAGATTGTCGGCGCAAGACTCCTCGGTTTTGTATAGAAATTTATCCGGCTCCTTGGACGCTCCCCGGATGGCGGGTGTGTCGGGTATCGCTCGCTTGTACCACTTACCGTCGGTGTCCTGAAAACAGAAAATCCAAATCGGAATCTTGGGCACGGCATCGCTCTCGTAGTAACCCATATTTTGCTTTACGAGTTCCGCGAGTTTTTCCGGTTCCGAATCCCACATGATATACGTCTGCGGGGAATCGTAATTTACTTCCTTATAGTTTTTCAGGATGGCGGCAACGTCTTCCTTGCTCCAGCCATTGTCGGGGTCTTCATCATCCCAAACTGCGGAGACAAGCTCTCCAATCGTGTAAAGCTTTCGGTTGCCAAACCAGGAAAGGTTTTCAAAATCGGTGGTTGTGTCCGTGGGAATTCTTAAGTCTTCTCGGGCAACAAACTGAGGTTTCCAGCAATGACGGTTCGGCCACATGACGGACGCGACTCCATGAACCACTACGTCCGTCCATCGGTATTGATGCAGGTGAAAGAAGGTTTTATTTTTCTTGAGCGGCTTATTGATCTTCTCGGTGATGATGTTTTCGTAGGAGGCCCGGATCTGTTCGGGGGCATTGGGAATTTTAATCCGGAAATAACGGGTGCCTTGCAGGAAAGAGTTGTAATACTGACGACGGGCGTGAGCCAGTAGGGTGGCTAATTCGCCCCAATTCGTGTTTATAGCAATCCCCAACTTCTTCGCAACATCCGCATCAAGCGGGGGAGCCCCATTTGCCGCCGTGGTTATCTTGCTTCTATTTTTCCCGCGCTTCCACTCCACGGAATCGCCACTCCTCAAACAGTCGAATACTTTCTGCGGGCTGCTGAAATTCATAGAAGCAAAAGCGTTTGCCCTTGTCGGATAAACTGTCCTACCGATTTATCATGCTTCGAAAAGTTGCAATGAGCTTTATTTGCCACGGTTTAAGTTGACACATAATCTCCTTCGGGTTAAATGCAAGCGGAAAGTCATAGGTTCCATTGAACGCTCCGGCTGGTTTTCTATGGTGGTTTACTGGCCGGGGCGATTTCTTTGACGATCCAGCAGAACGGAGGGAAAAGATTAAAAGTATTCTCGTCGGTGTGCGCCATGATGTGATGCAGCGGGACGTGAACCTTTAACTTTAAGCAACACCCGCAATTCTCGCAGAGGTGAAGCCGGTTCTCGCAATCAACGGATAATCCAGCCTCGGATTTTATTTCAAGCTGCCTACGTATGACC
>Ga0247695_1000103_pt1 | contig 13542 bp, 12 predicted proteins | sample CNK36_metaG_FD_182739 | JGI IMG/M metagenome (GOLD analysis project Ga0247695, IMG submission 182739) | Soil microbial communities from Purdue University Martell Research Forest, Indiana, United States - CNK36 | ecosystem: Environmental > Terrestrial > Soil > Temperate forest > Bulk soil...
ATAGTTCAACTTCCCGATGCGCCCACAAGCCGAACAGGCGCCGCATGCTTCGCCGTCTTTCGGCGTGCGGCAGTTCAACGCACGCGCGACTTCCAGCGCGAAACGTTTCTTGCCCACTCCTTCTTCGCCGGCAAATAACAACGCGCCCGGCAAGCGGCCGGCCGTGATCATTCGCTTCAGCGCATCTTTGACGCGCGCGTTGCCTGTCAGTTCACTGAACATTTACCTGATGACCTCGGCTCCGCAAAAAGTGAACAATCAATTCCTGCACTCGCTCCTGTGTTTGTTCGACTGTGCCGCTGGTGTCGATTATTTTTACGCGTTCCGGTTCTGCCGCGGCGATCTTCAGGTACGCATCGCGCACGCGCGTGTGAAACTCCGCGTTTTCGATGTCGAGCCGATCGCGGCCACCTTTGACCGCAGCATTCTTGCCGGTTGACCGCCGCGTTGTTCGGTTAACTGATTCAGTGATCGAAACGTCAAACAGCAACGTCAGATCTGGTTTCAATCCTTCGGTTGCGAGTTGAACGATCTGCGAGATTAGCGTCGGCGAGAAACCGCGTCCCGCGCCTTGATACGCGACGGTCGCATCGGCGTAACGGTCTGAAATCACTACCGCTCCCCCTTCGAGTGCCGGCAGCAACATGCGGCGCACGTGCTGCGCGCGATCGGCCGCGAACACCAATAGTTCGGTTAAAGGATCGACCTCTTCGAGTGCGTCGAGCAGTGCTTCGCGCAGACGCAGGCCGAGCGCAGTTCCGCCGGGCTCGCGCGTCACGAGAGCGTTACAGCCATGGGCGCGCAAGAACGTGTTCAGTAGCCGCAGTTGAGTCGATTTTCCGCTTCCGTCGATACCTTCGAAGGTAATGAAAGTTCCAGGCACACGTCCCTCTGGGTTGGGAATAAATAGCTGCGAGAGTGTAAACGAATGTCACGCGCCATGCGAGCTTGAGTCTTCGGCGCGAGCTTCGCGGGCATGAGCTTCGGTGCTCGATTGTGAGTGCAGTTCGCCGGTTGAACGGCGCGTCTGCGAAATCGTCGAGATCGCGTGCTTGAAGATCAGTTGTTCCTGGCTGCCTGATTCGAGCAACACGGAAAACTTATCGAAGCTGCGGATGCGGCCAGTTAGCTTGGCGCCGTTAAGGAGATAGACCACGACTGCAGTCTTCTCGCGGCGTACCGTGTTGAGAAAGGCGTCCTGAATGTTCTGCGGTGCCTGTTTGCCGTCTGACATGTTTGAAGCCCGGTATGGATTCTGTTTTCAGCGCGCGTGGTTGCAATCAGATTACAACAGGGCTTCAAGACTGACAAGGCTTAGCCAAAGATGTGAGACAAAGATGATTATTTGGACCGTGGCCCATCGGCCAATACTTTCAAAACTGAGGCCAAAACAGTCTTTTCCTCACCAAAGCCCGCGAACCACTCCACACCGGCTTCATGGCGAAACCATGTCAATTGCCTTTTGGCGTAGTGGCGCACGTCGAGTTTCGTCTGTTCGACGGCGGCGGCCAGGTCGCGTTTGCCCTGAAGGTACTCGACAACGCGGCGGTAACCGTGAGCCCCGAGTGCGTTGGACTCCGGCGGAATACCGCGGTTTAGCAACTCTCGGACTTCCTCGACGAGGCCCGCGTTGAAGTGTGCTTCGGTGCGTTCGTTGATGCGCGCGTAGAGTTCGGCGCGTGGCGGGTTGAGGGCCAGGATGCGCAGCCGGCGTGCGCTCTCGTGCGGTTCGGGGCGTTGGTTTTTCTGGTCCAGGATTGAGCGTCCGGTTTGGAGGCGGACCTCGATGGCCCGCTGCACGCGCGGCCAGTCGCGCGGGTAGAGCGTTTGGGCCGCACGCGGATCGAGTTTTTGGAGTGCTCGATGCAGGTGTTCCGGTCCATGTTTGACGCGCAGGCGATTGAGCCGGTGGCGCAGCGATTCGTCGGTTTGCGGGCTGACGAAGAATGGGTTGCGCAACGCGCGCAAGTAAAAACCGGTGCCGCCGACGAGCAGTGGGCCGCGGCCGCGGTTTTCGATCTCTTCGATCTTTTTCGCGGCCTCGCGGGCCCATTCGACGGCGGTGTAGTTGATTGCTGGTGAAACGAAGTCGATCAGGTGATGCGGTATGCCTTTGCGTTCGGCCAGTGGGACCTTTGCGGTTGCGACTTCGATGTCCTGGTAAACCTGAACGGAGTCGCAGTTGATGATCTCGCCGTTGAGTTTGAGTGCGACCTCGATGCCGAGCGTACTTTTGCCGGAAGCCGTAGGCCCGACGATGGCGACTACTGGAGTTTCCGTTTTGTTCGCACTCACGTGCGTGAGGATAGCACGCGGAAAATCGCCACCGCCCAAATGAGCGCGAGCAACAACAGGCCACCGATTATTTGATTACGTGAGAACCGCACTCACCAACCTGGTGGAAGATTGAAAACGTCGTTGAGCTTAATCGTCAGTCCCGGAAAAAGCGGTGAGGCAATCTCGTCGTCACCTCTTAGCATGGAAACTTCCTCCAAGCCCGTGTCGCCAAGGCGAAAGATCAAGACGGACCGGTTCTCACCATCGACCACCCAATACTCCTGAACGCCGTACTTGCCGTAGAGCTTGCGCTTCGCTTTGAGGTCTCGATTTCGGCTCTCGCTTCCGGGCGAGACGATCTCGACGACGAGATCAGGTGCGGCAATAAAGCGATCATTGCCGACGATGCTGTCCCATTTTCCTTTTGTGACAAAGACAAGGTCAGGAATGACAGCGTCGTAGTTGCTGAACACTGCTCCCGGACCGGGCACACTAATACCGATTGGGTTCTGTTTCAGATAGTTGCCGAGTGCGAGTATCAGGTTACTGAGCACTAGTTGGTGATGAAGTCCTGGTGCACAAGATACAAAAAGCTCTCCGTCGATCAGTTCGTAACGCTTGCCGTCGTCGTCAGGAAAGGCGTCGAGGTCGGCGACGTTCATGAGGTGTTTGATATTTGAGGCCATGCTGGTCTCCCGGTTGCTGAAATTCCGCGATTAATAAATCCGCGTGAGGTCGATGCCAGTATAGTACGCTTTCAGAATCTGATCGAAAGTCCAACCCTGTTTCGCGAGCCCGTAAGCGCCGACCTGGCACATGCCGACACCGTGACCCCAGCCGCGTCCATTGAAGTCAAAGCCAACCACGCGCCCACTTTCGTCATACTCGCGCTCGATCACGAAAAGCTGTTCGCGCAGGCCCAGTGCCGAGCGAATGCGGCCGCCGCGCACGTGAGCGGTGCCGTTTGTGCCGACAATCTCCAAATCCGTCACCCGATGTGAAGCACCGCGCGCCATCACGCGCAGGTCAACGATCGATCCGATACCCCGCGCAGCGCGAGCCAGTCGCGCCTGCACCTGGCCCGCCGAAAGATCCGTGGTCCAACTCGAAAACGGCGAAAAGCGATCGGCCGCGGCGCCGTTTGGCGCGGGCTTAACTTCCAGAAAATCGATCTGCCCGTTTGCTGCCAGGTGATACATAACCGGCTCACCACCGACGAGCGTCACTGACGATACCGCAAACGGCCGCTCGCCAAGCTGGCGAAACAGAAACGCATCCGGATTTACGCGGAGCGGCTGGTCCTTTCCTTTCGTCGAACGAAGGATCAACTGTCCCTCGCTCGCCGGCCGCGCGTTGGCCTTTTGCAGTTGCAACAGATTGCGCGCTTCCAGAATCCGCACCACCGCGTGCAGCACGCGTGCGCGCGACAACGGCATGCGCGGCCGCAACGTCGCATCCGGATAAGCCGACAAGTAACCGTCGCGCAGCAACAGCGCGAGGTCAGCGCGATTCGCCGGCGGCACGTCCTGCACGTCGCGAACGGCCAACAGGTAATCGGCGTCGGCGCTGTTTAGCAGCGTCGCGGGATTGCTTTCCCCAAACACCGCGAGCGACAGCGCGGTGGCAAACGCCGGCGGACGATTTACGTCGTCGCCGGTTGGTGGTGTCGCTTGCTTCGCGACGCGCGCAGCGTTCGCGATCCAGTTGCGCACTTCAGCAACGGAAGCGTCCGCCGCCAGCCATGAATCGGAGAGGCGGTCCGGCAACATGCCGACGTTTTGCGTCACTAAAAGACCGATGTCGCGCGCCAGCAGAACGTGATCGTCTTCGCGTAACTCGGCCACTGCGCGGGTCGTGCGAATCTGGAAACGATCGAACGCAGCGTGGCCTTCAGCAGCACATTCGCGCCCGCGCAAGTAGGGAATCGCTTCGTTGAAAACGTTTTCCGAGTTTTCAGTGCGGCCGCCGCAAGTGGACGTGTAGAGCGCGTTGATTGGTTCGCCGTTGTAGGTCGCGATGAGGCCGCGCGTTTCGTCGACCGCGCGTGACGACAGCGGGTTTTCCGAAGTCAGGCCGCGATAAACCTGGGAACGCGTTGTCGGCAGCAGGTCGAAACCCTGCGACATGAACTGCCCGCGATTCTTGAGCGCGTAAGTGCGGGCGGCGACGGCTTGTGCTTTCAGAGCCTCGATTGCCGGATAGCCACCCGGCGAAAGCTCGTTAGCGACGACGCCGCGAACGTAATCCTCGAGCCCCAGTTCATTCACCACCGTCAACGAGCCGCGCAGGTTCGTGAACACTTCGATACGGCCGCGATACGGGCGCTCGTTGAAACGCACGGGCGCATCCTTCTCATTGTCGGACGCAAACACGACCGGCGCGCTCGAACTGAACATTGGGCCACCGCTTCCACCCGAAGCGACGACTTCGCGTGACGGCAAACTCGGGCGCGCTGAAGTTAGTTTTATCGCCGGGCCGGAAGGCGATGGTTGTCTTGCCTGATTCAAATCGGTGTTTATTGGTGGCCCTTCAAGCGTCGCATCGAGCCCTTCCGCTTCCAACCGGGCGCGCAACTCTTCCGCTTCTTGACGCGAACGTTTTGGCCCAACCACGACGGACCACGTCTTCGTTTCGGTGTCGAAGGCTTCCTGCGTGTCTTCACCGGACAACTTTTCGATCTGCTTGCCGTTGTCTTCGGCTTCTTCCTTCGAAGCCGCACCCGCGACCATCACGCGAAACAACGCGTCGTTATTGGCGGCCGGCAAGGGCGAGAGCAATCGTGGATTGACGCGAACGCGCGAAGTGTCGAGCGCGAGCATTGTCGGTCCGCCGCTGCTCGCGTTCATCAAGTGACCGGTGCTCGAGATCGTGGCCGAACGCGCGTCGGTCGTCAGCGCGACGCGGATTGTCGGTTCCGGGCCGGTGACGGCGGCGAGCGTTGGTGAACCGATGATGGGCGTTGTCGCGGGTGGTTGCGGCCAAGCGGGTTCGGTTGTTGCCGGTTGCGTTACGGTTGGTTGTGGCGCAGCGGTTTGCGCGCGACGGGGCCGGATGTCGGCTTGTTGTTGAGCGAAGGTCAGCGAAAGGAATAACGACTGCGCGAGCAGTACAGTGACAACTCTCCGGGCGAGGGGACTGCGCATGCTTTGTGAATCCTTCGCGGTTCAGTTATCAGGGAGGGCATACCGCTGGCCGCATGGTACTACAAAAGATCCGTGAGTGGTTATCTTTCGCGGTTCGGGCGTTGGCCAACGCCTTCGGCGTTCTCTTTTCTTTTTGTTTGCGAACCCAGGGTTGAAGCAACCCGTGGGCTGAAATTAGCAAACGCCTTCGGCGTGCAGAGCTGGCGCACAGAACGCCAACGTCATTGGCAGAGCCGGCGCACAGAACGCCAACGCTGCGTGCAGAGCCGGCGCACAGAACGCCAACGGCGTTCATTAATTTCAGCCCAAGGTTGGAGCTTGCGACAACCTTGGGAACGCATAAACACACGCGTCGCAACGCTGAAAGCGTTGGCTAACCCGAAAACATATTCTTCCCACGAAGCGGGCGGATATGGTATAGACGGTGCACACCCCCGGTAACGAAACCATGGCGGCAGCAGCTTTTTGGTCTGTCCAGAGAATCAGGAGGCGCCTGAGCCCCCATGAGGATGAGCATATCCCGACGACGCTTATTGTGGCTCGCCGTGGTGTGCGTTCCACTCGCCTTCGTGGCCACGAGTTGCCTGCCCAAGCCAACTGCGGAAAGCGGCGACATCACCATCACGCTTTACGGCTTCTCGATCATGAAAGAGTCGCTGGAGAAAGCCATCTACCCGGGTTTCGCAGCCAAGTGGAAACAGGAACACGGCCAGGAGATTCAGTTTCAATCTTCTTTCGCCGGATCGGAAACGGTCACTAACCAGATTCTGCGCGGCGCACCCGCTGAAGTCGCAATTCTTTCCATCGAACGCGACGCGGATCGACTCAAGAGCGGCGGCTTCATCACTTCCGACTGGCATTCATTTCCGGCGCAGGGCATCGTCAACAAAACTCCGTTCGTCATCATCGTTCGCAAAGGCAATCCGAAAGGCATTCACGATTTTTCAGATCTTGCGGCGCCCGGCGTTCGCTTGATCCATCCCGACCCGATCAGCTCCGGCGGCGCGCAGTGGTCCATACTCGCCATCTACGGCGCCGAGCTGAAGGAGTCCGCCACCGGCACGGAAGAACCCGACACGACGCGCGCCGTGCAAACGTTGAAAGCGATCTGGAAGAACGTGATCTCCACGCCCGGCTCAGCCCGCGAGGCGCGCACCACGTTCGAACTCGGCAACGGCGATGCGTTGATTACTTACGAACTCGACGCGTTGTTGATGAAACAGGCAAACGCCGCGATCGAGATCGTGATTCCAAAAGCGACGATCTTCAGTGAACATCCGGCAGTCGTGATCGACAAAAACGTGACTGCCAACAAGCGTGCCGTGGTCGATGCGTTCATGCAGTATCTCTGGAGCGACGCCGCCCAACAGGCGTTTGTGAACTTCAATTTCTATTCAACGACGAACGACAATTACAACAAGGCGAACACGAATCTTGGCCACATTGAAATGCCGTTTACGATCGAATATTTCGGCGGCTGGGACAACGCTTATCCAGGCATAATCGAAAGAGTGTTTCGCGATCAGATACAGCGGAAGTAAGGATGAGTAGTGTAGTACCAAGCATGCGACACGTTCGCGGCTTCGACGTAGCGCGGCCGCTCAGCATCGGCATGCTCGTTTTCATGATGCTGCCGCTGGTCTTTCTGCCGCTCGCGTCGATCTTCATCTTCGGCACGAGCAACGGCCTCGACAAATTCTGGGCCGCGTTGATGGCGCCCGAAGCAATCTTCGCGCTGAAACTCTCGATGGCCACGAGCTTCTGGGCCACCGTCTTCAATGTCATCTTCGGTCTCTTCGCCGCGTACGTCTTATCGCGTTACAACTTCTGGGGCCGCAACGCGCTCATCGTCACGATCTCATTGCCAACTGCGATTCCCACCGCCGTCGCTGGTTTCGCGTTGCTGCTGCTTTGGGGCCCGTACGGCACGCTCGGGCGTTTGCTCGCGCCGCACGGCGTGCAACTGATGTTCACCGCGTGGGCGATCATTCTGGCGAATATTTTTGTGACGTTCCCGTTGGCTTTCGGCGTCATCAAACCCGTATTCGATACCATGAGCAGTTCGCTCGAAGAAGCATCGGCAACGATGGGCGCGACGCGCTGGCAAACTTTTTGGCACGTCACGTTGCCTTCGTTGCGCGGGGCAATTGTTTCGGGAGCGTTGTTGACTTTCGCGCGCGCCGTCGGCGAGTTTGGTTCGACGATTCTCGTCTCGGGCAATCTCGCGGGCAAAACGCAAACGGCGCCGCTCTACATCTTTGCGAAGTTCAACGAAGGACAGATCGAAGCCGCCAACGCGATCGCGATCGTGCTGGCGCTGTTTTCGTTTCTGATCTTCAGCGTGTTGTTCTTTGCGCGCGACTGGCTCGACGTTGATTAACGATGGCAAAGGCGAGGGAACAAGTAATTCCGAATCAAGAAAAGTCGCAATCGGCAGCCACTCCGCCGCCCGCGGCCGCGAGTGTGGTTGGCCTCGGCAAGCACTTCGGCAAAACGAGCGTGCTCGAAAACATCAGTTTCGACGTCGCCGAAGGCGAGGTGCTCGTATTGCTCGGCGCGTCGGGCAGCGGCAAGACAACGATCCTGAGAATCATCGCCGGGCTCGAACAGCCGTTGAAAGGCAAGGTGATTCTGCACGGCAAAGACGTAACGGATTTGCCGGCGCGCGAACGCGGCGTCGGCGTCATCTTTCAGTCGTACGCGCTGTTTCCGAAGATGACGGTCGAAAAGAACATCGGTTACGGCCTGCGCATTCGCAAACGCAAGCGCAAAGAGATTCGCGAGACCGTGGCAGAACTGCTCGCGCTGGTCCAACTCAAAGAACATCGCAAGAAGTATCCGTCACAACTTTCCGGCGGCCAGCAACAGCGCGTCGCGATCGCGCGCACGCTCGCTTACAAACCCGAAGTCTTGCTTTTCGATGAACCGTTTGGCGCGCTCGACACGCAAACGCGCTCCCATTTGCGCCGCGAGATTCGCGCGCTGCTGAAAAAAGTCAAAGTGCCTTCGATCTTCATCACGCACGATCAGGAAGAAGCGCTCGAACTCGGCGATCGCGTCGCAGTGCTCAACCATGGGCACATCGAGCAGATAGGAACGCCGTTCGAGATCTATAACCATCCGGCGACGGAGTACGTCGCGACGTTTCTCGGCGCGGCGAACATTCTCGACGCGATCGTGCGCAATGATTTTCTGGAAGTCGGAGCAGCGCGCATTCCCGCGTCGCCGGATGCGGCGAAGTTCCGGCTGAATGCGTGCGTGAAGATTGTTTTCCGGCCGGAAGACGTCGTGCTGACTCGCGCCGATGCGCCGCGTCCGGGTCACGCGAGAATCTCCAGCGCCACGATCGAAGAGATCACTTTTGTCGGCGCGTATGAACGCATTCGACTGCGGCTCGATCGCGGCGGTGACGAGTGCCGCGGCGACGAAACTCCTTTTTATCTCACGACGGAAACCCCTGAACGAAGTAAATCGATCATCGCCACGCGACCGAAGCCGGAGGCGAGCACGACGCGTCTTTACGTTGGCGACCGCGTCGTCGTGAGCATCACTTCATTCACGATCCTTCAGCCACTGACAAACACAGATGACACGAATTAGAATCGGCTTACTTTTCTTATTTCTGTGTTTATCTGTGGCTAAGGTTTCTGGCCAGATAGATCACTCTGATAACCAGCAATGGACCGACGTCCAACTCGCCATTCCCATAACCAAGACGATCGACTTCAACCTGCTCGGCACGTTGCGGCTCGGTCGCGACTTTCATCGTCCCGTCGATGAACGCGTCGGAGTCGGGTTTACTTTTCGCTTTGCCAAGTACTTCAGCGTCTCGCCGAGTTTCCTGAACATCGCGATGCAACCGATCCCGCGACGGCAAATCTGGGAGAACCGTCTTTCGCTGCCGGTAACGGCGCGCTTTGACGTCAGAAAGTTTCGCATCAGCGATCGGAATCTGCTCGAACGCCGCATGCGCAACTCCGGACAGAAAGCGAATCGCTATCGCAACAAGTTTCAGGTCGAACATCCGATCGGCGCGAAGGACTGGCAACTATCGCTGTTCGTGGCGGATGAAGTTTTCTATGACTGGTTCGTGAAGCGTTGGGTGCGCAATCGTTACTCGGCGGGCGTGATCAAGGTTTTCAACAAACACTTCACGCAGGATCTTTATTACCTGCGGCAGAACGACGGCGTCAGTATTCCGGGCGACCTGAACGTGATTGGGACCACGTTGCGATTTCGCTTGTAGCGAGACTGTTGAACTGCCGTCGCACGGCGTTGATGTTTGCGAAAGGCAGTGCGCGCGCGTGCGTGCGATTGGTGAGCAGGATGAAGACGCGTCGCTGCTCGGCGTTGATCCACACGCAAGTGCCCGTGAAGCCGTTGTGACCGAAACTATCTCGCGGCAGATCGAGTCCGGCGGTTGAATCTTTCGTGGCCGCGAGTTGCCAGCCAAGCGAACGAGCTTCCTCTAACTCTTCAGTCATGTTTTGCCGAAACAACTTGCACGTGTCCGGCGCGAGCAGTTTGCTCGACTCGGCGAGGAACTGTTGGGCCAACTGAAAGACTTCGGCCGCGGTCGAGAAGAGTCCGGCGTGGCCTGCGGCACCGCCGAGAAAGTACGCGTTGCCGTCGTGTACTTCGCCCCAGATCAAGCGCTGGCGCGAACGTGCGTAATCGCCGGCGCCGGTCTCAATCGCCACTTCTTTTTCGTACTCGTTGCCGGTTTCACAGGCGGCGATGCCGGTCTGCAACGCGAGCTCGGGATTGAAGAACGTCTGCTTGAGCTGCAACGGCTCGAAGATCTCGCGTTGGGCCATCTCGGCGAGATGCTGGCCCGTCAGGCGTTCGAGCAACATGCCGAGCGCGATGAAACCGAGATCGCTGTAGATCACGCGCGTGCCGGGCTTGTATTCGAGATCGAGACCGGCAATCACGCCGGCGGTGCGTTCGGGCTCGTCTTCCGCGAGCAGGTAAAGCGGGCGCCACGCGGGCAAACCCGAAGTGTGCGTCAGCAACTCGCGCACGGTGATCATCTGCTTGTCGGTGCGATCGAATTCCGGCAAGTAATGGGAGACGGAGCTGTCGAGTGTCAGTTCGCCGAGTTCGATGCGGCGCGCACAGAGCATGCCGGTGATAAGCGGCTTCGTCAGTGACGCGAGGTCGTAGATCGTATCGAGCTTGTTGGCGATGCGATACGGTTCGACGACCGAGTGGCCCAACGCATCGGCGAAGATGACTTCGTTGCGTTCGCCCGCGAGATAGACTGCCGAAGGAAACTCGCCGGTGGTGATGTGTTCAGTGAGGAGGGCCGAGAGTTTTTCATTGCGCATGAACATTGTTTTAGTTTCTCTGTGCCTCGGTATTGATTAAACCACAGAGACACAGAGAAAACGTCACCTCACGCTCGCGCTGAGTTCGCTCATGCCGGGATGCTCGGCGTGTTCGCGAATCCGCTCCAGCGTGCGTAACGCGAGGCTCAACGCATTGCGCCCGTCCGATCCGGAAACGGCCGGCGGCAATCCATTCGCTGCCGAATCGAAAAACGAAACGATCTCCGCGCGCAACGGTTCGACGTCGAGCACGTCGAGGTGGTTGATGTGTACGCCCGGCCACGAACCAGTCGTCACGGGCGGTTCCAGGCTGCTTACGGTCGCGCGCTTCGTCGTGTAATCAATCGCGACGTAATCGTGTGGCTGAAAGAAACGCATCTTGCGAATCTTTTCCGTGCCCACGCGCGACGCCGTGATGTTTGCCACCGCGCCGGAAGAAAACTCGAGCCGTGCATTTGCTGCGTCGACCTTGTTCGTCAGGATCGCGATGCCCACGGCGTGAATGTTTGTGACTTCCACGTCCTCGCCGACGAGCCACTGCACAATGTCGAGATCGTGAATCATCAGATCGAGCACGACGTCGATGTCGAGCGAGCGCGCAGTGAATTGTCCTACGCGATGAATCTCGAAATAGACGGGCTTGCGCACGTGCGGGCGCAACGCGACCATCGCCGGATTGAATCGCTCGAGGTGTCCGACCTGAAGCATTGCGTTGCCTTTTTCCGCCGCGGCGATCATGAGATCGGCTTCTTCGAGCGTGCGCGAGATCGGCTTTTCGACCAGCACGTGAATGCCGGCTTCGAGCAGCCCGCAGGCGATCTCGCAATGTGTTTCAGTCGGCACTGCAAGGCTCACCGCATCGACGCGCCCGATCAGCTCGCGCCAGTTGCTGGTCCAGTCAGTACTGCGTTCGGCAGCGATGGAGCGCGCGGTTTCCTCGTTGAGATCGCAGACCGCGATAAACTGCGACGAGCCTTCGTTGGCGAGTTCGCGATGAACGCGTGCGTGCTGGCGGCCAAGGCTGCCGACGCCGATGACTGCTGTACGTAACGACATGGTTTAGGTAATTTAACGCCGGACTATTCGAATCGGAGCCGAATATACTTGCATCCTTCTGCGCTTGCCAAGCGACTCTACCTTCTGCTGTTCACCGCCATCATTGCTTTTTACTTTTACGGGCTCGGAAACCTGCCGCTGCTCGGTCCGGACGAGCCGCGTTACGCGCAAGTGGCGCGCGAGATGTTTCTGCGTGGTGACTGGGTGACGCCGACGCTCGGCGGCCACACGTGGTTTGAAAAGCCGGCGTTGGTTTACTGGCTGATGATGGCGTCGTTCAGGCTTTTCGGCGTGAATGAGTTCAGCGCGCGACTCGGTTCGGCGTTGTGCGGGTTGTTAACGGTGGCGGCGGTGTGGTTTGTGGCGCGCGCGCTTGAGCGCAACTCGAATCAGAGCGAAGGCTTCGCGTTTTGGAGCACGTTGGTGGCGGCGAGTTCGCTGGGATTGATCGTGTTCTCGCGCGCGGCGAGTTTCGACATCGCGATCACGATGACGACTGCGTGGGCCTTGGCGTTCTTTGTCGTGAGCGAGATCGGCACACGGAAAAAATCCGGATTTCTGATCGGATTTTACATCTGCGTGGGACTCTCGCTCCTGGCCAAAGGCCTCGTTGGGATCGTGGTGCCGTTCGGCGTTTTAGGTTTCTATTACCTCTTGCGACGGCGTTGGCCCAACCGGCACGTTTGGCTTTCACTGGTTTGGGGCGTTCCGCTGGCGTTCGCCGTTTCAGCGATCTGGTATGGGCCAGTGATCGCGCGTCACGGCTGGACGTTCATCGACCAGTTTTTTATTCAACATCACTTCGCGCGTTACGTTTCAAACAAGTATCACCATCCGCAGCCGATCTACTTTTATCCCGCGATCATTCTGCTGCTGGCGTTACCGTGGACGGCGTTTATCGTCGACGCGCTGGTGAAGGCGCGTCGCTGGGCGTGGCGCTCCGACGATGCGGTCAGCAGCGCGCGCGTGTTCGCGCTGGCTTGGTTGCTGCTGCCGATCGTCTTCTTTTCGTTTTCGGGATCGAAACTTCCCGGCTACATATTGCCGTCGCTGCCGGCGACGGCGCTGTTGATTGCCGATCGTTTGGTTCAGGCAGAATCGCGTTGGCCCATGAGAGCGACGGGTGTGATCTGCCTCGCGTTGGCGGCGGGTGGTTTTGTTTATGCTTCGCGTTCCGGCCAGATCACGATCGGGTGTGCCGAGTTGCTTGCCGTGCCGCTGGTTATCGCGGCGGCGTTTGCCTTTGTCAGGCGCGAGGCGGCGCTCGTGCTCGGCGTCGCGACATTTGTGCTGGTGCTGGTTCTTTTGCGTTGTGCGGCGCCGCCGGTAACCCGACGTGAATCGGTTCGCGATCTGCTCCGGCTCGCCGATGCGCGTGGTTATGCGGGTGCGCCGGTGTTGGCGCAACGCAGCGACGATCGGTCGGCGCAGTTTTACGCGTACGATCGCGTGATTTACAACGCGCAAGGCGAGCCGATCACGTTTGACGAAGTTACGCTGGACGAAGCGCGCGCATTTGGGCCACGAATCGTGGTGTTGATTCCGGTGCGGTATGTCGAGGACTTCCGAGGCGCGTCGAAGATCGAAGTTCTTGGCGATAACGGCCGCATTGCGGTTCTCGGTTGGCAGCCATAAGGCAATCCACAGATTACGCAGATTAGCGGAGGTTGCGATCGAAGAAGTCGATCACGACGCGGTCGTAAGCTTCGCCTTGCTCGCCCGTCGCCGACGGCATG
>Ga0247695_1000104_pt1 | contig 13528 bp, 10 predicted proteins | sample CNK36_metaG_FD_182739 | JGI IMG/M metagenome (GOLD analysis project Ga0247695, IMG submission 182739) | Soil microbial communities from Purdue University Martell Research Forest, Indiana, United States - CNK36 | ecosystem: Environmental > Terrestrial > Soil > Temperate forest > Bulk soil...
TTCTGCTTGTGCGCTCATCTTGACACCTCGCTTCCTGCCGGCGCTTGCGTAACTGACGCGACGCTCTCATTAGAAAAACTGTTGCGCGCGCGATAGACGACATTCAACTCATACTCGGTGCCGGTCTCGCCTCGTCCCTTTTGCAGGTTCTGCCCGCGCAGCTCGGCTTGAAAGATTCCCTCTTTGTGCATCGCGGTGATCATGTCGGTGATCGTGGAGGATTGTTTCGCGAACACATTCAGATCGAGTGTCGCAATCATCTGATCACCCTGAGTCGTCACGCCGCGTACGGCGATACGCGAGACCCGCACGTCCTGCGGCAGCGAAGCCTCCAGATCCACCAGCAATTTCGACCACGAGAACCTTCTGCGATCGACTAACAGATGCGCTGCTGGAACTGCTTGCTGCTGGTCGGACGTCAAGTTATCCCTGACCGTTTCAGCACTTTTCAGCAGCGCCTGCTCCTGTTGGCGGAGAGTATTGATCTCCGCTTGCGTGGCGGCTGTCCGCGCATTTGCGACGGTCGTCAGGCGCACCACGACCACCAGGCCGATGACGGCAACGAACAGAATAAGAGCCGTCAACGCCCACGGCAGCAGGCGATTGCTAAAGGGCTTGGAGGCGAGGTTGAGATTGCTATTCACGGTGAAAAAGGATACACGGCCAGTTGAAGTAATCGCAAATCAGCGCATCCGCCAAATTGGGCTCAGTTAATAGCCACGTTTTGAGTTCGGCCTTTAGGCTGCTGTCTTTGCGAGCAAGCTCAAGCTTGAACTCAAAACTGAGCCGCTGGTTTACACGTCAATGAAGGTCTTCGAGTTGCAAAATGACCCGGCGCCTAGTCGCGCCGAGGCCGCAGCGTTCCTTCATTTAAAGCCAACGAGTGGCGATAAGCACAGGTCACGTTGCGCCCGTTTCGTTTAGCGCGATAGAGCGCCGAGTCGGCCAATTCGACGAGGCGTATCGGGTCGCGCGCGTCTTCGGGGAAACAGGCGACGCCAATGCTGATCGTCAGATGGAAACGGGACGCGTCGAGATTCGCGCCTTCCGGAGATCCCGAGAAGACGGCCTGTTCGATGCCGCGCCGCACGCGCTCGGCTGCCACCAGCCCTTGCAAATAATCCGCGTCGAGCAGAAAGGCCGCAAACTCCTCGCCGCCAAAGCGCGCCGCCACGTCGCCGGATCGCAACGCCGCTTTGATGATCGTGCCGACGTCCTGCAACGTTCGATTGCCGACGAGATGGCCGTGGTTATCGTTGACCGCTTTAAAGTAATCGAGATCCATCATCAAAACGCAGAACGGTTGCGACGACTGTTCCGCACGCGCGGCTTCGCGGCTGAGTTCTGTGAAGAACGACTTGCTGGTGAGCAGGCCGGTCAACTCGTCGTGACCGAGGAGGCGTTGGATCTGTTGTTGAAACGCGCGATCGATCTCGTCGAGCAGTTCGAAACGAAAGAGCTGGCTGCCGATCAGGATCTTATCGCCGTGCGTGAGCACCACTTCCGTGATTGCGCGGCCGTTGACGAGAGTGCCGTTGGTTGATTTGAGATCGCGAATCCGGAAAGTAGTCTCGCCCGACTGCGCATCGACTTCCGTGTTGATGCACGCGTGCAGCCGCGAGGCACGCGCGTCGTTCAAGCGAACATCTGCATCGAAGGCGCGGCCGAGCGTAACCTCCGGTCGCTCGAGCGGGATCGGCGTCGCGAGGAGATCTCCGCCGAGTGCAACCAGCACGGGGCGGCGGTCAGTGTTGGCAAGATTATAGGACGTCGCCTCGGCGCCAATCTGGGTGGGAGAGTCGGTCTCGTCGTAGTCGCGTTTCATGAGTCCGCTTGTGGGCCTTTGTCGTTGCTTCTATAATTGCCTACCCCATATTACTCTTATACCTTACTGGTAAGGTCATGGAAGTGCAGACATCACAAAAATCGGCGCCTGGAACCTGTTGCGACGAGGTGGACACGACGACGATCGAACGCGTCGCAGTTGCGAATTTACCCACGGAATGGGGCGATTTCCGGATTGCGGCTTATCGCTCGCTCACGACCCAGGAAGAGTTCGTGGTCCTGTTTAAGGGCGAGATGAACCGCGACGTGCCGACGCTGGTCAGGATTCACTCGCAATGTTTGACGGGCGACGTTTTCGGTTCGACGAAGTGCGACTGCGGCCGCCAGTTGCACCAGACGATGGAGATGATCAACCAGGAAGGTCGCGGCGCGATCGTCTACCAGCAACAGGAAGGACGCGGGATTGGCATCGTCAATAAGATCCGCGCCTACGCCCTGCAGGACGAGGGCGCCGATACCGTCGAAGCGAATGTGAAGCTGGGGCTTGAAGTCGACCTGCGGGAATATAAGCAGTGCGCCGAGATCCTTTACGACCTCGGCCTCTGCAAAGTCAAAGTCATTTCCAACAACCCACTGAAGCTGCGCGCGCTCGAAGAGGCCGGCTTGAAGATCGTCGAACGCGTTTCGATTGAAGTGGACGCCGGCGAAGACGCCGCCGGTTACCTGCGCACCAAGAAAGAGAAGCTGGGCCATCTTCTCGATCTGAAGCGAAGTTAACTCTTACTGCTTGCTTCTCAAGTCCTTGATCGAGCCCTTGATGCGGTCCGCGTCGGGGGCTTTCGGATCGAGTTTCAAATACTTCTCCAGCTCGTCAGCCGCCTCTGCGTTCTTGTGCATGCTCATGTACAGCCCGCCGAGATACTTGTGCGCGAGCGCGAGGTTCTCACCACCATTCGCAACCGTTGCCTCAAAATGGGGTAGCGCATCGTTGTAGCGCTTGAGGCTGATCAACGTCAGGCCGAGATAGTAATGCGACATCGGGCCGGTGCTTTTCAGCTCGATCGCTTTTTGCAAATGAGTCTCAGCGTCCTCAAATTTCTTCTTGTTGAAGTAAACGATCCCGAGATTCAGATGGGCCACCGGATCATCCGGCTTGAGTTTCACTAACTGCTCGTAGACCTCACCGGCTTTGTCCGTCTGATTGAGCTTCATGTACTGGTAGCCGAGGTCGCTGAGCGCGAGCGTAAACTTCGGATCCGCCGCTACAGCCTGCGAGTAAAACTCAGCCGCTGCTTTGCTGTTGCCCTTCTGGGCCGCCTGCGTTCCTTTTTGATAGAGACTGAGTGCGTTCTGAGAAATACCGGCGAACGCGGGATTCGATGCGTCTATTTTAAAGTGCAGCTCGACTACTACCTGAGCGACACGGGCATTTGCTTCGGGCTCGAGGGTAATCGGTTCGCGCGCCTTCTCGTACTGTGAGCCCGCGTCCACGACTACGCTGTAACTGCCGGCGCTAATGCCGTTGAAGCGAAACCCGCCATCCTGATCGGTGACAGTGGTGTTTGAGCTGAATGAGCTGATGCCTTCGAGACTCACTTTAACCTGGGCAGCAGTTTGACCCGGCGGAAACATGACGCGGCCCTGAATGGAGTTGGTGCCATTGCCGGTGGTTACACCGCGTGAACCTGGCGTGATCCCCTGGGCATGAACAATCATCGTGGCGCAGAAGACAAGAAAAGCGACGAAAGCGATTTGCAGATAATGGGAACCAATGCGTGGTTTGGTTGTCATCATGGGAAATGACTGGCTTCCTTTCTAATTCAAGAGTAATTAGGGCATGCGACTGCGGAGGTCCCTGATTGTAGCACGCACCTGCTCGGCGTTATTCGCGTTCGGGGTCAATTTCAGGTACGTCTCCAGCGCTGCGACAGCGCGTGGATAATCGTTTCTCTTCCAGTAGATCCCGCCGAGGTAGTACTGGGCCATGCCCAACTGATTACCGCTGCCTTTTACCGCGACCAACAATTCTTTTTCGGCGGCGCTATAGTCATTCAATCGCGCGAGGCAGATGCCGAGATACATGTGGCCCGTTGGCAACGACGTATTGAGTTTCAGCGCGCCGCGCAGCAGGCCTTCTGCCTCTTCAAACTGCCTGGCTTCGAGGAGAGCGATGCCGAGATTCAATTTCGGACTGAAGGCATCCGGGCTAAGCTTGGCTGCCGCTCGAAGCGACTCGATCGCCTTCGCGGTTTGGCCGAGTTTCAGATACTGCACACCGAGCTCATTCAACGCCAGCGGAAACTCCGGATAAAGCGCGACTGCTTCTTTCAAGCTGTCCACCGCACTCGACGCATCACCAGCACGCGATTGATCGAGACCTCTCTCGTACAGCTTTCGCGCTTTCTCAGGCACTTGTGCCAGGGCGGCATTCAACACGCCCGGGTTTGTGTGAGCGAGGCCCGGTTTGAGTTGCAAGTGGACCATCACTGTCTGGGTTTGTGGGCTTTGCGGGATACGTGCGCCGCCGGTGCTGGAGAGGTTAATGTCCGAGTCAAAATAGACGTTCTCGCGGTAGACCTCATAATCCTCGCCCGCCTGAACTACCACTGTGTAATTACCGGGAGACAACTGAGTAAACTGAAAGGTGCCGCCGCTGTCAGGAATGACCGTGATTTCGCCGGCGTTGTAACTCTGCAGCTTGACGATGATTGTGTTGTCGGCTTTGCGGCCTGAAGGAAAGTAGATATAACCCCGAATACTGTGGATGCCACCCGTACCGGTAGAGGCTCGACCGTTTCCCTGGGCCAATCCCATCTGAGGCAACAGGAGCACACTCAAGAGTGCGAGTGAGAAATAGACTCCAGCGCGGCCGCGGCGTGACACCAGACGTGGCATGAGAAACCTCCCTGAGAAGTTCGGGTGTTCAGATTTAACTCCTGTCGCGAACGAAGATCAAGCCAAAAAAAGAGGTGCAAAAAGAAATTGGGGAGAGACGCTTCTCGGCGCCTCTCCCCATTAACCGCAAGGCTATTGCCTAAGCGGAAGGCTAAGTTTAGAAGGTGAACTTGGCGCCAAAGCGGAACGATGACGGAGGCTGCACGAGCAGTGCGGATCCGTAGAACGGATTCGCAACGTTCGGCACACCTGCGACGCCGCTGTTGATCTCGAATGTCTGATCGAGAGTCACCGCGCGCTGGGCGTTGAAAGCGTTGAACCAGTCGCCGGTGAGACGGAGTTCTTTACCTTCTCCAACCTTGATCGGGTAGTAAACACCCAGGTCGAGGTTCATGGTCGTTGGCGATCGGTTTGTGCCGATGCTTTCAACCGTGTTCGGGAATCCCGGTTCCGAAGCGCCAACGGACGGAATAATTGCGGTTCCGCGTTGTACCTTGAAACCTTCGTTGTTGCCATAGATCGGATGCGGAATCAGTTGGTTGAACGGCACACCAGACTGCGCGTAGAAGTTTCCACTGATGAGAAGCTTCCACGGCGTGCGGTAGCTGCCGTTGAACTTGAACTGGTGCGGACGATCGTTTGGCAAGCGTCCGTAAGTGTTGTTGAGCAAGCTCTGAAGGTCGAACAACGAAGTGATGTTCGGGTCAGACTGGCCGTTGTCATTACGGAAGAGGCCTTCGTAGTTACCGATCAAGCTCGAGTAAACGTAAGACGCGATGAACTGGAAGTTATTCGTAAATCGCTTCGTAGCAGTGAACTCGATTGCGCGGTAGAAACGTTGGGCGCGGCCAAAGCACTGAGGAGCATGTCCGGGACCGCCGGCGCAAGCTGATTCTTCAGTGGTGCCCGGACCCAAACGGCCTGGATTGAAGATGAAGTAGGTGTCACCATCGTCGAACGAACCGTCTTCGATAACGTTCCGCATCGCGCGATAGATACCGCGAGAACCGATAGTGATGTCGCGGCCGACTTCATACTCAGCACCGAACGTGTACTCGATGACGCTCTGTGGTTTCAGACCCGGATCGGCCGGAGTCGCATCGGAGCCAAGGTTAGTGGCGCCCGTGCTAACGCCGGGAACGATGAGTGAACCCGCAGGCCCATTCAGGTGATTGACGTTGAAGTTCTTGTCAGTCTGAACATCGCCACCGCCTGCGCGGATGTTGACGTCCAGCGGAATCGGGGTCTCGATGAACTGCGCGTAGTTAGCGAACAACTTGCCTTTGCCCTTACCGGTGAAATCCCAGATAAAGCCAAAGCGCGGCGCAGCATTGTCGTCAAAGTTGTTGAACTTCAGGTAGGTGCCGCCGTCATTGCTGTACGACTGCTGGTAATCCCACCGGATACCGAAGCTGAGCTGGAAGTTGCGTGCAAATTTCCAGTCATCACCGGCATAGAAGCTCTCAGTGTTGGTGTAGGTTGAGCCGACGAGCTCGAAGTCACGAACGCGGGTGGTATTCCGGAGAAGGAATGGAGTACCAAACGCTTGAGCCGTGCTGATCGTGGTGGCTGTCGGGTTAACCGTCAGACCGAGGGCAGCCAAAGTCGCGGCCGGGATAGCTTGCGCACGGGCAACGCCCGCGGCACTCGGACACGTGATCTGGTTGCTGATCACGGTGCAGACCAGCCAGTTGTTGGTGATACGCGAACCATTGGTTACGTTGGCGTCGCCATTGGTATTGCGCAGCGGCGTGCCGTCACCATTGACAGCGCCAGGAGTGAACCCGTACGTGACCGCCGGGCCGCTCGAGAGCGTGTTGATGTTGTAACTATTTCGGTTCCACTCAAAGCCCCACTTGATGGTGTGGTTACCACCAACGATGTTCTGCATGTGAGCGTTGATCTCGTAGCGCTTGCGATCCTGGCCTGAGTAGAGGCCAAAACCCGGACCGCGTACGAAATTGCGCTGCAATGAACCACCGCGTCCATCGACGAAATCGATGAAGCCGGTGCCGCCACCGAAGTTGACGCCAGTCTGAACCGGCACCGACACACTGCCGCCCTTCAACACTGCAAAGTTGTCAGTGATGAGCGACTTGTCGATCGCGCGCGGGATGATGTTCGCTCGCTGGAAGTGCAGGCCGCCCGAAATCTCAGCGATGAAGTTGTTCGTGATCGTTGAGTTGAGACGGAATGCGTAGTTGTGGCCGCCGGTTTCCTGACGTCCTTCGAACGCATTGATGTCGTCGCCGAAGCCATTGACGTTGTTCAGTGCGGCGACTGCCAGGAAGCCATCGATCTTGGTGAAGTCACCGAAGGTCGAAGCGGTAAACGTATTCTTTGAATTGACCGCCCACGTGATCTTGCCCGCGTAGAACGGAATAGTAACGTCGTTTGACACTGGCGTGTGGAACGTCTGCGTCAGGTAGTAGTTCGAGCGCTTCTGCGGATTGAAAGCTCCAAAGAACCAGAGCTTGTCTTTCACGATCGGGCCACCGATGTCGCCACCGATGTCAGCTTCCGAGAAGCCCGTGGCCGCGGAACCCGTGAATGGGAAGTTCTTCACGTCGCGCACCAAACCTTTGGTAGTGCCGTAACCGAAGAGGTCACCGTGGAATTGATTGCCACCACTCTTGGTGATGACGTTGAAAATTCCACCCGTAGATCTGCCGTACTCCGGACCATAAGCACCGGTTTTGATTTCCACTTCCTGCACAAACTCGAACGGAAGGTTCGCGCCCGAACCACCGAAAGCGGGGTCGGTCGTGTTCACACCGTCGAGGATGTAGTTGTTCTCAGGACCCGACGCACCGGCGACCGAAGGATCGCGATCGCGGCCGGTGGCATCACGCAAACCTGAACGCGTAGCTGTAGGAGCGATGGTATACAACCCCTGGACAGTACGTTGGGTGGGGAAGTTTGAAAATTGGTCCGACGAGACGTTCGACCCAGTGGTCGTGCCGTTAACGTCGACGGCGGCCCCGGCGGTGTCAGTAACAGTAACCGTTGCCGAAGCACCGGCGGGTTGAAGTTGGACTTCCATTGAAGTCGTTCGGGAAAGGTTTACCTCAACATCGTTCTTTTCAAACTTCGCGAATCCTTTATCAGCTTCTACTGATATAGAGTACCGACCCGGAGGAAGGTTCAGGACCTTGTAGCGGCCGTTGCTGTCCGTCGTTGCTGTTTGTGCCGAGATCAAATTCGGACTCGTCACTTTCACAGCAATGCCGGGAACAGACGCGCCCTGCGAGTCGGTCACCGTCCCTTCAATTGAACCTGTCGTCGCCGTCTGGCCCAACGCACTGCCAGCAAACAGCGCGAAGGACATCAGCAGGGCCGACAGTCCAAAATACTTAAAGACATTCTTCATTTTCTGCTTTCCTTTCTTGAAACTAGACAAAGGTGCCACCCCTCCTGTGTTTATCCCTTTTTGTATGGCGGCACCGAAGAATTCCAAACGTGCGGCTTAAAAAAGAGGCCTCGTCGGCGGCTTTTTGGCAAATGCCATGCCCCCACCCCCGCCGTAACGTTTTCGGCAAAATTTCACCAGTTGAGGCCGTTTGGGCCAAAGTCACTGCGAAGGGCAAATCCAAAAAAATGGGAAAATCCAGAAATTTCAACCGCCGGAACCGCTTTCAGGAGTGTGTTCGTGAAGGGCTGGTATATATTTAGGACGCGATGGCAGAACGCATCTACCGCGACCCCGTTCATAACATCATCAGGCTGCAAACAGACACCGACGAAGGCGAGCTGATGATGCGCCTGATCGATGCCGCTGAGTTCCAGCGCTTGCGGCGCATCAAGCAACTGGGCCTCGGCCTCTACACTTATCAAGGCGCGGAACACTCGCGCTTCACGCATTCACTCGGCGCGTTTCATCTCATGACGCGCGTGCTCGATCGCTTGAGTGAAAGATATTCGATCGACGCCGGCGATCGCGTAGCAGCGCGTGCGGCGGCATTGCTTCACGATGTTGGCCACGGTTCGTTCTCACACGTGATGGAAAAGTTGATCGACTTCCATCACGAACAACGCACCGTGCAAGTGATCCTTGCGGAAGAAACCGAGATCGGCGCGTTGCTGAAATCTTACGCCGCGGATCTGCCGCGCAAAATCGCGTCGATCATCGAAGGAACGTTTCGGCCTTCGGCTCTGGCGCAACTCGTGTCGTCACAACTCGACGTCGATCGCATGGATTACTTATTGCGCGATTCACTGATGACCGGTGCGAAGTATGGCATCTACGATCTCGAATGGATCATCAACGCGTTGGCGATCGACGAAACCGCGGATCGAATCTACGTGGAAGCGCGCGGCGTGTATGCCGTCGAAGAATATTTGCAGGCGCGTTACTACATGTTTCGCCAGGTCTACTTTCATCGCACGCTGCGTTCGGCTGAAGCGGCGTTGCGTTCGATCATCCGTCGCGCGTTGCGTTTGCTCGACGAAGGCAAGGAAGTTTGGCACGCGCCCGGAACAGCGTTTGAAAAAATACTGCGGCGTGAAGAACTATCGGTCGCGGAGCATCTGCAGATCGACGACTCTGATTTCGTATTTCACGTCAAGCAGTGGCAAGACTCGGGCGATCCGATTCTGCGCGATCTGAGCCAGCGATTCACGGGTCGTCGCCTCTTCAAAGCAATCGATCTCGACATGCCGCAAGCACAGCAGGCGGAGTTTCTGCGCGCGGCGCGTGAGATCGTCGAGCGTGCGGGATTCGATCCCGAATACTATTTCGTCGAAGATCGCGCGAGCGATCTGCCGTACTACAATTACTACGCGGCGGAAAAGGCGGAACCGAAGACGCACATCTATGTTGAGACTGGTTATGCGTCGCCGCAGATCAGGGAGATCAGCGAAGTGAGCAATGTAGTGCGAGGGCTGCAGCAACCTTACGAACTGCATCGAATCTGTTTTCCGTCTGAGGTCAAGAAAGAAGTCTACGAACTCTATCATCGTGGCGGTGCAGTGAAACAAACTGTCGGATGAGCCGTTTAATTCTTGCCAGCTGCATTCTGATCTTTGTGGTGGCCAACTGCTACGCCGGTAACAGTGTCAGCGTCGTAGATTTCGGCGAGAGTGAAACGGGCAAAACGGTAGCGGAAAAAGTGCGAGCGCAGTTTCGCACCGCGCGAGACCTTCTCGTCGCCGATGCTGATCTGACTCGCTCAGCGGCAATGGGCGTCGGTTACGCCGGTTCGCTCAATCTCACTCTCGGTGAAGCGCGCGATCTAGGCGCGGCACTCGCCACCGATTTTTATTTGCTGGGCGACGCGCGCGTGTTGCGCCGATCGTCGTTTGACAAGCCGGTTTATTTTGAAGCGTACTGTTCGGTGTTTCTCGTCAGTTCACGAACCGGCCGCTTGCTCATGTGGGATCGTCCGAGTTTCAATAACGATGACGCGAGTAAAGCGTACGAGTTGCTGTTGCAACGACTGCCCGATCTCTCCGGCACGTTAGTGACGGCGATGCGGCGTGCAAGTGAAGATGAACGCCTCGAACGCACTCTTATTCCAACGTCTCCCCCGCCATTGATTGAAGACGCGCCCGACGATGAAAAAGCAGCCGCAGCGCAGGGGCTCCGATTGCCGCGACCGTATAAGCGCATGCGACCTGAATACCCGCAAAGCGCCGCGCTGGCCGAAGCGGAAGCGACTGTTGACGTGAGCGTCGACGTCGGCGCTGACGGTGAAGTTGGTGACGTGCAGATTGTTCGCTGGGCTGGTTTCGGGCTCGATCAGTCGACGCTCGCGACCGTTCGGCAGTTACATTTTTTCCCCGCAATGAAGAACGGAACTGCGATCCCGATGCGCGTTCTGTTGCGTTATAACTTTCGCAAGCCTCCGAGGTAGTAACAGTGAGCGCAGTACAAGGTTCCCGGTACAAAGTTCCGCTTCTCATCCTTGCCCTTCTTTTAACTCTGGTTTTCCCACTCGCGGCGCCGTTGAGTTCGCGCGCGAGCAACGACGGCACATCGCTGGTATCAACGGCCACACCCGAAGGCCGCCTAGCCGTGTTCGACGATATTTGGGAAACGATCGAAGACCATTACTACGACCCGCGCTTCAACGGCGTCGACTGGCAAGCCAAACGCACTTCGTTTCGCGCGGTCGCAGCCAAAGCCGGTAACGCGCGCGAGTTCTACGACCTGATGCGCCAGATGCTCGCGTCGCTGCGCGACGCACATACGCGCGTCTATTCTCCCGACGAAAAATTTGACTGGTGGAACCCGCGTTTCGTGACCGTCGGTTTGGGCGTGCGCGAGGTCGAAGGCGTTCCCGTCGTCGTGCAGGTTGAAGCAAACTCCGCGGCGTCGCGCAGCGGCATTCGCGCGGGCGACGCGATCGTCAGCCTCGACAACGTGCCCGTGTCGAAGATTGTCGATCAACGTCTCGAGCATGCGTGCGTGGGAGATGACGACCGCGCGCGTTATCGTTCGATTGCGAGTTTGTTTGACGGTCCGGCGGGAAGTTCGGTGAAGGTCGCCTGGACCACGCGCGACGGAAAAACGCGCTCAGCAGTTTTGCAACGATATTGGAGCCAGCGCGAGCTGGGCTTCACCACGCAGCGAAAAGGAAAACTCGCGATCCTGAAACTCGACGCGTTTACGCAAAGCCTCGCGATCGAATTCTCAAAGGCGCTGCCGTCCGCGCTCGAAGGCGCTGAAGGCATCGTGCTCGATCTGCGCTCCAACGGTGGTGGCGACGCTGAAGCAATGGCTGACGTCGCGTCGCTGTTTCTCGATGACGGCATCAATCTCGGCCGCTTCGCCGATCGATCGGGCGCGTCGTTTGAACTGCAAACTTACTCGAAACGATTGTGGCGTGTGCCGCAGTTGTCGCAGATCAAACTGCCGTTAGTTGTGCTCACGAGCGAGAGCACGTCGAGCGCTGCCGAGATCATGGTGGCGGCGTTACAAGCAAAGCACCGGGCGCGCGTGATCGGCACGGTCACCTGTGGCTGCGTGCTCGCGATCAGAAACAGGCACACGTTACCGGACGGTGGGGTCCTCGACGTGAGCGAGTTTGACTATCGCACTGCGGGCGGTGTGCGCTTGCAGGATCGCGGCATCACGCCCGATCAGCTCACGCCACTCACGCGCAACAATTTCTACAACCGTCACGATCCGGCGCTCGAAGCCGCAAAGAGTTTTCTTCATCAGTAAATCCGCGTCGTAACAGACCCCCGCTACGCGTAAGCAACGCTTTAACGTAAGATGGCCGCGTGCTCTATTTGTCGCAGGTTTTAGGCCGGCCGATACGCGACCTCGAAGGTTTACGTGTGGCCACGGTGAAAGACGTGATCGTCCGTCTTGGCGCGGACGATCATCCGCCGGTCACCGGCCTCGTCGCGCGTTATCGCCGTCGCGACTTCTTCCTGCCACGCTGGCGCATGACAGACTTAAGCCAGCACGGCGTCCGCCTCAACTCCGACATACTCGATCTGCGACCGTTCGGGCGCCGCGAAAGCGAAGTGCTGCTCGCCCGCGACGTGCTCGACAAGCAACTGATCGACGTCGACGGCAAACGCGTCGTCCGCGTCAACGACGTGCAGATCATTGAAGCCGCGGGCGAATGGCGCGTCACCGGCGCGGACGTGAGTCTTCAGGGTTTGTGGCGGCGCCTGGCGCCGGCCGGATTGGCCGGCACTCGCAAGCCCGTCGAAGTGCTCGATTGGGCCGACGTCGGGTATCTCGCTACTGACGCGGCCACGGTCCAATTGAAATCTTCGAGCGACAAGCTCGCGCGCTTGCACCCGGTCGAGATCGCGCGTCTCGCCGAAGCGCTTTCCTATCATCACGGCTCCGAAGTCGTTGAATCGCTCGACGACGAGACCGCCGCCGAAACACTCGAAGAAATGCCCGCCGAACACCAGGCGCGAATTCTCGGCGACATGGACCAGGAACGCGCTGCCGACATTCTCGAATGGATGTCGCCCGACGAAGCGGCCGACGTGCTCGGCGACCTGCCCGAAGAAAAAGCGGAAGAGTTGCTCGGCCTGATGGAAGACCAGGAACAGGCTGACGTCGCGGAGTTGCTTCCTTATGAAGATGACACGGCCGGCGGCTTGATGACCACGGAGTTCGTCACACTGCCGCGCCAGTTAACTGTCGGCGAAGCGCTCGCGCGGCTGCGTGAAATGGCCGAAACGCCAAACATGATTTACTACCTCTACGTCGTCGAGGAGGAGCATTCCTGGAAACTGTGTGGCGTTATTGCCTTGCGCAACCTGATTCTCGCTGACCCGTCGATGCCGCTCGAAGACGTGATGCGCACCGATATTCAGCACACCGATCCGCACGAGCCCGCGCGCGAAGTCGCACGTCGCATGGCGGAATATAACTTGCTGGCACTTCCCGTGTTGGACGAGTCAGGCGATATACTCGGCATCATCACAGTCGACGACGCGATGGAAATACTTTTGCCGAAGGACTGGCGGCAACGCCTTCCGAGATTGCTGGGTTGAGTCCAACGACCGCAGATTGAACCGATGAAGGATGAACCTCCAAATGGCGGAACCACGAGCGGCAGTGAGAGCTGCGGGCCGCCGCCTGATGCGGCGTGGCGCTTATGGTGTGCGCCGCACAGTGGCGCGACGCCGTCGCCTGCTGACGTTCATCGCGATTCTCGGTCCCGGCATGATCGCCGCCAACGCCGGCAATGACGCGGGCGGCATTGCGACGTTTGCTTCGGTAGGCGCTGACTTCGGTTATTCCCTCCTCTGGATTCTGATCCCGATCACAATCAGTCTGGGCATTGTTCAGGAAATGTGCGCGCGCATGGGCGCCGTCACCGGCAAGGGACTCGCGGACTTGGTTCGCGAACGTTTCGGCGTGCGCTGGACCGCG
>Ga0247695_1000105_pt1 | contig 13457 bp, 9 predicted proteins | sample CNK36_metaG_FD_182739 | JGI IMG/M metagenome (GOLD analysis project Ga0247695, IMG submission 182739) | Soil microbial communities from Purdue University Martell Research Forest, Indiana, United States - CNK36 | ecosystem: Environmental > Terrestrial > Soil > Temperate forest > Bulk soil | place...
ACAACAATCAGGGACCGTGGGCCGACTTCGAAAACTTCCTGCGCACGTTGCTGGCGACCAATGAGGTGTATGTGGTTGCTGGTCCAGCGGGCGTCGGCGGCTCCGGCGACAATGGCCCGGCGAACACGATCGCGAACGGGCACGTAACGGTTCCGGCTTATACCTGGAAGGTCGTGCTCGTGCTGCCCGCCGGCTACAACGACGTATCGCGCGTGAATGCGGCGACGCGAACCATCGCCGTGATCATGCCGAACCAGAACAGCCTCAACAGCGATTGGCACACTTACCTGACCACAGTCGACGCCGTTGAAGCGCTGACTGGTTACGACTTCTTCGCCAACGTTCCCGACGCGGTCGAGAACTCGATCGAAGCGGGCGTTGATGGAAACAATCCGCCGGGAACCGAGAATCAGTCGTCGACGACGGACGAAGACGTTCCGGTTGGCATCACGTTGAATGCAGTGAGCCCGAGTCTCTCGCCGACATTCAGCTACACGATCGTTTCATCACCCGCGAACGGCGTGCTCTCCGGTGTTGGACCAACCTTCACCTACACACCCGCGGCGAACTTCCACGGCTCGGACAGCTTTACGTTCCGAGTCAACGACGGCGCTCACGATTCGAATACTTCGACGGTGAGCATCACGGTGCTTCCGGTGAATGACGTGCCGAGTGCTGACAGTCAGGCAGTAACGACGAACAGCAACACACCCGTGCCGGTCACGCTCACCGGAAACGATCTCGAAACCGCAGCCGCGAATCTCGTGTTCACGGTTACGGTCAGTCCCGCTCACGGCACTTTGAGCGGCAGCGGCGCAAACCTGACTTACTCGCCGGATGCGAATTTTAGCGGACCCGACAGTTTCAAATTCACGGTCCGCGACACCGGCGACGATCTCGCCGCGCCCGCGACGAGTGCTGAAGCCACAGTCTCGATCACTGTTAACGATACAATCGCCCCGACACTGGCAGCGCCTGCGAACGTTACGTTCAATACGGGCGCAGGCGCGACCGCGTGCGGAGCTTTTGTGAGCGATGCAGAGCTTGGCAATCCGACCGCCGCCGACAACACCGGCAACGTCAATGTCGAGCGCAGCGGCGTTCCGTCAGGAAACATCTTCCCAGTCGGCACGACCACGATCACCTACACGGCGACTGACGCGGCCGGCAATTCAAACCAGGTCACGCAGACCGTGACGGTTGTCGATAACACTGCGCCATCGGTGACCGCTCCGGCGCCGACAAGCGCGAGTGCGGGGCCAACCGGCCAGGCCGCAATTCCTGATGTTGTTAGCGGAACGACAGCAAGTGATAACTGTGGGCCAGTCACGCTGAGCCAGAGCCCGGCTGCGGGCACGATGGTGGGGGTCGGCCCACACACGATCACGATCACCGCGACGGATTCCGCCGGCAACACGAGCACCACGACGACGACGTTCACGGTTAACGACACGACTGCGCCGTCGCTCACAGCGCCGGCAAACCTGGGCGTCATTACGGGTGACGGGGCCATTAGTTGCGGCGCACTCGTTACCGAGGCGCAGCTTGGAACTGCGACCGCTACGGACAACGCGGGAACCGTGAGCATCGCGCGCAGTGGCGTTCCGTCCGGCAACATTTTCCCGGTAGGAACGACGACGATCACCTACACGGCAACGGACGGCTCCGGTAATTCAACGCAGGCGACGCAAACAGTAACGGTCGTCGACAACACCGCGCCATCGCTTACGGCGCCGGCGCCAGCGAGCGCGACGGCCGCGTTGAACGGCCTCGCTCCGGTTCCGAACTTTCTCGCCAATACCGTTGCCAGCGACAACTGTGGCCCAGTCACACTGAGCCAGAGCCCGGTGGCGGGCACGATGGTGGGAGTCGGCCCGCACACGATCACAATCACCGCGACGGATGCGGCCGGGAACACGAGCATGGCGACGACGACGTTTACCGTCAATGCCGGCGGGCTCAGCTTCACACTGACCGCACCTGCGTCCGCGAAGCGCACGAAGCCCGCACAACTCGATGCCGCCTTCTTCAATGGCACGGGTGATCGGGTGTCGCTGTCGTACGTGGTGCGATACGTGAGTCCGTGCGACAACGGCGTGGCTGAAAGTGGTGGACCAGTGAACCTGAATGCGGGTGCGAGTCGAAACGTGAACGTGCAGTTCCACTTGTCGAAGACGGCTTGCACGGGAGAGTACGCGTTTGAACTCGAGACCTACGTTAATGGAGTGTTGATTGGAACAACGACGGCGTCGATGTTAGTAACGCCGTGAGGACGGTTATCGCTGTGCTGCCTCTGCGTCCTTCCTCTCTGTGCCTGTGGTGAAAAGTTTGTGGGGAACGAATAGCCAACAGGTGCAGAGGACGCAGAGGCAGCACAGCGGGTAGCCACAAAGAGGCACAAGACAGACACAAAAAGGCGCAAAGGCTTGTGCCTTTTTCCGTCTGTCTTGTGCTTTTTTGTGGCTACTCGGTCGAGGCTTTGTGTTCGTTGTTTAGTGCGGCGTGAAGCGTGTGCCAGGGAAGCGTCGCGCATTTGACGCGCACCGGAAAATCGCGCACGCCCGCGAATATTTTCAGATTCCCAAGACTGTTCTCCTGCGTCTCTTCATCAAGCTCACCCGTCACCATCGAATGAAACTCGCTGAAGAGTTCCTCAGCCTGTTCGCGGCTCTTGCCTTTCACCGCCTGCGTCATCATGCTCGCGGCCGCCTTCGAAATCGCACAGCCCGAACCTTCAAACGCAACCTCCTTCACCGCGCCGTTTTCGAGGTCGAGATAAACAGTCAGGTGATCGCCGCAAAGCGGGTTGAAGCCTTCGGCGCTGTGATTCGCATGCTCGAGCTTGCGAAAGTTTCGCGGCTTCTTGTTATGGTCGAGGATTACCTGCTGATACAGCTCACTTAATTCAGACATGATCAACTAAAAATCTCAATCACTCGTTCAATCGTGCGCGCCAGCACGTCGATCTCTTCTTTCGTGTTGTAAAAAGCAAACGACGCGCGCGCCGTTGCGGGCACTTTAAAGCGCTGCATCACGGGTTGCGCGCAATGATGCCCGGCGCGAATGGCAATGCCTTCCTGATCCAATATGGTGCCGATGTCGTGCGGATGAATATCGTCGATCACAAACGACAGCACGCTGGCTTTGTGCTTCGCGGTGCCGATGATGCGCACGCCTTCGATTGCGGAAACTCTTTCGGTCGCATAACGCAGCAGCTCCGCTTCGTGCGCCGCGGCCTGTTCGCGGCCGATGCTGTTCAAGTAATCGATCGCGGCGCCGAGCCCGATCTGCGACGCAATTGCGGGCGTGCCCGCTTCGAGCTTGTTCGGCAGATCAGCGTACGTTGTTTTCTCAAACGTGACGGTCTTGATCATGTCGCCGCCGCCCTGAAACGGATTCATCTGCTCGAGCAGTTCGGCTTTGCCGTAAATGATGCCGCTGCCGGTCGGCGCGTACATCTTGTGCCCGGAGAAAACGTAAAAATCGCAGTCAAGGTCCTGCATGTCGACGGGCATGTGCGGCGCCGCCTGCGCGCCATCGACGAGCACCGGCACGCCGTACTTGTGCGCCTGGGCGATCATCTCTTTCACCGGATTGATCGTGCCGAGCGCATTCGAAACGTGGACCACACCGACGAGCTTGGTACGTTCGTTCAGCAGTCCCTCGTATTCATCGATCAGCAACTCGCCCGCGTCGTTCATCGGAATGACGCGCAAGCGCGCGCCCTTCTCTTCGCAGAGCATCTGCCACGGAACGATGTTGGCGTGATGTTCCATCGCCGAGATGATGATCTCGTCGCCTTCGCCGATGAACTTGCGGCCATAGCCGTACATCACAAGGTTGATGCCTTCAGTAGCGCCGCGCACGAAGATGCACTCACGCGATTCGCGCGCGTTGATGAAGCGCTTCACTTTTTCGCGCGCGCCTTCGTAAGCGGTCGTGGCCTTCTGGCTCAGGTAGTGCACGCCGCGATGAATGTTTGAGTGTTCCTGTTCGAGGTAGATGCTGCCGCGATGGATTACAACCTGCGGGACTTGCGACGAGGCGCCGTTGTCGAGATAGATGAGCGGTTTCCCGTTGACGGTTTGATGAAGTACCGGAAAATCCGCGCGAATCCGTGCTACGTCCCAGGACTCCGAAACCTTTGTTGCGTCGATTGAATCCGCGGTCTGTACCATTGGCTTGCTTACTCCAGGTGCGTGTTCAACTGGCGCAACACAATCTCGTCTAACTGAGACTTAAGCGAGTCGATCTTGATCTTCCCAATCACTTCCTCAGCGAAACCATAGGTCAGCAGATTACGCCCCAACTCCGGATTGATGCCGCGCGCCTGCAAATAAAACAACTCTTCCTGATCGATCTGGCCCACTGCCGCGCCGTGCGCGCACTTCACGTCGTCGGCGTAGATCTCCAACTGCGGCTTCGTGTCGACACGCGCGTGCTGCGACAAGAGCAGGTTCTTGTTCGTCTGCATCGCGTCGGTCTTTTGCGCGCCTTCACGAACAAAGACCTTGCCGTTGAAAACTGCGCGCGCGTTGCCGTCGAGAATTCCCTTGTACAACTGGTGGCTGGTGCAGTGCGGCTGCTGGTGATCGATCACCGAATGCGTGTCGGCGTGCTGGTCCGCGCCGACGAGATAAAGCCCGTCGACCCAACACTCCGCGCCTTCGTGATCCAGCACGACTGAAACATCGTGACGCGACAACTTCGCGCCGAGATTGATCGAGGTGGTATCGTAACTGCTGCTGCGACCAAGTGAGGCGGAGGTGACGGACGTATGGAACGCCTTAACACTTTCACGCTGCATGCGATAGTGTTCGAGCCGCGCACCTTCCTTCAAAACAACTTCCGCGATCGCATTCGTGAAATACTGCTGCTCGCCGGTCGACACAAACGTTTCGATCAATGTCGCGGAACTATTCTCTTCCGCGACCACGAGCAGTCTCGGGAAAGTCGCGACATCCGCTGCCGCGGCGTCCGTCAAAAACGTGACCTGAATCGGCGTCTCAACTATCACGCCTTTCGGAATCCAGAGAAACAAGCCCGACTGCAGAAACGCAGTATTCAGCGACGCGAGCCCGCTGTTGTGATAACTGGCGTTGCGCGCGAGATACCCGCGCGCGACCTTGTTGTAACGCGCATCCGCAACGGCGTTTAGCAGATCGACGGCGACAATGTTTTCGAGACCGGTTTTGACGGAGAGTTCTTCGGAAAGAAAACCGTTGACTACAACCAGGTGCGCCGCGATCGTCTCGGGATAAGCAAACCGCGTGGTATCGATCGAGACGCTTTCAGAGCGAACCGCCGGCACGAACTTCTGCTTCGCGAACGACGACAGGTTCGTGTACTTCCACTCTTCTTCGTGGACAGTCGGAAAGCCGAGTTGTTCGAAACGATCCATCGCGCTGTTGCGCACCAGTTCCAGCCACGGCACCGTCGGGCTCGATTCGCGGGCGATACCAAACGCAGCTTGATAATTGTTTTCTACTTTTGCGAGTTCACTGACCATTGCTTAATTTGCCGCATTCAACTGTGCCGAGCCGCCGTCCGGCGCCGGCGTCTTGACGATCCAGTCGTAACCTTTCTGCTCGAGCTCGAGTGCCAATTCCTTCCCGCCTTCGCGAACGATACGGCCACCGGCGAGCACGTGCACGTAATGCGGCACGATGTAGTTCAACAGGCGCTGATAGTGAGTAACCACGATGATGGCGTTGTCGGGCGTCAACAACTTATTCACGCCTGAAGCGACAATGCGCAGCGCGTCGATGTCGAGGCCGGAATCGGTTTCGTCGAGCACCGCGAGCTTCGGTTCGAGCACGGCCATCTGGAGTATCTCGTTACGCTTCTTCTCGCCGCCGGAAAAACCTTCGTTGACCGAACGCGTCATGAAGCTCGACTCCATCTCGACGACCTTTGCTTTCTCTTTCAGCAGGTCTTTGAATTCAAGCGGATCGAGTTCTTCTTCGCCGAGATGCTTGCGCTTCTCGTTGTAAGCCAGTCGCAGAAACTGCGCATTCGAAACACCCGGCACTTCGATCGGATACTGAAACGCCATGAACACGCCTTCACGTGCGCGTTCGTCGGGCGACAACTCCAACAGGTTCTTGCCTTCGTAGAGCACTTCGCCGGCGGTGACTTCGTATTGCGGATGGCCCGCGAGCACTTTCGCGAGGGTCGACTTGCCCGAACCGTTCGGGCCCATGATGGCGTGAATCTCGCCTTTCTTGATCGTTAGATTGATGCCTTTGAGGATCTCATTGCCGTCGATCGCGGCGTGTAAATTTCTAATCTCTAACATTCGCTATCCCACGCTACCTTCCAATTTCAATCCCAGCAGCCGCTGCGCTTCAACCGCAAACTCCATCGGCAACTGCAGGAAAACGTCTTTGCAAAAACCGTTGATGATCAGCGACACGGCGTCTTCCTGCGAGATGCCGCGTTGCTGCAAATAGAAAAGCTGCTCTTCGCTGATCTTCGAGGTCGAAGCTTCGTGCTCGACGCTCGAACTGTGGTTCATCACTTCGATATACGGAAACGTGTTGGCGCCGCAGCTCGATCCGATCAGCATCGAGTCACACTGCGTGTAGTTGCGCGCGCCTTCGGCTTTCGGCATCACCTTCACCAGGCCGCGATAGCTGTTGTTTGACTTCCCGGCGGCAATGCCTTTAGAGATGATCGTCGAGCGCGTGTTCTTGCCCAGATGGATCATCTTCGTGCCCGTGTCGGCCTGTTGCGCGTGATTAGTCAACGCGACTGAATAGAACTCGCCGATCGAGTTGTCGCCTTGCAGGATGCACGACGGATACTTCCACGTGATCGCCGAACCAGTCTCGACCTGTGTCCACGAGATCTTCGAATTCTTTCCCGCGCACTTGCCGCGCTTGGTGACGAAGTTATAAATACCGCCCTTTCCTTCTTCATCGCCGGCGTACCAGTTCTGGACCGTCGAATATTTGATCTGCGCATCGTCGAGCGCGACCAGTTCAACGACGGCCGCGTGCAACTGATTGCGATCGAACTTCGGCGCCGTGCAGCCCTCAAGATACGAAACGTACGCGCCTTCCTCGGCGACGATCAGGGTGCGCTCAAACTGGCCCGAGTCCGCATTGTTGATGCGGAAGTAAGTCGAAAGTTCCATCGGGCAACGCACGCCCTTCGGAATAAAGCAGAAACTGCCGTCGGAAAAGACCGCGCTGTTGAGCGCCGCAAAGAAGTTGTCGTTGGTCGGCACGACCGTACCGAGATACTTCTTCACCAACTCCGGATAGTCTCTGATCGCTTCGGTGAACGAACAGAAGATCACGCCGTGCTTTTTGAGCTTCTCTTTGTAAGTGGTCGCAACGGAGACTGAATCAAACACCGCATCGACGGCGACACCGGCGAGTTGTTTCTGTTCCTGCAGCGGAATGCCGAGTTTCTCAAACGTCTTCAAGAGCTCGGGATCGACTTCATCGAGGCTCGCCTTAGTTGGTTTCTGCTTCGGCGCGCTGTAGTAAATGATGTCCTGATAGTCGATCTGCGGATACTTGATGTTCGGCCAATGCTTCGGTTCCGTCATCGTGAGCCAGTTGCGGAAAGCCTTGAGCCGAAACTCGAGCATCCACTCGGGCTCGTTCTTCTTCGCGACGATCAGGCGGATGGTGTCTTCCGTCAGGCCGCGCGGAATTACGTCCGACTCGATGTCGGTGACGAAGCCGTATTTGTATTCCTGTTTGCTTAGTAGTTCTGCTGTACTCATCGTTTTCTACACTCGATCTCTCGGCCTGCCTCCCTGAATCTGATGCAACACGGCGTCGACGTTCGCTTCCGTGCCGAGCAACTGCGACAGCGTGATGTCGGCGAGCGCGTTGTCGACAATCTGGTGCAACTCGACGATCACCGGGCGAATGCCACAATCGCCCGTGTGCACGCACGCTTCGAGCACGCCCGCGTAGCTCTTGCAATGTGACTCCGCCGGCTCGCCTTCCAAAACTCGGATCACCTGGTTCAGCCGAATCTGCGAAGCCGGACGGGCGAGCGAGTAGCCGCCCTTGATGCCGCGCGTCGATTGAACCAACCCGGCCTTGCTCAGGATCCAAAGCAGTTTGCCGGCGTTGGCGGTCGAGATTCCTTCGAGCTGTGCGAGTTGTGAAAGGGTCAACGAGGCACCGATAGTTTCAGCGCGCGCCAGTTGCAGGAGGCAACGTAAACCGTATTCTTCTTGAGCCGAGATCTTCATCTAAACTATTCGCCGCGGGCATCTTAAGCGAAACCTTACTTTTAAGTCAAGATTAGGAAACCACGAAGAGGCACAAGACAGACGCAAAAAGCACAACCCCGGAAACCAGAATGACCAGTTCTCACTCTGGCTTGTGCTTTTTCACGTCTGGCTTGTGCTTTTTTGTGGCTAAAGCTTGAACTCGAAATCGAGGTAGCCGGCAATTCTTACCGGCTTGTTGTTCATCAGAGACGGCGGGAATGTCCAGGCTTTGGCTGCTTCTTCCGCGGCTTGCCGCAACAAGGTCGGGCCTTCCGAATTGGTCACCCAGACTTTACCGTTTTCATCAACGATCGCAAACACGCGGACGGTGCCGGTGACGTTGTGAGACTTGGCGGTCGGCGGATAATTCGGCGTCACGCGTTTGCTTTCGCGGCCGCTGAGTGAGCCGGTGCTGATGAGTTGCGGTTCGGCGCCCGAACTCATGGTCGTAGCTGCCGGAGTCGGTGTCGGAACGGCAGTTTCGCCCGGTGCGGCGGCTGGGGCGTCAGGCTTTGCAGCCGCAAACGGATTCGGAATTCGTGACGTCAACGCGTCCAGTGCCGGCGAGCGCAATGAAGCGACCTGAATCTGCGACGTCGCCATCTTCTCTCGCGCCAACAGAAATTCGGTTTGCCACTTGCCGCGGTCTTCGTCGTTGCGCGCCAGCGTCAGGCGCAGGCTGAGTACGTCTTCGAGCAGTGCCAGCGCGTCGTAACTTCGCCCTTGTTCGGTCGAGATCTCCTTGGCCTGCGCAACAATGCGTTCGAGCAAACCGCGGACGCGTTCGAGATCGGTGGACGCTTCGACTGGCAGATCACTGTCGCTTGGATTAAGGCCGAAACTGCGATAGCGAGCGAGATGTGAGCGGACGCCGTTGATAGTTTGGCCGGCGGCGGCGAAGTAAGTGCGAATCGATTCGTCCTTTTGTGCCGCACGGGCTTGAAAGGCGTCTTCAAGCAATGATTGTGAGCGGCCGTAGTTGCCGTCTTCGAGATAAACGCCGAGCAACATCAGCGTCGCGACGTTTTTTAAGGCGATGTCTTTTGAAGATACGCGGACGTTTTCGAGTTCGGTGGCGGCGGCCTGGAGTTGATGAACCGCGGCGAGTGCGCGGGCGCGTTCGATGCGTGTCAGGGTTGCGTTAGCGGCAGCGTCTTCGGGCGCGCCAGTCGACTGCGCCGCCGCGAAGAGGGGTGCGATCAGGAGCAATATTGTCGGGACGATTGCATGGATGTAGGGGCGAAAGCTGTAAAAAGAACTCAAATTGTTTTGACTCCTGAAACACAAAAGCGAGCATCATGCTCGCTTACTTTGAATATCATTTGGCCAAGCTATTATGGCCGGATAGGGCAAATGAGGCAAGGGCGTGTTAGTTAATCCTACCCGCCGCTCGGCCAGTCGTGTTATAAGCCGACGGTCATCAAGCAAAAAAGCCCCGCAAAACCTAACGAAAACGGCCGGGCGTTGATCGATGCGTGGCATACGAATCACCGCGTGACGGTCTTTCTCGTCGAGAACCTGCCGGTCGAGTTGTGGCCGCTGAACGTTCCCGGACTCCCGCGCCGCACCATCCGCACGATTGTCGCGCACCTTCATAACTCGCGGTGCATGTGGATCAAATCGCTCGGGGCGAAGCACGGCGTCAAAGTACCGGCGCGCGTTAACTTTCGCACAGTGCGGCCGCCGGAGTTGTTGCGCGCGCTCGAACGCAGCAACGAAGGCATGGTCGCGTTGATTCGGCTCGGCCTCCAGCACGGCGGCTCGGTTCCGCCGGCTCACTGGCAGAACTTCCCTACCGACCTGACCCACTTTCTTAATTACTTCGTCGCCCATGAGGCACATCATCGCGGCCAGCTCGTGCTGCTGGCGCGACAGTTGGGGCATCGCCTGCCGCGCGAAGTGGTCGATGGATTGTGGCAGTGGAAAACGCGCTCGCGTGAGTGAGCCTGGCAGCGGATTTAAGTGCCGCGAACGAATGGGCGCGATTGAACGATGTAGATCTGTCCTTTCATGTACGCCCACTCGATGTCTTGATCGCGATTGCCAAACACGCGCTTGATCGCACCCGCCGCGCGCACCAGGCGCCGGATCACGTCGTCAGTCAGCACCACGCGATCGCCGGTGATCGGCACTTCCTTCACGCCGCCCTTCTCGTCAAACGTCAACAAACTGTCTTCGGCTGAACGCGTCAACACCTGCACCGCATTCGTGCGCGGACGGAAAATTATCTGCTCGGCAATGCGCTGTCCTTCGACGACTTTGATTCCCAACCCGCGTTTCGCACTGATGTAGATCGCGCCGCTGTTCTCCGGATCATACGGGTCGGTGCTGATCATCACGCCGGAACTCTCCGAGTTGATTCCCTCCTGCAGCAAGACAGCCATGAAGATCTTCGAGTGGTCCACGTTTGCCCGCTCGCGCGCTTCGTAAGCTTCGAAGTTCCAAAGCGAAGCCCACACTTTGCGAATCGCGTCAATAATTTCCTGCTCGCCGCGAACATTGGGCACGGTCGTGTAGAGACCCGCGCCACTGAAGTTCGGCAAGTCTTCGGAGTTTGACGAACTGCGCACAAACAAGCCCTTGCCGCCATACTCGCGCGCAGCTTTCTGCAAAATCTCGCGTCGCAAATTTGGATCAAATTCGGCAGTCTCAATCTTCTGCCGCAGAAGCACCAATTGCTCGCGCCGGTAAGCGGGATCGTGCACAAACTTCTGATCATTCAGCAGCCCGAAGATCGCGTCGTCGAGATTGTTTCGCTTGATAAATTCGTCGTAGTAGTAAAACGGGATCGTGAATCCGGGCGGCACCTCGATGCCCGGCAAGTGCGCGTTCATCACCTCGCCGAGGTTCGCCGACTTCCCGCCGTAAGCCAGGCTCAAACGCGCCCGCTGTTGGGCCAGGTCGAGCAAACGCGTCTCACCCAGATCAAAACGCGGCTTCATCACGTTGAGGCGTTCGGCCTGCCGCCGCTGATACTCGCGCAACTGGTTCAGGTCAGCGCGCTTGATCGTGTATTTGTCGCGCAGCGTCTCAAACGAAACCCACCAACCGTCGTACTGCTTGAACAACTCTTTCGCGTTCTTGATGTAAGCGTTCGGAATGCCCCAGCCTTTCGCGAGCAGGTTGATGTGCGACAACGGCGTGGACGGTTGCGAGGTGATGATGCCGGCAACGGGCGGAAGCTGGACCGGTACTTCATCCAGAACCAGGATCTCGTTGAAACCGATTTCTACGTGATCGTCGAGCTTCGGGATGATGTGAATGCGGCCCAGGCCTTTCGCCAGATTCAGCGCCTGATACTCCTGCTCTTTAGCGATGTCGCTCTGCAACACGCGCTGCATGCCGGCTAAATCTTTCGACGCTTCGTCCTGGCGCAACGAGTTGGGCTTGAAAGCAACGGGCGTGAAGAAGGTCTTGTTGATGATGTCGTAGGCGAGTTGAATCTGGTCCGAAGGAATCAGGTCGCCCTCCCAAAACTCAAAGGTCCAGCGCTTGATTGGCGTTTGATACGCGATGGTGCCGAGGATGAAGCGACGGTTCGGCTTGAGATAGTTGTTCTCGAAAAACTCGCGGCCGCTTTCGAGTGAAAGATAAGTGCCGTTAACGAAGTCTTTGTGAAAGGCGTAACGCTTCTTGTTGACGTAGTAGATCTTGTTGTGGTCTTTGCGATCGATGACGAAGAGGATGTGCGGAAGCGCGAAGGGAGTGTTGGCGTAGTACGTCTCCGACATCGCGTCGAACTGAGCTTGTGACGTGATCGCAGGAAGCGACTTCTGCGACAAAGCGGGAACAGAGATTAAAAGCAAGAAGAGAACGGATTTTAAGAACTTCATAAGGTAGCGCTCGCTTTTTCGAGCAGTGCAATCAAGACGTCGACGTGGCGCTGTTCGGTCAGGAAGCTGTTGATGTTTACGCGCAGGGCGCGACGTCCGTGCAGGACTGTGGTCGTGAGCCACGCCTCGCCGCTGCGTTCGATGATCTGTTGCAGGCGTTGCTGCACGCGATCCTGCTCGACACCGTCGAGTCGCGCAACGGACTCGGGCAAAAAACGAAAACAGCAGACGGCCGTTTCGACCTCGCCGGTACGTTGGAAACCCGGCAGCCGATCGAGCTGCGCAGCGAGATAGTTGGTGAGATCGATTTGCCGCTCGACTGTTTGCGCGTAACCTTCGCGGCCCATGAACTTGAGCGCCATCCACAGCTTCAGCGAATTGAACCGGCGTGTGCCCATCTGCCCGTAACGAAAGAAATCAAACTCGACGTCGGCCCCGCCGCGATCCTCGTTCAAGTATTCGGGACTCATGTCGAACGAGCCGCGCAATACGCCGCCGCCGTCGCGCACGAGCGTCGCACCGCACGCGAACGGCACAAACATCCACTTATGCGGATCGAAAGTGATCGAATCGGCGAGTGCGATGCCGCGCAGCTTGTCTTTATGCCGTGCAGAAAAGGCGAGTGGGCCACCGTAGGCCGCGTCGACGTGAAACCAAAGCTCGTTTTCGCGAGCGATAGCAGCCAGATCTGAAAGCGGATCGATCACGCCTGTTGACGTCGTGCCCGCAACACCGACGATGCAAAGCGGCAGGCGTCCTTCGGCGCGGTCGCGGGCAATCTGTTCCTGAAGTGCGTCGAGACGGATATGAAACCGTTCATCCGTGGCTATTTTTCTCAAACTCTCGCGACCCAAACCAAGCAGATCGACGCTCTTGTCGATCGAGTAGTGACACTGTTCGGACGCATAAACCACCAAATCGCGCTCCGCCGCGCGCACACCCGCTTCCTTGATCCGCGCCACACGGTCGCGCGCGCACTTCAACGCGAGCAGGTTCGCTTCCGAACCGCCACTCGCGAGCGTCCCAAAACTCTTCGGCCCATACTCGAGCAGATCGCACAGCCAGCGAATCACGCGCGCTTCGATCATCGCGGAGCTTGGGCCATTGCGCCAGGCGCCCGCGTTCTGATTCAACATTGAGCTAAGCACGTCGGCCCAAACGCCGATAGGCAACGGCGTCGGGTTGAACTGGCCGAAGTATTTCGGGCTCGGGACGCCCATCGCGTTCGGCTCAACGTCGTCGCGAAACCGGCGCAGGATGTCTTCGATCGGCATTCCCTTTTCCGGCAACGGCTCGGCAAACAGCTTTTCCATGTCCGCGGGCGTCGCGGCCGGAGTGACGCGACGCGAATCGAGCGCGGCCGCGTAGTCGTTCACGATCTTCGC
>Ga0247695_1000106_pt1 | contig 13260 bp, 18 predicted proteins | sample CNK36_metaG_FD_182739 | JGI IMG/M metagenome (GOLD analysis project Ga0247695, IMG submission 182739) | Soil microbial communities from Purdue University Martell Research Forest, Indiana, United States - CNK36 | ecosystem: Environmental > Terrestrial > Soil > Temperate forest > Bulk soil...
GTTCGATGGAATCCTTTAATCCGGCTGCATTGTCAGGAGCCTCGAAATAGCAGGCTCCCTTATGCCCATGCGACCTATTACAGATAGCCTCGAAGCTCTTGCCACAGTTCATTGCTTGCCCCTTGCTGAACAGTAATCCCCGCGAACGCAAGTGAATGTGACAGCGGAAAGAAGAGAACCGCATTCGCAAAGCATGGCTGGCCGCAGGTCATGTTCGCAAATATCCACACGCTGGCCATTCTCAAACCACACGCTGTAGGCCCAAACCGGAGGACGGCCTTCGCGCGGATAAGTGTGAGCAATACCGATTTTCCCCTGAACGCCCACTAGATTGCTGAGCCATGCCGCTGATTCGCTAACCTTGACCTTGTCTCCCGCCGCGAACTTTGCTGGTTGCTTTGTCATTTCGTTCTCCAGTGTTTGCACTTTACGTCAATCCGCGTATTCCTGTCAAGAAAATTCGTAGGACTAGTACTTTTTTCTTCTTGCTTTTTCCGCTTATTGGCGTATCTTGTTGATTATGAACGACACAGAAGTCCGGCAGGAAATCAGGAAGCGAGCGAGCGAAGGTACATTGACCGATGTCGCCAAGCAATATGGCGTTAGCGTGCAGTATTTGCATGACGTGGTGAAGAATCGCAGAAAGCCAGGCCGTAAGTTACTAAATGGAATGGGTTTAGTTAAGCGTGTGGAGTACGTCAGGCCATGAGCAAACGAGCGGCAGGCGGCAGGAAGCTCACGCAAGCGCAAATCCTGCTGAGGATGCACCTGCGAGAGATTTTCAGGACAGACCGTGTTGTAGTTGAGTATCCGTTCATTTTGGGCAGGAAATTCAGGCTTGACGTAGCGGTACCGATTAGGCGATTGGGATTTGAATGTGACGGAGGATATTGGGGACGCGGGCACCGGCATGGATTAGCAATCGAGAAGGATTACGAAAAGCAGAACCTCGCACATTTTCATCACTGGAGAGTTTTCAGATTTACGAACCGGCAAGTCTTGAACGGCGACGCTAAGTCTTGGATTTTAGAGCACTTATCGTAGTTTTTTGGGGCAGAAAGGGCGCGAAGGATGAGTGACAACCTATTGAATCCAAGCGAAGTGCGGATTTGCGGCCAGAAGATGATGGTGAGCAGTGTCCCTGATGATCAATCGCTATTCTGTAATCGGCCTCTAGGCCACGATGGATTACATGCATGGAAGAGCGATTTCCAGTTTTATAAGAGACCGCCAGCAGCAGCAGGCGACCTGCAAGCGCAAATAGCGGCGCTCGTGGCAGCAGTGACGGCAAGAAACCAGCAAATCAGCAGCCTGTCAGAGCAAGTGCGTTTGGGCTTTGAAGCCTCCACCAGCCAGCAGAACGCGGCAGCGGCAAGAGCGGAGAATCTGGCGGCGGAATTGAAAGCATTGAGTACGCGAGTACACGATATTCAGCAGTTCCAGTTTGATAGAGCTGGTGCCCTAAGGGATATTTTGACGACTATTGAGCAGGAACTCAGCGCATTGGAAAGTGGGTTAGTGGAACATGACGCCTATGCCAAGGCCCTGAACGAGAAAATGGCTTCCAGCGAATATGTGAAGGTTACAAATCAGATGCGTGAGTTTATGGGCGCAATCGCCTTGCATGTCGCAAACGGTGAAATGGAAATAAAGCATAAATCGGCGCAACTCCAGCATAATCAGCAACTAAAAGCCAAAAAGGCAGCGAGGAAGCGCAGCAAATGAGTGCGCCCATCCACGATTATCCAATCAGGGATGAGATTCTGTGGCAATTCGGGCCACGGCTGGACGGACTCGAAGTATTGGAGATCGGGGCAGGCAGCGGCTACACGGCTTGGAAACTGGCTCCAAAGGTCGGGCAGATGGTAGTAGCAGACGTGGCAGACATGAGTTTCGGGCCAAAGATCATGAGCTATGTGGCGGACTTCACAAAGCCCGGAGCACAGAGGACGTTAGGCAAGTTCGATTTCATCTACAGCCTGGATATGCTTGAATGCGTTAAAATAGGCGAAGGGGCGCAAGTCTTTGAAAACATAAGGGAATGCCTGAAATCAATGGGCACGGCCCTCATCACATTCCCGAACCACAGCAAATTCCCCAATAACTACCCGAATCTAGACCAACTCATTTACGAAATGCGCGTTGGCGGCATAGATTACAACCAATTCAGAATCACAACTGTGGAGCTGCGCGGCTGGGCACAATTCTGGTATCGCTGGGGGCATGACGTGCCGATGGGCATACTGAGAGACCTTCGCAAGAGCGATTCAGGCATGAATTATGACGAGACCTGGGCGTTCAAGAAACGGAATACGCTAGAGCGTTTCAAGCCATTGATTCATGGCTATTGGGCTATCCTCAATGGAATCATCAAGTTGGGTGGGCCAGCATACCGGCAAAAGCAAATCAAGGGAGAAATTCTGGGCAAGCAAATCTTAATCAGGATATTTGCTTGAGTACTAGAACGTTGACAAGCCACAAGTTAGAGAGTAAATAGATTGAGTTAGATGGCAAAAGGACGAAAAACAGGCGGCAGGGTCAAAGGGCAGAACAAAGTCGAGTCTGCGGAGTACTTCGTCAGGCAAGTTGAGCAGGCTTTGGGAAAAGGCCAATGGAATGACAGCTTCATCAATCTGACTTGCAGACACCTTACTCGTAACGGAAAAGACGCAGCACTTTCACTCACGGCACTCCTCAGAATGCTCGAAATGAAGTACGGCAAGCCGAAACAAACCACAGAGCATACAGGCAAAGACGGCGGCGAAATATCCGTGAAAGTGACGCACGTTGGCAATTGAAATATCCGTCAGGCTTCAGCCAAAACAATCCCACCTGCTAGAACTCTGGAACGATTCACAGACAACACGCATAGGCTTTGGCGGAGCGCGAGGCGGAGCGAAATCTGGTGGTGGCCGCAGATGTATGCTGCTCAGAAGGCTGGAATACGCGAATACAACCGGCCTGATTCTCCGCAGAACGTATCCAGAGCTTTATAAGTCACATATAATCAAGATGTTTGAAGAGTTTCCGGTAACGCGCGGCTGGTGGAATGAACAGCGCAAGGAAGTGGCGTTTCCGAATGGATCAAAGCTATTCTTTGGCTCGGCAGAGCATGAAAAAGACATGGCAAACTTCTATTCGGCTGAGTTCGCTGACATCATGGTCGATGAATCGCAGGAGTTCAGCCAGGATGAACTGGAGAAACTGACCGGCTCAAATCGCTGCACCAGCAACAGAGCCATCACTCCCAAGATGGTCTACACGTTCATGCCAGGGCTTTCTGAGGCAGGAATCCCGCCAAAGGGCTTGAACTACCTGAAACGCGTGTTTCCTGATGGGCAACTGAGAGGCGAGGAAGTAAGGAATAAGTGGGCATTCATTCAAGCGTTTGCGTGGGATAATGTAGAGTGGGCAAGAACAGAGCTTGAGAAAGATGGGCTGGACGAGGAAGACTTCTACTCGTGGGACGAAGATCGTAGGCGCGAGTACTTCATAAACAGAACGCAGTTTGGAGCAACGCTCGCCGGTCTGACGAATGCTTACCTGAGAGAGGCCTGGCTGTACGGCAAATGGGGAGCGTTTGAAGGGCAATACTTCCAGAACTTCCGCTATGAGAAAGACACAATCGAGGCGGAAAGCATCATCATCCAGCCGTGGCATAAACGCTGGATTAGCGGTGACTGGGGATTTGAGCATCCTGCTTGTTTTCATTGGCATGCACAGGATGAAGAAGGCTTTGTCACGACGTACAGAGAGTTCTGGAGTATTGGACTAGGCGAAGCGGCTTTAGGGCACAAGATTGGCGAACTATCGAAGGGCGAGCCAATCAAGAACTTCTATCTAAGCTGGGATGCGTTCGGCAAGCTCTCAAAAGAGACTCGAAGGCCTATTACCGAGTTGATTGCAAATGCTTTACCCTCGAATGTGGCCTATCCAACGCCAGCCGATGCCAGTCCTGGTACCAGAATCTCTGGCTGGAGATTGATGCACCAGTTAATCGAAGCAGAGCAGTGGAAGATCAGCAGAGAGTGCAAGAAGCTCATAGAATGCCTGCCGACGCTCGTCAGAGACATGCAGCGCAACTCTGAGGACGTTCTAAAGGTAGACCACAGCGAGAACTATGTTGGCGATGACCCGGCAGATTGTGCGCGGTATGGGCTAGCTGAGGAGCGAATCACGGTGGTTGGCAAGCCTCTTTCCCTCAGGCTCAAGGAGCGCGTGCAGGAAATCGTCAAACAAGCGGCACCTGACATGATGGTGCAGTACGAAAAGGCAATCGCGGAGAGCAAGAAGCATCCCACGACAATCCCCATCAAGCGGAGGCACTGGAGGTTTGCTAGGTAACAAATACCCCCTTGACAAAGGTGGTAGACTGTTTCCCATGCGTGAATCCTTGCGCGTGGCGTGGAACTGGATAGCAAAAGGGCGCTACACCTGCTACCTAGAGCAGGAGCTAGAACGTACCCGCACTGAGTTGCGGCAGTGGCAAGAGATATTCCTCACTGAGCAGGGCCTTCCAAAACTGACACCGACCGCACCACAGACTTTGCCGAAGACGCATGGCCGGATGCTGCCCAGCCAGTTCAAAGCAAAACTAGCGGCATTTACGATGCCAAAGGAGAAGCAAAATGGCAGCGCGTAAACCCGGAAGACCGCGCAAAGATTTGCCACCAAAGAAAGTATTGGCGGCGTTGGTCAGGGAATTGAAATCATGACGTGGGGACATACCAAAGATTGGCGCGGAACGGCGGACGAACGCTTTCTAAATGCGGTATGCATTGTCGCGAGCGGCTGTTGGGAGTGGCAAAAAGGAATTTTCGGTAAAAATGGTTACGGGGCACTCGATGTAGACGGAAGAACGATAGGAGCACACCGATTTTCCTACGAGAGATACGTAGGGCCTATCCCTAAAGGAAAGCACATTGACCACCTATGTCGTAATCGGAAGTGCGTAAAGCCTTCCCATTTGGAGTTGGTAGAACCCGGAGAGAATGTACTGCGTGGAATTGGAATAAGCGCTCGCAACGCAAAGAAAGCCCATTGTAAGCGTGGCCATGAGTTCACGGTAGAAAATACGTATGTTCGCCCGCACAAAGGCGGTAGGGCTTGTAAAATTTGCAAAGCAAATCAATATCTACAGAGCAAGGCGTGAGCATGTCCATGCACATCGACAACGTGAGAATGAATCTGGATGGCACGATGACCGTTACTCTGTCGGCGGACATCAATCCCACGGTAGCGGCTTCGTTTGCCGGGGCCGTTGTAACTGGCGTTGCGACAAACCCAAACCCTTCGCAGGTCGATCTGGTGATTACAGTTACTCCCAGTTCGCCTGTGCCCAGACAAGTAGTGACGCAAGACCCTGGCGGTTCAGGGACGATTGACGGCTAAAGGAGAAGCGCATGATTCTAACGAAGGAACTACTCGACAGGTTTTTTGGCGTGGTTAATCGGGGCAATCAGACCGATGCACGGGAATGGCTCCTGGAGATGCTGGGCAAGACTCCGAAGGAAGCAAAGGCAAGTGCGGCTGACCCTACGCTATTTTCAAAGGAAATCAATGCATTTGCTCCGCCCGAACGCCGCAATGCAGCGAAAGATACCCGGCCAGAACCAAGAGAAGAACGCAGACATGGAGCACCTGACCTTCGGCCATTTGTGAGCGTAGTGCCTGTAGTGCCAGCGAAACCGATTGTGCCGGTTGTAGCGCCGAAACCAGTTGCGCCTGCCGTTACGCCTGTTGTGCCACCTGTACCACCGAGCAAATGATAAACATCAAGCCAGCCAATCGCGGCCTGTTCACGAAGAAAGCCCATGCGGCTGGAAAGTCGGTACAGGCTTATGCGAATCAGAAGGCTGGTGCTGGCGGGAAACTTGGCAAGGAAGCGAACTTCGCGAGAATGGCCAAACGTCATTGGAAACCTCTCAGAAAGGGATTCAAGATATAAATGGCAGCCAACAAAGTACTTCAGGTCGGCACAGCAACGCTCATCGACACGGCAGTCACCGCTCCAGTTGTCGGCAACGTCTTCTCCTTTGCTGAGCACAAAGGCAGCGGCGACTATAGTGCCATATTCCAGGCAGTCGGTACCGTTACTACGATCACCGCTCAGCTAGAGGTTAGTTTGGATGGTGGCACGACCTGGGCTATTGCGGTTACGGGTGCAAACTTCTTTGCAACGAACGCGGTAACGAACAAAGTGGTTACGCCGGTCATCTGCGGAGCTTTGTATCGTATCAACTACACGGCGGCTTCCGGTTCACTTGGTATCTGGTGCTGCTCGAACTAAATGACAAACCCAACCACGCTCACGGCACGAGACCCAGGCCAGCCCGACCCGAATAACCTGCCGCGTGAATTGTGGTACCCACTCTGGCAATTGCTGGTAGACCTTGAACGCATTGACGACATCCCCCGCAGGGAAGAAGTTAAGCTGATTCTTCAAAGACGCCTTTACATGCGTGGCGAGCAGTACTGGTGGTACGACAATTCAGCAGGAGCCTGGTATCCGCCGAACATGCTGCCAGCTGGATTTGACGAAACCGATACAAACAGCGGCAATTTCAAGAACGTTACGAATATCTTCCAAGCAACAGGGCTTTCTCTTTCAAGCGTCATCACGCAAAACAATACGAGAGCACAGTTTTTCCCTGCAAAGGCTTCTGACCCGCAGGATGTATCTACGGCCAAGAATGCCAGCAAGTTCACCGATCAGATGCACCGGAAGAACGATTGGCCAAAGCGCATGGATGAAGCAGGCTATTTCATGTGCACAGACGGGTTCTTTGGCGCTCATGTGCGTTATGTAAGCGATGGCGACAAATTCGGCCATGACGAAAGGGATATTCTTTCTCCGGTAGAGGTTCCGATAGGTCCAGCAACGGTTTCATGTCCTTCCTGTGGGTATGAAGCGGAAGGCAGTCTCGATACACAGCCGACTTGCCCCGATTGCGGCCAGCCAACACAGGAAAATCCCCCTCCGACCGCTACAGGCCTAGAGACTTTAGGCACTTTGCAGATTCCCAAAGGGCAGGAAGTTGTCAGCATCGTTCCGGCGTTGCAGATTCGTAGAACGGCTTATGCCGATGAACAATCTGACTTCCTGTACATGGACTGGGTAACGGACATCGACAAGTCCGTGGCGATTGCGACTTACCCGGAGAAAGAGGATTTGCTGTCAGGCACGACAGGCGGCGACGATGCAGGAACAGCAGCCAGCTATGAGCGCATCGCACGCAGGCTTCTTTATCTTGGCACAGGCAGACATTCAGGAGTGACACTTGAGGGCCTCGGAACGTTTCAACGGGCATGGATACGGCCAAAAGCCTTTTACCGGATTACGGACAAGGTGCTTCGGTCGCAGTATCTCCAGATGTATCCAAAGGGCGTCAAGATTGTTTTCTACAATGGCCAGTATTGCGAATCGAAAGCGGAAGGCATGGATGAGGCGTGGGAATCCATGCAGACGATGCCCGGCGAGGGGTCAATCCGAGAGACGCTGATCAGCTCGATTCTGCCGATTCAGGACCAGCTCAACGATTGCACGAATCTTTTGTTTGAGATTTGCATGAATGGCGTGCCGGAGGGCTTTGCCGATACAGAATTATTTGATATTGAAGCTCGGAACGAGCAAGTAGCGAATGCGGGCAATATTACGCCCGTGACTTTGGCTCCAAATCAGGACATTCGGCAGAAGATGCAGTTTACACAAGCCGTAGAGCCTTCGATGGCCATGATGAAGTACATCGACATGCTGATGAACGCCATTCCTCAGTTTCTCTCAGGTAACTATCCAGCCCTTTTTGGCGGAGATACAGGCTCAAACGACACTGCGGCTGGCATTGCTATCCAAAGAAATCAGGCAATGGGCAGAATCGGGCGTGTCTGGCGCAATTTCCAGCAATTTCTGGCGAATGTCGATGCAAAAGCAGTGAAATGCTTCGCCAATAACCGCACTGAGGACATGGAAGTAGCTCAGCAGGGCGATACAGGCGAATTTGACACCGATTTCGTGCGGCTTGAGGACATGCAGGGCAATATCGTTGCCTTCCCGGAAGTTGATGCGCAGTTTCCGGTCCTCGAAGCAGATGTACGAGCGCTTTTGCTGAATATGTTCAACGGCGGGAACCCGATCTTCCTCCAAACCGTGGCAACGCCTGAAAATCTTGAGTATACGTTCCGCATGCTGGGTATTTCCGATATTCAGGTGCCTGGCGAGCAGCAGAGGAAGAAAACCAATCTTGATATTGCCCAGCTTTCCCAGGAACAGCCGCAACCAGGACAGCCCGGCGTTGGACCCGATGGCAAGCCAACTCCTCCCCAGCCTGTACCGAGTATTGTTCCTGACCCGAATATTGACGATCTAAAAGTAGCGGCGGCAACGGCAAAGGCATGGCTCATCAGCGATAAAGGTTTGCAGGTAAAGCAAGCGAATCCTGCCGGCTACATCAACGTGTATTTGTTCTCAAAAGCCTGCGCAATGATGGAGAAGCAGCAGGAGATGCAGCAAGCAGTCGCGGCAATGGCCCTGCAAGATCAAGGACCACTTGCCGACGCCGGAGGGGCTGGAGCGATGCTCCCACCGCCTCATCTAAAGCCAGCGGAGAAGAATCCGCCTAAACCGAGTTCTGCTTCTGGAAGTCCAGGAGCTGGAGCATAGAGCAAATCGCCTAGTCAGCGTTAAATGACGCAGCTCTAAGGAGAAAAATGGCAACGACAGTAGTAACACCCCCCGCCGACACTCTTGAGCAGAAGTTTGCCAAGATTGAAAGCGGCGCAGCAAGCGCGGCTGCGACACCGGAAGTGCCTCCGCCAAGCACAGAAACGCCTGAAACTCCGGCAGCGGTGCCGGGGCAGGAAACTGCCGAACAACCGACCCAAGGCGTGGAACCGGAAGAAACAGAAGTTAATCTGGACGAAGTGCCGGAAGGGACTGGAGAGTTTTCGGAGTTCAAGGACCAAATCAAGTCAGCTCCAAAGCTCAGACAGATTCTCGGCCAGCACAAAGCCTACGTAGAAATGCGTGGGGACCAGCCGTGGGAAGAGTTCAAAGGCATACACGAACGCGTACCGACACTTGCCGACGCTGAAAAGCTCGTGGAAGAGTCGGAACAGGCGCGAGCTTTCGGTAAAACCTACCGCGAAAGCCCTGCCGAGTTCGTGGAAAGCCTCAGACAATCAGACTCTCATGCGTTTACGAAGCTGGTTTCCGATCTGCCGCAGATTCTTGCAAAGACGGATGTAAATGCTTGGCGCGACCAGGCGGCATCCTACATTGACCCTGTGCTCAGCAATCTCTACGGGATTGCAGCGCGGGATAAAAACGAGGCACTGGCTCAAGCGGTTCAACTCGTAGCTCAGTCACTTGGCATTGCACCGGGACGCACCGCGTCACCGGCCAGCAATCCTGAAGTCGAAGAGTTGCGGAAGAAACTGCAAGAGAAAGAACAGTCGGAAGGCACGCAGGCGTTTGAATCGTTCTGGGGACAGACCGACAGCGTAGTCATTAATCGCACGGTTACGGAGATTGAGGCAACTCTTAAAAAGGCTGCTCCCAATGCTTCGGAAGCGACGATGAAACGCATGGTCAGGGAAGTCTACGACAAGACGCTTCAAGCACTCGGTGAACAGCCGCAATTTGTCGCTCAGATGGAAAATTACCGTCAAGGCGCACAAAAAGGGCGGCAAGGAATTTCCGACCACAATGCCATCGTTGATTTCGCCACAAAGCGGGCAAAGCTCGTCATTCCGCGTGTGGCGCGAGATATTGCAAGCGAGTGGAGCAAATCCATCTTGCAGACGAGCAAGCAGACGATTGAGACAAAACAGGCAATCGCCGCAAAGACCAAAGACGTTGGTTCCGGTCCACAAGCAACCTCTTCCGCTGCTGCTGCCGTGCCGAAGAACGGTAAACGAACATCGGAAGACGTATGGAAAGAAATGGAATCCGGGAACTACGTTCCGCCTAAAGCGCGGGTTTGATTTTTAGCGGGGATGCCAAAAGGAGATTGGAATGGCTTCAGTTGAGGCAAACGTTCAAGGCCTAGAACGCGAGCTGATTGTTTACAAAGATGGTATCCCCGAACTTTTGGAGATGGACTCCGTCCTCTACAACCTGATGGAAAAGCAGGAAGCAGACCCGGCATCGAACAGGGCAACGCGTATTCCGTTGCTTCAGTCGATTGGCGGAACGTTCCAGCAGGTGAGTATGGACGGCGGTTCGGTTGGCGACACCGGAGGCCCGGTGTGGCAGACCGCAACACTTACCCCGTTCTATTACACGTCAGGCTTCAGCTATACCTTGCTTGCGAAGTACGCAACCACGGGCGCTGAACGCGGCGTGAAATCGGCAACGGGCGAGGTTATGCGTCTTGCGGTCAAGCAGTTCAAGACGTTCCTCGACATGCTGATGAACACGGCTGGCAACGGCGTAATCGGAACGATTACCTCGGTGTCCACCAATACCTTCACAATGACGACTGACGGCTTCAAGGAAGAACTCGTCATGGTCGGCCAGAACGTGCAGGTGTACAACGCGGCGCTTACCACAAACCGTGGCTCGTCTACGGTGACGGCATTTGACCGTGTAGCTCACACGATTACGGTAGCGGCGGCTCCGGGCGGCAGCATCGCTACGGACTTGCTGGTTATCGGCGGACTTTCCGGCACGCTTACGGCGCAGTCTTCGCTGTTCGGCATCCAGTACCACCAGTCGGACGCGACTTCCGGCACTTGGCTGGGCCTGAACCGGGCGACTGTTCCGCAGGTTGTGACGCCTAGCGTCAATGCAGGCTCTTCCACGCTGACAACGGGCATGGTTCGTGCAGCTTTGAATCGCATCCGTTTGAACCTGGGAGACAATTTCTTCAATACGGAAATGACGAAACTCATCTCCTACCTGCATCCGGCACAAGCCGATTCCTACGAGTCGATTGCGCTGCTCATCAGCAACATCTGGAAAGACCCAACCGGCAACCAAGCAGTAGACCTGATGTTCAACAACCAGTCGGGACTCAAGATGTCGAATGTTCCTGTGGTGCAGTCCATCCATCAGGACCGTACGCGCATTGACTTCCTCTGCCTTGGCTATTGGGGGCGTATCGTGGCCACCGATACCGGCTTCCTGACGATTGGCGACAAGATCGTTTGGCCGAAAATCGACACTTCCACCGTTCCAGGCGGCTTGCTTGCACAGGAGCAATTCTGGATGAAGGCTGGGGTCCAAATTTTCAACCGCCAGCCAGCGGGGAGTTCGTATATTAAATCGCTCGGATTGCCTGTAATCGGGTCATCGAGCATTTACTGAAGAGTAGTTTTACTCTCTTGGGGCGGGAGAATAACTCGCCCCACCTTAGAATTATATTTCTTGCAGTTGCAGGAAAGGCACGCGGGGACGATATTAGAAGCCCAATCAGTCCCGCCCTTAGATAGAGGAATACGATGGTCTTTGGTAGCGGTCTTGAAGGTGAGAGGGATTTTGCAATAAAAGCATCGCCATCCGTAAAAGGCCAACCGGGATTTCCATTGCTCAAATGTATGCTTACTTGCAGAATGCTTTTTATACAGCCTTCTTTTATGTTGGTTGCGCCTAGCAAGATGAGAGAACTTTTCAGGATTGTTTTTCCGCCAACGATTAGCATTATCTATAGCTTTTTTCTTGTTGGCAGGATTGGATTTGAACTTAAAATACCATTTTCTCTTATACTCTTTCATTTTTTCTGCATTGGCTTTAGCCCATTTCTTATTAGCGGCCAGAATCTTAGCTCTACGGATTGGGTTTGTATGGAAAGCTTTATTGCAGGATTTTCTAGAAGATTCTCTCAGTTTTTCAGGGCGACTAGCTTTGGCTTTGAGGTATTTCAAATGTCGTTTGGCAGGGTCGTACACGGAGGTATTTTACCGTGAAAGTCCCTGCCTATTTGCAAAAAAGTATTCGGGAAAAAGGGGGATTAAATCCTCATGGTCTACCTAATTTCAGGGTAATTTGGGGAGGGGACAGATTTACATGGATTGGGGGTAAATGGAATCACCATGACGACAGCGGTAACGTAATCGGGTCGCATATCGGTCTGGAACGTGTGCACAAGCATCCGGAAGCTAAGGACCGTTGGATTCTTGAAGTGTGGTGCCCGCCAGAAAACTACGGTTCTGAATTGGTTTGGGAAACGATGTTCACAGAATGGATTGATGGCCAGAAGGTTGAAACGATGGGGCCTTTCCCGCGTCAGGGCGAATACGAAATCGTAAAAGTAATTGAACGCGAGTACAGGGATTCCAAAGGCGTGACATGGAAGAAAGAGTTTGTTCCGCTTACGCCGACTATCTGCGATGCCATCGTGGATACGGCTATCAGGAATCGGGATTTACCGGAACGCATCAAGAAAGAAGCGAAGCGGGCCATGTTCGCGGAACAAGAGAAGGCAGAAGACGATAAGTTGTGCGACAAAATCAGGAAGATTGAAGAAGCACGTCCCGAATGGGCAAAGAACGAGCATGTCATCATGCCCAGTGATTTTGAGATTTCTAAATTCAGCTAGGAGGAAAGATGGGAAGCATTCAGATTTGCAATACTTCAAAGGAACAGATTCAGCTTCCGCGAAGGACGTACAACACGCTCGGCTGGAGAATTCCCGCTTGTCCCGCAGACAAGCCATTCACCAGCATCGTGATTGACGACCAGATGGATGTGAAGAAAATCTACGTCACGTATGCGGAAAGCGAAGCGGAGAAAATCCCCGTGCCGATTCCTTACCAGCAGGTAGTTGCAGACTACTTCGCCAATGAACGGCTTACAGAGCGTGGCTGCTTTACTTGTGCGCCCGACCATATCCCCACTGAAGCGGAAGTCACCGCCGCGCGCCAGACACGCATCAAGTGGCTGCAAAAGCTCATTGAAGCGGGTGACAAAGAGTTCATGCGGACAAAGAAGATTGAAGAGATTCCCGACATTTGCAAAATGGCCGTTGATGAACTGGGGCTGAAGAGGGAATGGGCGATTGTCGCTCCTCCGCCAATGACGCAGTGCCCTGCTTGCGGAGAATCCATCAACGTTGGAGTCGCAATCTGCAAGGGCTGCCATGCAATACTCGATTTCGAGAAGGCAAAACAGTTTGGCCTTGTTCAGGAATCGGAAGAAGAAAGCGTGCCGGTTGCACCGAAGCGTGGACCGGGACGCCCCAAAAAGGAACCTGTTCCTGAACAGGATTTGGATGGATCCATCGGGGGAATCTAATTGCCGGTACTTGGCACAACTGCGTTTCC
>Ga0247695_1000109_pt1 | contig 12880 bp, 14 predicted proteins | sample CNK36_metaG_FD_182739 | JGI IMG/M metagenome (GOLD analysis project Ga0247695, IMG submission 182739) | Soil microbial communities from Purdue University Martell Research Forest, Indiana, United States - CNK36 | ecosystem: Environmental > Terrestrial > Soil > Temperate forest > Bulk soil...
CATCTCCAGGCTCAACATCGTTCTCAGCTTCACGTTCGCTTTGCGCAACGACTCAGCGTGGACCGAACTGCCCATTCCGGTCGTGCGAAAGTACGGCGGCTCTTCGGTGCTGTAGGCAACGAGTTCCACGCGCATCGCCGGCGATCGAGCGCCGAGCAAACGCGCGAGCTCGATCAATCCCGCGACGCCACTGGCGTTATCGTCCGCCCCCGGCATCGGCCCAGCGGCATCGTAATGCGCGCCGACAACGATTCGTTCCCCTGTGTCTGGCCCAAACGAGGCGATGATGTTGCGAAACGACGTTCCTTCGACGCGATACGGCTGTTCTTGGACAGTCGCGCCTGTTTGCTTGAACTCGGATGCGATGTACGCCGCCGCTGCATCCAGATTCTGAACGTGGGTGACGTCGCGAGGCGAAAATTCAATCGAGAGTTTGCGAACGTGCGCTTCGAGCCGCGCCGGATCGACCGTGCGTATCGGATTCGGCTGCGCGCGTGAGAGCAACGGCTGCGTCAGCCAAAACCAGCAGACAAGCAAGAACGCGACGATGATGAGGAGTATCCACAGTATGATCTTGATGATGCCTGCGCGCCAGTGTGTTTCGGGATAAGAGAACACAGACGGGGTTCGTTAGGACGAGAGTTCCGCCACGATCTCGCGTACTGCCTGCCGCGCTTCCTCGACTTCTTCCGGCTTGAATGAGACTGCGCCGACGACTGCATGACCGCCGCCGCCGTAGCGTTCGCAGATCTTCGCGATGTTGTGCGTACGCGGTTTCGGCGCCCACGGGTTTGAACCGACGGAGATCTTCGTTCGTTGCGGCGCGCGCGTGAGTGCGACCGAGTAAGTCGTCTGCGGATAGAGGTAATACGGAATGAACTTGTTGAAGCCTTCGTAACCTTCGTCAATCAAATCAAACTGCACCACGCCATTCGCGAATTTCGCTTTCTTTCGCACGGCTTCGAGCGTTTCGAGATGCTGCTGCAGAATTGGCCGGAAACGCCGTTGCACTTCCGCGCTCGTTGCGACTTCCTCGAGCGAGTGTACGGTGAGATCGCGAATGATCTGTTCGATGAAGGCGTCGTCGGGGTCGGATTCGATGACCTGCATCAACTGCAGCGCCGGCTCTTTCAGCTCGACGCACTGCGCCGGCGATTCGTAGAGCGCGCCGTCGATGACGTGCGCCCAATGGACCAGCGATTCGATCGGTTCGGCATTGAAGCCGAAGCGCTCGTGCGCAACGTCGGCAATAAACTCCGTACACGACTTTCGCGTCGCATCCAGAAACTTCTTGCCTGACTTGTCCGCGCGGAAGTGTGCTTCGTCTTCGGGCGTGAGAAACGCCGACTCGTGATGGTCAAACCACCACGTCAACTTTTCCGAAGCAGCATATTTGAAGTCCACGATCGCATTCTCGTCGGAATCAAACATCGAGTGGTCAAAGAGATTACCCGGGCGATGGAGCAAGCCCGTGTAGTTGACCTCAGCCTCGGGATGAATGCGTTCCTTGTAGAAGCGAGTAAAAGTTGCCGCCGAAGCGACGCCGTCAAAGCAGTGGCCGTGGTAAAGGAGACGAAGTTTCACGCTCAGTTTTTACAGGGCTCGATCAGGCCGGCGCTAACGGGCGTGAGCTTCGAGGCGATGAACTTGTCAACTTCGTCCTCGATCAACTCGCCGTTAACGACCCAGGCCTTTTCGGCCAGCACATCTCCTTTGGCATTTACTTTTGCGGGTTCGAGAAAGATGTTCCAGGGCGAACCCCAGTTGCGTTTGTCACCGGTGAGTTGGCGATACTCGTAGTGCAGCGTCTTCTCTTTTTCCTCGCGCGACTCTGACTCGGTGACGATCGGATACGGTGGCCCATCCGGAGCGAAGAAGCTGGTCACTTCATCGCGCGTGGCGTATTCGCTGATCCCGATCACCTGGAAACCCTGCTTCTTATATTTTTCGTAGAGCTTCGCGGCGATGGGTGCTTCGTTGCGCCAGTTGTGGCACCACGGCGCGAAGTAAACGAGCAGCACCAGTTTCTTGCCGGCGATCAACGAACGCAGGTCCGCGGGTTTTTCAGTCTTGAGATCCACCAGCGACCAGTTTTTGTAGTTCACCGTCTGCTCGGTGAGCGCCGAATACTCATGACCGTCTTGAGACTTCGGGGCCGCCACTTCGGGAGTTTTTGCGGGCGTCTCCTGCGTCTTGGGCGCATCCTGCGCGTTGGCGGCCAGGGGTGAGAGTGCGAGAGCGAGCAGAGAAACGAGAATTAATTTCTTCATGGTGTCACTCCAACTGCTATTGGTTAGCGGCGCTGGCGGTTGCGGGAGCTTCCGCGAGCAGCGGTTTCACTGCTGCTTCCCAGCCAGCCTTGTCTCGGGCCCCAATGATCTTCTGCCGAATCCTTCCTGCACGATCGATCAGGTAAGTGGTCGGCAACACTGACTGCTGAAATTTTACTTTCGCATCGCCGCCGCCGATCAAGACCGGATAGTCAAACTTCACGACGTCCTGTTGATATGAGTTAACGCCGGCGATGGTGTCGTCGAGTGAAGCACCGACGATGCGCAAACCCTGCGTTTCGAGCTCGTGCTGCAACGAATTCAACGCCGGTATTTCTTCCCGGCACGGAACGCAGTACGTGGCCCAGAAATTCAGCAGCACCACCTGGCCCTGAAGTTCTTTCAAGTGAAACGGCTTGTCAGCGAGCGTGCGGAATTCTACGTCGGGTACGGGTTCAAAGGTGGCGTTCGCGATCACCGGAGTCGGGGACGGAGCAGGCGGCGGGTTCAACTTCAAAATCCCTTCAAGATTCGGAATCAACCCGGCTACCTTTGAACTCGCGAGTAGCGTCGATTGCCCCGTCATCACCAGCACCCCGACAAGAATCAACACGATGCCCGAAACAACTTCCACCTTGTGCAGGTGCTTGCGAAAGTTTTTATAAAAACTGAGAAACTGATTGATGCCCAATCCCGTCAACAGAAACGGCACCGCGAGTCCCGCTGAATAAAACGCCGAAAGCACGAGCCCACTGCGCCAGCCGCCACTCGTCGCGGCCAAGCCGATAATGCCGCCGAGAATTGGGCCAATGCACGGCGTCCAACCGGCTGCGAACGCAACGCCGAGCGCGGCCGAACCCAACATGCCGCGCGGTTTGTCATTTGAAAAGACGCGCGTGTCTTTGTAGAGCGCGGAGATCTTCAGTAGCCCGATCAGTTGCAGGCCGAAAGCGATGATGACGATACCGCCGATGATTCGCACCCACGGATTGCTCGTGATGGCCGCGCCGACGAGCCCGGCAGTCGTACCGAGCAGAAGGAAGATCACCGACAATCCGCCGTTGAAGGCGAGCGAGTTGAGAATCACCGCGCGGCGGCTGCTCGTGCCTTCCTTCAGATTGTCGACGCTGACACCTGAGATGAGCGAAATGTATCCCGGCACGAGCGGCAACACGCACGGTGAGAGAAACGAGAGAATGCCCGCCGCAAACGAGATGATAATGCGAAATAAGGTAATGCCTTGCTCATCCATATTACTTACTCATCCAGCAATTTCTTGATCATTTTGCCGAGTGACGCGATCTCTTCGTCACTGGCTCCGGGAGAAATGTAACGCAACCTGCCCTTGCGGTCGATCAGAAACGACATCGGAATGGAATTCACGCCGTAGTTGTAACTGTTTTCGTCCGACTCATCCACGACGACTCCATACGGAAGCCGGTTACGCTTCTTGAACTCACGCAGGTAAGCGAGTTCCTGGACGGGCGTCATTTGCCGTCCCTCGCCGTGACCGTAGTATTCAGTGAGACCGAGAATCACGAGCCCCTTGTCTTTATAGGCGTCGTGCCAGCGCGAGAGATTCGGCAGCGTGACGCGACATGGTCCACACCAGTGGGCCCAGAAGTCAAGCAAGACTACTTTGCCGCGCAGGTCGGAGAGTTTGACCGGCGACTGATCGATCCATTCGCTGCCGATGATCTCGGGTGGCGTACCTTTCGCCGCAATTGAATCCGCCAGCATTTTATCGAACTCGGCGAGCGACGGCTTGAGCACGAGGAAGCGGTACATGGCCAGCTTGTAAAGATTTCCCGAGGGCAAGTCGAACGACATCTGGACCAGGTTCTGGAGTGTCTTCATCGCGTCGTCGCGATGGTTCGACTTGTTGTAAGCGTCGGCCAGCAAGGCGCTCGATTTGACCAGCATCTCGTCGCGCTTGAACACGTCTTCCTGGTTCGTTTTGCTGAATTCCTTCGCCGCCTCGAGCATCGCTTGCGCGTGCTTCGTCATTGACGCGTAGTCTTTCGTGCGCGAGTAGGCGTCAGTGATGAGCAGTTCCATGCGATAGCGATCGTCCGCGCGTTGCGGCTTGTGATGAGCGTAAGACGCGATCGCCGTCGCGGCTTCGTCAAGCAAACCTTTCCTCACTGCATACAGCACGACGACGTTGCGGCCGGCCTGTGCCTGGGCGCCGTCGGGATCGTCTTTCAAGAGCTGGCGCATCGTCGTGAGCGCAGCGTCAGCATCGCCCGCGAGATGATTGAGCATCCCGAGGAAGTAGAGATCTTCCTTTGACAAATGCGAGCGTGCTTTGAGAATGGCGGCATTCTTGACGGCGAGTTCCTGTTGTTCCTTTTTCGTCTGCAGTTCGAGCTTCGCGTCGTACGGAAGTTTCTGCTTGTTGAATTCCTGGTAGCGGCGGCCAAGATAACCGTTAGCGTCTTCGTAGAGTGCTTGCGCCGGCCGTTCGTCAGGCTTCGGCGGGTCGTCGGCTTTGGTGTTCAGCGCTTGCGCTGACGCCGCCGCGAACGACAGCAATACCAATAGAACGACGGTCAGGAATCTCATGTGCGGTAACTAGCCTTAACTAATGTGCGCCAGATTAAAACGATTAGGACTAAAAGCAGCGAGCAACGGCGAAACGCGACCTGTGATGACTGCTTCGGCTATCAACTCTCCGGTGACGGGTGCGAGTAGGATTCCGTTTCGGTAATGACCCGTTGCATAAAAGAGCCCATCAATTTCACCACAAGGCCCCAGCACAGGCAAACCGTCAGCGGCGCGCGGCCGCAATCCCGCCCAGGTGTCGAGGATGGCGAGGCGCGAAACAGCCGGTGAGATCTCGTTTGCGTTGGCGAGAATGTGACTGATTCCGCCCGCGGTAACTTGCTTAGTGAAACCGGCGTGTTCGCTCGTCGAGCCGGCGAGGAGGCGTCCGTCCTGGCGCGGAACGAGATAGCCGCGCGGGCTGTAAAGCACGTGGCGCGTCAGTTGTGGCTTCGCGTCGAAGCAGATCATTTGGCCGCGGATAGGTTCGATTGGCGGAGTTTGAGACGACGGGATCGCGCTGGACCACGTGCCGGCGGCGACGATCGCGACATTGCAGCTTATGAAGCCGCGTGAAGTTTGTACGCCGCGGATCTGGCCGCGAGCGGCGCTGATCGATTCGACGTTTGTATCCGTGAAGATGTCGATTCCTGAATTCGCAACGCTGTTGATGATGGCGTTCACCAGCCGGCGATTTTCAACTTGAACGTCGCGCGGGAAGCGTAACGCGCCGCGAATATTTTCCGAGACGCACGGCTCCAATTCTCGCGCTTCTTTGGCTGCTAATTTCTCAACCACCAATCCGGCCTGTGATTGCCACTCGCAACGCGTTTCGATCTCTTCCAAATCCTCTTCACTAAACGCAACGTAAAGCGTTCCCGTCGGATCGAGTTCAACGTCAATGCCGGTCTCAGCGCGCAAAGCGGCGGCGAAGTCGTCGTAGAGATCGCGGCTGCGACATGCGAGGGCGAAGAATTCATCAGGTCGATCGGCTTCAGCTTGCGGCGCGAGTATGCCGCCGGCTGCGTACGACGCTTCTGCTCCGAGCGACGCGCGTTCGATCAGGCACACGTCGCGCACGCCGCGTTGGGCCAGCGCGCGGGCGATCGTTAGGCCAATGACACCGCCGCCGATGACCACGACTTCAGCAGAATTCGGGATCGCATTTGAATGGTTCAAGTACAAAGCACTAATATCTGTTCAATGACGCATCGTATCACACTGATTCCGGGCGACGGCATCGGCCCTGAAGTCGCTTCCAATGTAGTTAGAATCATCGAAGCTTCCGGCGTTGAGGTTGTATGGGAAACGCATTTCGCGGGGGCTCAGGCACTCGAAAAATTCGGCAATACGTTGCCGCAGGAACTGCTCGACTCGATCTTGCGCAACAAGGTCGCTTTGAAAGGCCCGATCACTACGCCGGTCGGCAAAGGTTTCACTTCCGTCAACGTCGGGCTGCGCAAGACGCTTGATCTGTATGCGAACTTGCGGCCGGTGCGCGCGTTGCCGAATGTGCCGTGTCGTTATCCGGAGCTGGATCTCATCGTCGTGCGTGAGAACACGGAGAGTTTGTATGCCGGGTTGGAACACGTCGTGGTTCCGGGCGTGGTGGAGAGCTTGAAGATCATCACCGAGAAAGCGTCGACGCGCATCGCGCGGTTTGCGTTTGAGCATGCGCGGCGCGAGGGGCGCAAGAAAGTGACGGCCGTGCACAAGGCAAACATCATGAAACTGTCGGACGGCCTGTTTCTCGATTGTTTTCGACGCGTGTCGGAGAGCTATCCGGATATCGAGGCTGACGACAAGATTGTTGATAACGCGTGCATGCAGCTCGTGATGCGGCCGGAGCAGTTTGACGTGATGTTGCTCGAGAATCTTTACGGCGACATCGTTTCGGATCTTTGCGCGGGTTTGGTTGGCGGGCTCGGGCTCGTGCCGGGCGCGAACATCGGCGAGAAGGGCGCGGTGTTTGAAGCGGTGCACGGTTCGGCGCCGGATATTGCGGGGCAGGGAATTGCGAACCCGACCGCGTTGTTGCAATCGGGAATCTTGATGTTGCGTTACCTTGGCGAGCGCGAGGCTGCGGATCGGGTTGAGAGTGCGATGCTGACGGTTTTTGAAGAAGGCAAAGTGCGGACACGCGACATCGGCGGCACCGCAAAGACCGCTGAGTTTGCTGACGCGATCATTCAGAAAATGAACTCCTGAGGAGGTTCATGCAATGCGACTGTACATAATCACGACGGGTGCGATTTTCGCCCTAATCACTATCGCCCACATCGCCCGCATGGCGTCGGAATCAGGTGTCTTCAAAGAACCTCTGTTCCTTCTTCTAACAGTCCTCTCCGCCGCCTTGACCGTGTGGTCGTTGGTGGTGCTGCGCAGAGTAAGTCATTGATACTCATTATTCCCTGTCCATGTTTAAGGTTGAAAGCCAGAATGGTGGAACGGTGATTGCTCCTTGGTGGATGTGAACTCAATTCACGAACATACGAGGAGGTTATGATGGGATTACCGAATAGAGACGAACTTGAAGGCAAATTTGATCAAGCTAAAGGCAAGGCTAAGGAAGTAGTCGGACGCGCAACTGACAACCCGGATCTCGAGAACGAAGGATCTGCTGATCGCGCGGGCGGCAAGGTTCAGGAAGGCTTCGGTAAAGCACGACGCAAAGTCGGTGAAGCCGTTGAAGACGTCGGCGACGCGATCAAACGCTAACTAAAAACCGTCCACAGATTACGCAGATTGGTTAATTCAAATCGGCGTAATCTGTGGATTTCTTTTTTACTCAGTGCGGATGTGTTCTGCACCAAGCTGATCAAGCAACTCTTCCAAACGGTCGACGTCCTCATCGGCTCGCGCCTCAACACCAACCAGGATGCCACCACTGCGCAATCCCGCTTCATAGACTTTCGCCCGATATTCAGGGATGCCCGCGCCCACGAGCGCGCCGATCAAGCCGCCCGCCGCGCCACCAGCACCGAGTCCGGCCAGCGCCGCCGCGATTGGACCAGCAATCACGAGATTCAGCCCCGGCAGAAACAGCGTCGAACCCACCGCAGCTATCGCCGCGAGTACAGCACCAACCGCGCCGCCCGTGACCGCGCCGATGCCGAGACCGTCGGCCGCGTGCGTCCGCGATTGCAGCGCGAAATGTTTCGACCGCGTCTCGTCTGACATGAGCACACTGAGGTCGTCACGTGTAAAACCGCGTTTCAAAAGGGCGTCGACCGCTGCTTCCGCGGCCACCTTGCTCTTAAAAAGTCCTGTTACTAATTTTGCTTTTTCCTTGTCAGCCATAGAATCCTCCCCACGCAAATTCCCCTTCGCTGACGAGGATGGCAACAGTTATGCCGATTGTGTCACCGCAACGCGACGTGTAAATTGCCAGTGGAATTGAAAACACTCTGCACGCGAGCTGTTTGGCTTTCGGACATTATCAGTTGAGAATTCTTCAGATCAGTTCAGCGGCATCTTTCGGCGGCGGCGAGCGATATGTTGCCGATTTGACCAACAGCCTTCATCAACGCGGTCACGATCTTTACGTTGCAGTGCGACCGCGTTCGCCGTTGATCGATCAACTCCAAATCGATATCGCCAAAATCAAAACCCTGCCGTTGCGGAACGCCCTCGACGTGCAGAGTGCGAACGAGTTGGCGCGCTTCGTTCGCCGGCACGAGATCGAGGTCGTGCACGCACACATGGCGCGCGATTATTCCCTCGCTGCTTACGCTGCGCGCCGAAATCGCAACACGAAGTTCATCGTCACGCGTCACGTGCTGTTTCCACTCAATCGACTCCATCGCCGCACGCTCGCACGCGCGCATCGCGTGATCGCCGTTTCAAATGCAGTCGCCCGAGAACTTCGCCACGCGCGCATCGCGCATGACGATCGAATCACAGTCGTGCACAACGGCATTGACGTCGCGCGCTTCGTTCTCGAGGATTTCGATCGCGCGGAGTTTTTGCGCGCGCTGGGATTGCCGGCGGACTGCCTGCTCGTCGGCAGCATCGGCGAGTTGCGAACGTTGAAGCGACACGACGACTTCATTCGCGCCGCCGCGACGATCGCTCCGCGATTTCCGCAAGCGCACTTCGTGCTCGCAGGAATCGATACTTCACCAACCAGCGAAGTGCGGCGACAGCTCGATCAACTCGTTTCCGAACTGCAGCTCGCGGAACGGTTTCATTTTCTCGGTTGGTTGGACGAGGCGGAGAAGCTGTTGCGCGCGATGGATGTGTTTGTCTCTGCGTCGGAGACTGAATCGTTTGGGTTGGCGATCGCCGAAGCGATGGCGGCTGGAACGGCTGTCGTAGCTACGGAAACGGAAGGCGCGCGCGAAGTGGTTGACGATCAAAAGACAGGCTTGTTGGTGCCGATCGGAGTCGTGCCGCGGATTGCGGAAGCTGTTGCCAGTCTCCTCGCGCAAGAAGAGCAACGAAAAGAAATCGGACTACGCGCAAAAAAAGCCGTCGCCGAAAAATTCAGCCTGCCAAGAATGGTCGACGAGATCGAAGCGATCTACACGTCTTAAAGCTGATCGATCTTTGCCGCGAGAATAAAATCACTCTCCGTCAGCCCGTCGATCTTGTGCGTCCAGATCGTAATCTCGACTTTGCCCCAACCAAAACAGATGTCCGGATGATGGCCCTGTTCTTCCGCCAGCTCGCCGACGCGATTCACAAACGCCAGCGCCTCGCGAAAATCTGAAAAGCCATAATTCTTCTTGAGGTGATGCTCCAGCTCGACTTCCCACCCGTTGAGCTGCGCCTGCAACCGTTGAATCTCCTCGCCCGCAAGGGGCGGCACGCCGCCGCGGCAGGGCACACATGTTTTGCTCGATAGTCCGCTCATATTCCCAACGCTTTCTTCAGAATCGCGATCTGTCCCGCGTGATAAAGATCGTGTTGCACGCCGCCGTGAAGCGTCACGTAAACACTCGAAAACTTGATTTCCGGATCGTTAATGATTGGTTGGTCCAAACTCGAGTCGTCGACCGTGTTTAGCCTGTCCAGCAATTGCTGATGCGTGTTGACCAACTGCTGCTTCGTCTTCTCCCACGACGCTTCGCTGAAGTCATCCAACGGCACCCAATCTTCCTGATCGGGCAACTGCGCGGGATCGCCGTTGAGCCGGCGAAGGCACGCGCTTTCCCAGGCGCGAATGTGTTGCGTCAATTCCCAAATTGAGTGTGCGCCGGGAATCGGATGCGCCGCCGCCTGTTTCGCGGACACGTCTTTCAACAGCGCGAGCACTGCCGGCCCATGCCACGCCTCGCCGTCGAAAGCACGGCGAAACTGATCGCTAATTCGATCGACTTCTGACATACGACTTGATTCCTTTTTCACAGATTACACAGTTTGAACCGAGTAAGGGTAATCTGTAGCGGTGGCATCGCTCAAGCAAGTAACAATTTTCTGTGACGGATCGAGTCTTGGCAACGGACAGCAAACGAGCCGCGCCGCGGCGGTGGCGTTGTTGGGTTACAAAGGATTCTGGCGCGCGGTCGGCGAGTACCTGGGCGTCGCAACGAATCAGCAGGCCGAGATCGTTGCCGCCGCGGTTGGCCTCGAGGCATTGCGCGAGCCGTGCCAGGTCAAGGTCTTTACCGATTCGCGTTACGTTGTCGAGACAATGAGCGGCCGCTTTCGCCGCAAGACCAATTTGCCCTGGTGGGAACGATTGGACCGCGCCGCGACGAAGCACAAGGTTCACTGGGAGTGGACGCGCGGGCACGTTGGCCACGTGCTTCAGGAAGCAGCCGACAACGCCGCGCGACGCATCGCCGCAGCCGGACACGTCGAAGAATCAATTTTGCGTGACGCGGTAGACGCAGTGGGCACGGTTGAGCCATAATTCCGGCTCCCCTTTATTTTCTGAGACTCCATCGGGGTTTTTTAGATAGGCTCCCACTTTGGCCAGAAGTAAGACCCTGTTTCCCGACCGTTGCTTGCGCCCAGTCGCACTGTTAGCAGCAGTGTCTGTGGTGCTGCTCTTCGTTATTGCTCCTCTAACCGCTCACATTCACGCACAGGATCCGTTTCGCGGCTGGCAATGGCAAAACCCGTTGCCGCAGGGAAACTCGATCAACGCGCTTCGCTTTGCCCCCGACAAGCGCCACGGCTGGGCAGTTGGCGGAAACGGAGTTGTGTTAACGACCAGCAACGGCGGTTTCGAGTGGGAACAACAGCAGAGCCCGTCCGACACGACGCTTTACGGTCTCTACGTGAAAGACCGTGAACGCCTGGTAATCAGCGGCGCGCGCGGGCTGATTCTCACGACGAACAACGGCGGCAGCAAGTGGACGGTGCGGCAGACCGGTGTGCGCGATCATCTTTTCGCGGTGACCTTCGCGCCTCAGAATCCGCTGCACGGTTGGGCCGTCGGCACGTTTGGTTCAATCATCGCGACGCTCGACGGCGGCAAGACGTGGAAAGAGCAGGAGAGCAAGACTTCAGCGCACCTGTTTTCAGTCGCTTTCTCGAACACAAAAAACGGCATCGCCGTCGGCGCTCACGGCACCGTGCTCGTTACGACGAACGGCGGCGCTGATTGGAAATCGATGAAAGGTTTGACGGACGTGGCGCTCACTGGCGTCACGTTCTCGTCCGAGAAAACCGCGGTGGCCGTTGGTTATCGCGGCACGATTTTGCAAACGAATGACGCGGGCGAAACGTGGATCGCGAAAGATGCGCTGGTCACCACCGATCTTTATTCCGTCTTCTTCACTGACGATCTACACGGCTGGGCGGCGGGCGACAGCGGCGTGATTCTCACCACCGGCGACGGTGGCAATATCTGGTTGCCCGTGAACGTGCGCACGAATCCGCGCCTCGCGACGATTCAGTTCGCGAACGAGTCGACGGGCTGGGCCGCGGGGGCCGACGGACTCGTGGTGCGCACCGACGATGGCGGCCTGTCGTGGAATCGTTTGACCGATGGCGGACGTGACAATCTCGCGAATATCTTCTTTATCGACAACTCGCACGGTTGGGCCGTCGGCGAACGCGGGCGAATCCTGTTCACCAGTTCCGGCGGAAAGAATTGGACCATTCGTCCTTCAGAGACTACCGAAAACCTGAACGCGATCAGTTTTCCGAGCGAGCGTTCCGGCTGGGTCGTCGGCGACAAGGGCACGATCCTGCATTCGGTCACCGGCGGTGTGACGTGGGAGAAGGCTGTGACCCCGGTCACGGAGGATCTGTTTGGCGTCTCGTTTGTGTCTGACACGGAGGGGTGGGTCGTCGGCGCGCGCGGCGCGGTGTGGCACACGAAGGACGAAGGTGTTTCGTGGCAGTTTCAGCAGACGAATACTTTCAGTTGGCTCGAGGACGTGAAATTTGTCGACGCCTTGCACGGCGTGGCTGTTGGTTCTGGCGGCACGATCCTGCGCACTGAAGATGGCGGCGAGAAATGGATGCGCGTCGATCGCAATTTGAAAGAATGGCTGTATGCGGTGACGTTTGCTGATGCGCAGCGCGGTTATCTCGTCGGCGCGCGCGGCTTAATCTTGCGCACGGATGACGGCGGCATCACGTGGAAGGATCTCGAGAGCGGCGTGAACGGAAATTTGTTTGGCGTTGATGCGGCGAGCCGAAACGACGTGCTCGTTGTAGGTGAGCAGGGAAACATTCTTCACACTGACAACGCCGGCGCTACGTGGGAGATTCAGCCGTCGATCACGAGCGTGTCGCTTTTTTCGATTGCTTATCATGGCGGCCGCAACGTGTGGGTGGCGGGGCGTGGTGGCGCGATTCTCAGGCGCGTTGAGCCGGTTGCAACTGTGAGTATTCCGGTTTCGAAGTTGCCGCCGTTGTTGAAGGGTGGATCGGCGGAGAAGGTGGCAGAGCCGCTTGATGTGGATGATATTCCGCGCGCCGTCGCGCCAAAGAAACCCGTCCGGCCTTAACTAAACTAAGTTCTCACCGGATGTTCTTTCGCGTAGGAGTAAGCACAGTAAGCGGCGACGAGATGACAGATCCAGCCGAGCGTGCCGCCAGTGCCGATCCAGAATCCGGGTGTAAAGATTAGCCAGAGGATTCCTGTCACAATCCTGCCGTTGTAA
>Ga0247695_1000111_pt1 | contig 12688 bp, 8 predicted proteins | sample CNK36_metaG_FD_182739 | JGI IMG/M metagenome (GOLD analysis project Ga0247695, IMG submission 182739) | Soil microbial communities from Purdue University Martell Research Forest, Indiana, United States - CNK36 | ecosystem: Environmental > Terrestrial > Soil > Temperate forest > Bulk soil | place...
CAGTTACGAATCGCAAAAGAACCAGCCGCTCGGCACCGGCCCATTCAAGTTTATTCATTACGACAACACGCAACAGATCTGCGACCTGCAGGCGTTTCCCGATTATTGGGAGGGGCCGACGAAGTTGCAATCCTTGCGCGTGCGCTCGATCGCCGAGCCGACCGCGTTGCAAGCCGAATTACAGGCCGGGCGCGTGGATATCGCGCCATTGCCGACGAGCCTTTCCCCCGATTCAGTCAAGCAACTCGAAAAAGACCCGAACCTCCAGGTGCGTGTCTTTAACGGTTCGAACGTCGTGTTGCTGACGCTGAACACGTCGTCGCCGCCGCTGGACAACGTCAAGGTGCGCCAGGCCATTGCTTACGCAATCGATCGCCAGAGCATGATTGAAAAGCTGTTGCTCAATTACGGCAAGATCGCCAACTCAATCATTCCCGAAGAATCGTGGGCGTATTCGCCGGGCCAGACTTATGCCTACGATCCGGCGATGTCGAAGAGGCTGTTGGCTGAAGCGGGCTTTCGGGGCGATAAACCGATCGTCTACCGGCTCTCGAGCACCAGCACTGCCGGCAAGCAATACGCGGGAGTGATTCAGAATTACCTGAAGGAAGTCGGCATTCCGGTCGAGATTCAGACCGCGGAGCTGAACACGCACCTTGACGAATTGCGCCGCGGGAATTTTCAGATCGGTTACGGCCAATGGGTGGGCGGCAACCAGGACCCGATCTTTTACAAAGACCTCTTTGCCACTTCGGAGATCCCGACGCAAACGCGTTCCGCGCGCAATCGCAGCCGCTACAGCAATCCCGAACTCGACAAGCTGCTCGACGAAGCGGTGAACACTTACGACCGGGCGAAGGCGCGCGACTTGTACGTGAAGATTCAGGAGATCGTGAGCCGCGACTTGCCGGTGTTTCCGCTGTGGTATCAGTCAAACATCGTCATCGCCAAGAAGAACGTCGGGAATATTCAGGTGGATGCGAGTGGCGACTGGGGTTTCGTGAAGAACCTGACGGTGACGCAGTAAAGCCGTCCACAGATTACGCGGATTGTTCTCGTGGGAAGGCGGGTTCCGCTGTCACTCTCTTTGCTTGCTGCAGGTGGCGCTGCTCGTGCACCACGATGATGCGGAAACCGTCCATCAGGCTGTAAGTAACGATGGACAGCGCGGGCGACGTGATCACGATCTTCCCGAGATCGAGATGGCGCGTCGCGTTCATCGCTTCGACCACTTTGCTCTGTTGAGCGACGAAGTCGTCGACGATCGCCGGGCTGAGGTTGCTTTGCGCCGGCTCAAACCTTTTCGGCGCTCTGATTTTGCGAGCAGATGCCGGGTCCAGCGACTTGATCAATAGTCCTCCCGCCAAACCCGGCAACACGGGGAGACGCTCCCAAAACGACGTCTTCCTTTGCCCGCTGCGAACGCTTTCGATAATCGGAAAGTAGCCGTTGTTCGAAGTGATCAGGTGATCGAGACACTGCGCAACGCTCCAACGATCCGCCGCGGGTTTCCAGTTCAACTGTTCCGCGGACAATTTTCCAAACGAGGCATGCGCATCGTCTCCGATCGCACGTACATCGTTGACCAACTTGTCTAACTCAGCACTCATCAGCTTTTGGTTTCTCTGTGTCTCCGTGTCTCTGTGGTTAGTTTCTTCGACCAGGAGAACCACAGAGACACGGAGACACAGAGCAGAAGTTGAAAGCTAGTTTATAAACGCTTGCAGGTCCGCCGCAAACCTCGCGGGCTGTTCCCAGTGCAACGCGTGACCCGTGTCCGCGTAAACCTTCAATGTCGCGTTGGGCAATGCGGCGACGAGTGAGTCCTGCTCCGAACGCGAAAAGAAATCCTTGTCGCCCCAGAAAATCAGCGTCGGTGTTTTGATTTTATTGCGAGCGACGACGACTTCGGGCGACATCATTCCCGTCATCACGTCGCGCCACACGTTAACGGGCAGCTTCAAACTCTCCTGCACCACTGCGTCGAGAAAATCGCCAGGCAAAGGCTTGAACGTGGTGCTGACCTGAAAGTCGCGCACGAACTTTTCCGGCACCCGATCGGGAAGCGAGTTAACCTCGCGTTGCAACTCACGCGCGAGATCGTTGTTCCTGACCGTCGTCGCGGTGGCGACGAGGACGAGTCGCGAAACTCGTTCCGGCGCTTTCGCGGCCACGTTTTGCGCCACGAAACTGCCCATCGAATGACCCACAAGCGCGGCTTGCTTGATCTTCATCGCGTCCATGAACGCGACTACGTCGCCGGCGAACTGCTCCATCCCGTAACCACTCGCCGGACGATCCGAGTCGCCGTGACCGCGCTGATCCAGAATGTAGACGCGATACTTTTGGTCCAGCAACGGCAACACCGGGCTAAACGAAAACCACGAATCGGTATAGCCGTGCAACATGATCACCGGCGTGCCATTCGCATCGCCCTGGTAAGCGTAACGCAAACGAACTCCCGTTTTGAGAGCCACCGTTGAAAACCGGATCGGAGCCGCATTGCTCGCCGCCTTCTTAGCGGGAACGCCACTCAAACCCTGAACAGTCAGTTTCGTATCGGCGTCTTTCCACGCCAGCGCGAAATCGCGTGACACAGCGGCGGCTTCTGATTTCTTCCCCTGCTTTTTCAAGCTCTCGGCGAGGCCGAACAAGGCGCGTCCGTTCTTGTGATGTCGCTTCAACTCATCGCGAAACGCTTTTTCGGCGCCCGCATAATCACCACTGACGAATAACACGCTGCCGAGCACCTCACGAACCGGCAGGTCCCAATCGGCGGGCTCGTTGTAACTCATCGAATCCTCGCCCGCCGCCGCTTCATTCAACAAGGCGATTCCCGCCGGCTTGTCGCCGGTTGCAAACGCCACTTTCCCGGCGAGCGTCAGGTTAGCAATCTTCAGGATGTGGGCCGCAGTGTTGTTGCCGAGCGGCGCATCCACGGGCATCGCCTTAACCAGCGCGTCCAACGCTTCCCATTCGTTTTTCGCGTTGTCCAACTGATTCGTCGCCACGTACGCACTGCCGCGCGCGAAGCGCCAAATCGCATTCGTGATCTTCAGCGACTCGTCAGGCTTTGGTTCTTTCAGAATGTCGTCCCAACGCTGAAAACGCACCAACGAAACGATCGGATACGGCCGAAACATTTCCAGCATCGGCATCGCTTTGAGATTCGGCGCCACACTCGCTTCCAACTCGCGCGCCGCCTTGATCGAATCTGCGTAACGTCCCTTGTGCGCGCTCGCCGACGCGAGGAAATGAATGTTGTGGTTGTAGTACATCAACGGGTACAGGCCCTGGTTACCCGACTTTTGCATGTACTCACGATCGGCCGCGATCGCGTCGACGTTTACCTGCGCCGCCTGCGCGTAATCGCCGGTGCGAATGTAGATGTGCGAAGGCATGTGGACCAGGTGACCGGCCTTCGGTGCGTCTTTGCCGAGACGCGCGGCGCTCGGCAACGCGCGTTCAGGATTCGCCGAAGCTTCAACCGCGTGAATGTAGTAATGGTTTGCACCGGTGTGATTCGGGTTGCGGCGCAACACGCTTTCGAGCACGGCGACGATTTCAAGCGTGTCTTCCGCGGGCTTGCCGTCGAGCGTCCAGAGTTTCCACGGGCGCAGGTCCATCATGCTTTCAGCATAGAGCGTCGCGGCGTCGAGATCATCGGGATAGCGTTTCGCCAACTCACCCATCGCGTTCTTGTAAGCGAGACCGAGTTTCATCTGGTCCACGCTCAGGTCGGACGAATAACGCTTCGAGAGCGCCGCGATGTAAGCCTGATCCTGCGCGGACGCTTTCGGCGCTAACTCAATCGCCTTCTGCAAATTCCGGTACGCGCCGAAGAGCGCGTCATTGTCGGCCTGCATGTTGTAATTCGATCCCATCGCGAGCGCCATGCCCCAGTAACCCATCGCGAGTTGCGGATCGAGTTCGGTGGCCCGCTTGAAGGATCGAATCGCCTCTTCGTGATTGAATCCGTAGAGATATTCGAGTCCCTGATTGAAAAACTTCTGGGCTTCCGCGTTGTTGGTTGAAACCGGGTGATTGATGTTGCCGAGCCCGCTTTCGAGCGTGGCCGGCGCGGGCTCTTTGGCCGCAGAGTGACTGTGCTGGCCCAACGCCGTGACGGGCACCAGCAGCAGCAGTGCAAACAACAGGTGCTTCATTTGTAGAAATCCCCCCTTCGTTTAACGCGCAGAAGAGAACGTCAAAGGTCCAAAAAGGCTGGCAAAGTTGGCCGTTGTCAGTTGGGCAACTTCTGCTATCGCAAGCTCACGCACTTCAGCAATGCAGCGCGCAGTGTCGGCAACGTAAGCGGGTTCGTTTCGCTTGCCGCGATGCGGCACCGGCGCGAGAAATGGGCAATCGGTTTCGATCAGCAGGCCATCGGGCGGCACTTCTTTCGCAATCGCGCGCAGTTCTTCGGCTTTCTTGAAAGTGACGATGCCGGAGAACGAGATCATGAAATCCAGCTCGAGTGCGCGCCGGGCGAGATCGCGGCTGCCGCTGAAGCAGTGAAAAACTCCGCGACGGGCGGCGCCGGCGTAATCGCTCTTCAGGATCTCGATCGTTTCTGTTTCGGCTTCGCGCGTGTGAATGATCACCGGCAGGTCGAGCTCGCGGGCGGCGCGGAGTTGCCGTTTGAAGACGTCGATCTGCACGTCGCGCGGTGAGTTGTCGTAGTGAAAGTCGAGACCGATCTCCCCCCACCCTACGACGCGTTCGCCGGTCTGCAACAGGTGCTTGATCTTTGCTTCGGCAGCGTCGTCGTAGTGGCGCGCATCGTGCGGGTGGACGCCGATCGCGGTAAAGACGGAAGGCAGCTTGCGGCCGAGTTCGATCGCGCGTTCGAAGACGCCGCTGTGTGGATCGCCCGTGCCGACGTTGAGAATTGCTTGCACGCCTACGGCATGCGCACGCTCAATCACCTCATCGCGATCCGCGTCAAACTCCGGACCATCAATGTGTGCATGCGAGTCGACGAACATATGACACTTATCTCTCTGTGTCTCTGTGTCTCTGTGGTTAACTAATGTGCGAAGAGAACTAACCACAGAGACACAGAGACACAGAGAGGAATCAGGTTACTTCAGGCGTGCACCGTTCGGAACGTCTTCGGTAAACGTCGCAATCACCGGCTTGCCTTCTTCGCCGTACGACGCGGCGACGACCATTCCCTGCGACTCGTAGCCGCGAAGTTTCCGTGGCTTCAGGTTCGCGACGACGACGATCTTGCGGTTGACGAGTTTTTCCGGTTCGTAATACTGCGCGATGCCGGCGAGTATCGTCCGCGGCTGTGCTTCGCCGAGATCGACTTTCAGCAACAGGAGCTTATCGGCTTTCGGGATGCGCTCGGCGGACAAGACCTGGCCCACGCGCAGATCGACCTTCGCGAAGTCGTCGATCTCGATGAAAGAGGTTACGCCAGTTTCTTCGACGACCGGCGCGGGAGGTTCAGATGCGGGAGATTTTATGGCTGACATGACCTGGGCCTTATCGAGTCGCGGAAAAACAGGAGCAATCTCACCGACTTGCGTCTCCGCCGGAAGCTCGCCCCATTTCAACGTCGCGGGATCGATCTTGCCGGGATCGCCTTCGAGCCCCAATTGCTTCCACATCTTGCGGGTCGCTTCGGGCAGCACCGGATACAGCAACACGTTCAACCAGCGCAACGCCTCGGCCGCGCGATACAAAACGGCGCCGAGCGTCTGCTTCTGGTTTTCGTCTTTGGCGAGATCCCACGGTTTCGCGTCGGTGATCATCTTGTCGACGCGCGCCACGATCGACCACGCCGCTTCGAGCGCCCGGCTAAAGGCCAGGTTCTCGAAGTGCAACAGAAACTGATCGCGCGCCGTTTCGATGAAGCCCGCCACCGTCGTTTCATCCGTGTCAACGCCGGTGCGCTTCGCAAACAACAACTTCTCTTCCGGAATCTTGCCCGTCGGAATGCGCGAATCGCAGTACTTCTCGATCATCGTCAACGTGCGGCTCGACAGATTGCCGAGCCCGCTTGCGAGATCGCTGTTTGAGCGATCGATCAAATTCTCGTAACCGAAGCGCCCGTCCTGGCCGAAGACCATCTCACGAAGACAGAAGTAACGAATCGCGTCGATGGCGAAGTGTTTCTGCAACACGTCCAGTTCGATCGTGTTGCCCAGCGTCTTCGACATCTTGCGGCCGTTCGGATCGACCCACATTCCATGCGCGACGATCGCGCGCGGCAGTTCGATGCCGGCCGCAAGCAGAAACGCCGGCCAGTAGACCGCGTGAAAGCGGAGGATGTCCTTGCCCATGATGTGCAGCGCAGGCCAGAACTTTTCAAAACCAACCGCCCGTTCGCGTTCTTCGTTGCCAAATCCGATCGCCGTGATGTAGTTCGATAAAGCGTCGAACCAGACGTACATCGTGTGCGCCGGATCGCCGGGCACGGGCACGCCCCAACTCACCGACGCCTGCAAGCGACTCACCGAAAGATCCTGCAAACCGCCGCGCACGAAACTGATCACCTCGTTAGATCGTGCTTCCGGCCTGATGAAGTCGCGCGTTGTGTAAACGTCGAGCAGCGCTTCGTCATAATCCGAGAGACGAAAGAAGTAGCTCTCCTCGGAAACGCGATCGAGCGGCGTGAGGTGAATCAGGCACGTGGGCGGGTCGCCCTTTTCGTATTCGTCTTCGGTTTTGTACTCGGCACAAGCCGCACAAAACCAGCCTTCGTAATGGCCTTTGTAGATCGCGTCGTTGCCGCGGGGCGTTTTCGCCTTCGCGATGCGGCGCCACAACTCGCTCACGCCCTCGCAGTGAAACGGCGCGGTCGTGCGCATGAAGATGTCGTAACCGCCGTGTTCTGTGTCGAGACCAAACGCGCTGGTCATGCGCTTGAAATAACTGACGACGTAGTCGGCCTGTTCCTGCGGCGTGCGGTTCGCTTTCTGCGCGGCGCGTTCGATGTTGATGCCGTGTTCGTCGGTGCCGGTCAGGTAGAAGGTTTCAATGCCGCGCTGCCGTTTTGAACGCGCGACCGTGTCGGCCACGACCATCGTGTAGAGATGGCCCAGGTGCGGCAGGCTGTTAGCGTAGTAGATTGGTGTAGTGACGTAAAAAGTTTTCATCTAGACGATTTTTTCGAGAATTCATCCCCGGGATTAAACTCTGGTTTCGCGGGCGCATTAGCGATCCGGGTGCCGATGGCGAGCGCGATCTCCGCTTCCTGAATCATGCCGCTATAGTTCCACGAGTCGCTCATCTCATCCGACGGTTGATGGTAGTGCGCGGTGTTGTAAGCACGAAACTGTTGCTCGCCCCATTCTTTCGTGTGGCCGACGTAATCGTCGCCTTCCTTCAAGCTGATCGACGGCACGCCGACTTTCGCAAACGGAAAGTGATCGGAACGATAGAACGATCCCTGCTCGGGACGCGCGTCGGGCGACACGCGCAAGCCCATCTCTTTCGCGACCGCGTCAACTACGGCTTTCAACGACGATCGCTCCGCCCCCAACGGTTCGAAGTCTTTTGTTGGGCCAAGCACGTTCATCGAATCGAGATTCACGTCAGCCGCGGTCTTGTCGAGCGGCACGACGGGATGTTTGGAATACCACTCAGCGCCGAGCAGTCCCTGCTCTTCCGCCGTGGGAAACAAGAACAGCGTCGAGCGCTTCGGACGTTGGGCCGGCGGCAGGCTCGCGAGATGTTCGGCAATCGCCAGCACAACAGCGCAACCAGATGCGTTGTCGAGGGCGCCGTTGTAGATCGTGTCGCCATTCTTGTCTGGCGCGCCGACACCGAGGTGGTCCCAGTGCGCCGAGTAGACGACGTACTCATTCTTCAACTGCGGATCGCTGCCTTCGATGATGCCGACGACGTTTGGCGCCAGGACGCGTTTCACTTCGCTCTTTAAATTCATCCTGGCTTTGAGGCCGAGTTTCACTGGCTTGAAATCTCGCTTCGCCGCCGCTGCACGCAATGCGCCGAGATCCTGTCCCGCGAGTTTCATGATGCGGCGCGCGGAGTCGTCAGTGACCCACGAACGAACCGGCAGGAACGGCGTCGTATCGTTTGCGCCGCGCGCGATGTCGAAGCGCCACGATCCGTTTGAAGTCTTCACGACACCCCACGGATAACCGGCTGAGTCGTCGGTGTGCAAAAGAATTGCGCCGGCGGCGCCACGACGCGCGGCTTCTTCATATTTGTAGGTCCAGCGGCCGTAGTAAGTCAGCGTCTTGCCGGCGAAAAGATTTGGTTCGTCGGGAGTGGCCGGCGGATCGTTGACGAGCATCACGAGAATCTTGCCGCGATAATCGTCGTCAGGGCCTTTGTAGTCGTTCCACTTCTGTTCGGGAGCGGAGATGCCGTAACCGACAAAGATCATGTCGGCATCGACGTCAACCTGTTCGGTTTGCGCGCCCGTGAACGCGACGAAGTCGTCGGCAAATTTGAAACTCTCACTGCCGCTCGCACCGGAAACGGTCAAGGTCGTGCCGGGATCTGCTTTCACGCCGACCAGCGAAACGGGTTGAAAGAAGCTGCCGTTGTCGCCCGCGCCTTTCGCGCCGAGGGCTTCGAGTTGCGCGGCGAGATACTTCGCGGCCAACTCGCCGCCGCGAGCGCCGGTGCCGCGGCCTTCGAGCAGGTCGTCAGACAGAAAGCGGATGTGGGCTTTGAGCGTGGCTTCGCTGAACGGCGAACCCTTTTGCTGTTGCGCGAAGACCGAGAGCGTCGCGATGAGCCCGACGACAACGAAAACAACTGCGGATTTTTTGAGTGTCATGTGAGACTTAATCCCTTCCTTTGATCAGCGCCATCGCTTCGGCGCGTGTGCGCGGGTCGGTACGAAAACCGCCGAGTACGGCCGACGTCACCGTCTTCGCGCCGGGCTTGCGCACGCCGCGCAGTGTCATGCAGGTGTGCTCCGCTTCGATAACGACCATCACGCCGAGCGGGCTGAGTCCTTCGAAAAGCGTGTTGGCGATGTCAGTCGTGAGCCGTTCCTGTAGCTGCAAGCGCCGCGAAAACGTCTCCGCGATGCGCGCTAATTTTGAAATGCCCAGGATGCGTCCGCCCTTCGGAATGTACGCGATGTGACAACGTCCGGTGAACGGCGCGAGATGATGTTCGCACAGCGACGCGATGCTGATGTCTTTCACGATCACCATTTCGTCGTGGCTGTCGCCGGGCAATGGAATCACGTGTTGTTGCGGATCCTCGCGCATCCCGGAGGTCAGTTCCACATACATCTCCGCGACGCGCTGCGGCGTTTCCTGCAAGCCGGAGCGTTCCGGGTCTTCGCCGATGCCTTCGAGGATCAGCCGCACCCCTTGCGCGATTCGTTCCAGATCGACTTTGTTATCCGTTTTCATCTGTGGTTCAGCGCTGATCGAACAGCGTCTTCGACGATTTTCACTGGTACGCCGGCGGCGACGGCCGCGGCTCGCACCTGCTCAAACTCCGGCATTTCATTTACGACGCGCCCGTTCAAATGCGCTACTTTAACATCGATTGGGCCATACGGCGTTTCGACGCGCACCAGGCTGCGCCGCAACGCGCGCCGCGCGACTTCGTAACTGCGCACGCCAAGCGTCGTCGTTTCGGTGAACAGCAAGTTCAGCAACGTCTCTTTCTTATCGCCGTCGCTCAGGATCGACAGCAACACGCCCGGCCGGTTCTTCTTCATCTGCACCGGCGTGAAGTAACAATCGAGCGCGCCCAGCTCGAACGCGCGATCCATCACGTGACCCAGAAGCTGCGGCGACATGTCGTCGATGTTCGTCTCGATCATCCACAGGCGTTCGTCAGTCGCGCTGTCGGCGGTGGTTTCACCGAGCAGCACCCTTAAGACGTTCGGAAAATCTTTGTACTGCCGCGTGCCCGCGCCGTAGCCGGTGACTTGGGTCGTCATTTGCGGAATCGGGCCAAACTCTTTGCATACCGTCGTGATGATCGCGGCGCCGGTTGGCGTCAGCAGTTCGCCTTGAATATCGGTCGCATAGAACGGCACGCCTTTGATTAGTTCGGCGACCGCGGGCGGCGGCACGGGAAAACGCCCGTGCGCCATCTGAATCATGCCGCTGCCGACGTGCAACGGCGAACAGACGAAGCGATCGATCTGCAGCAGGTCGAAACAGATCGCCGCGCCGACGATGTCGACGATGGCGTCGAGCGCGCCGACTTCGTGGAAGTGAACGTGATCGACAGGTTCGTTGTGGACGCGCGCTTCGGCTTCGGCGAGGCGCGTGAAGATCTGAATTGCTAAGTTTTTTGCGGCATCGGAAACGCCGGAGTTCTCGATGATCTTCTTAATGCCCGACAAGTGCCTATGTTTGCTTTGATCCGTGGCCTCAACCCTTGCGTAAGTTGCGCTGAGTCCTGAACGATCGACGGTTTCGAAGTTGAGATTGAAGCCCTCGACGTGGAGCAGCGATAGTTGCTGGCGCAGCGTGGACGGGTCAACGCCCGCAGCGACCATCGCCCCGAGGATCATGTCGCCGCTTGCACCAGCGAAACAGTCAAAATAAAGAGTCTTCATAAGATCTTCTCTATGTCTCTGTGTCTCCGTGGTTAGCTTCTTTGCTCGTTAGTTAACCACAGAGACACAGAGACACAGAGTTATAAAGCAGACAGAATGTCACCTGCTTTGCCCGTCAACACTTCATCACACCGATCCGAAAGCGCCGTCCGTTCGGGATTCACTTCGCAAACAAACGCGCCCGCCGCTTTCGCAATCTCCGGCAAACTCGCCGCCGGATAAACTAACCCAGACGTCCCGACCACGAAACAAAGCTCGCACGCCGCTGCGCGTTGAGCGCCGAACTCAAACGCACCAGCCGGCAATATCTCGCCAAATAAAACCACGTCCGGCCGCAACGCGTTCCCGCATTCTTCACACGCCCCCGGTCGCGTGCCCGCAGCCGGAATCTCATGACTCAGCCGGCAAACGGCACAACGCGCGCGCCAGATATTTCCGTGAAGCTCGACCACGTCACGCGAGCCGGCGCGCTGGTGCAGCCCGTCGATGTTCTGCGTCACGACCGTTAACTCAGCGAAACGCTCCTGCCAGCGCGCGATCGCTTCGTGCGCCGCGTTCGGTTTCAGCGACCGCAACGTCTCGCGCCGGTAGTCAAACCATTCCCAAACCAGCGGCAGGTTCCTTTCGAGCATCGTTCCCGACGAGATGACTTCAAACGGCAAGCCTTTCCACGTCGCCGTGTTGCCGCCGCCGCGAAACGTCGGCACGCCCGATTCCGCCGACACACCCGCGCCCGTCAGCACCAGCACGCGTTTGGCGTTCGCGAGGCGCTGGCGCAGTTCCGCGGAGATGTTTGGCGTGGTTACGGTTTGCATGAAGCCGCGATGGTAGCAGAGCGCTGCGCCAGCCACAAAAAGGCACAAAAGAGGCAAATGCGCTATACTTTGCGCTTTTGTCATGACCTTACTCAACCTGCAACAGCAACTTAAGGAACGAATTCGCACGGCCGCGCGCGAGATCTTCGGCGTCGAGGTGCAACAACCGACGGCCGACACACCGCCCAAGCCGGAACTCGGCGATCTGGCGTTTCCGGTCTGTTTCGAGCTGGCGAAACTGATCAAGCAAGCAACCGGCGAGAAGATGGCGCCGCGCGCGATCGCGGAAAAGCTCAAGCCGGAGCTGGAAAGCAGCGCCGAAGTCTCGCGCGTCGAAATCGCCGGCGCGGGTTACATCAACGTGTTCTTCGATCGCGCCAGGTTGCTCCAGCTTTTTACGACGAAGACCGGCGCGCAAAGCGAAGCCAACGCCGATCAAGAGAAGATGATGGTTGAGCACACCAGCATCAACCCAAACAAAGCCGCGCACATCGGTCACGTCCGCAACGCCGTGCTCGGCGACACGTTCGTGCGCATCCTGCAAGCGGCCGGCGATCGCGTCGAAGTGCAAAACTACATCGACAACACCGGCGTCCAGGTTGCCGACGTCGTCGTCGGCTTCCTGCATCTCGAAGCGATGAATCTCGAGCAGATCAAAGCGCTCGACGCGTCACTCAAGCCGGATTATCCGTTCGATTACTACTGCTGGGATCTCTACACCGAAGTCGGTCTCTTCTATCGCGACGGCAATGCGAGCAACCCGCCTAATCCCGAAAAGCTCGAAATGCGCACGAAGGTGCTGCACGCGATCGAAGAAGGCGACAATCGCCTCGCCGAGCTAGCCGACTACGTCGCGACGCGCAACGTCGAGTGCATTCTCAACACGATGGAACGTCTCGGCATTCGTTACGACCTGCTCGCGCGCGAATCGGAAATTCTTCATCTGCACTTTTGGGAACGTGCGTTTGAGTTGATGAAGAGCACGGGCGTGATTCGCCTCGAAACTGAAGGACGTCACGCCGGTTGCTGGGTCATGCCTTTCGAGTCGCACACGGGCACGGACGAACACGAGTCAGACAAGATCATCGTGCGTTCGAACGGCACCGTCACTTACACCGGCAAAGACATCGCGTATCAGTTGTGGAAACTCGGCAAGCTCGGACTCGATTTCCACTACCAGATCTTTCGCAGTTATAACGACAATCACGTCACGTGGGTCACGACGACAGATGCCAAAGCGGAAGAGAAAGCCGGCGTCGCGCGGCCGCATTTCGGCGGCGGCGTGAAGGTCTATAACGTGATCGACTCGCGGCAGTCGTATCCGCAGGAGATCGTCGCTCGCGGCGTCGCCGCG
>Ga0247695_1000112_pt1 | contig 12552 bp, 6 predicted proteins | sample CNK36_metaG_FD_182739 | JGI IMG/M metagenome (GOLD analysis project Ga0247695, IMG submission 182739) | Soil microbial communities from Purdue University Martell Research Forest, Indiana, United States - CNK36 | ecosystem: Environmental > Terrestrial > Soil > Temperate forest > Bulk soil | place...
AGTCGCGAAGCATTTGAAACAAGGCAGTAACGCAGGACTGCCATGATCGTTCGCGAAGAATGTGCAGATTCAGGAGAGCATTAATGAAGTTTGGTTTAGGAAGATACGCGAGCTTCAAGTTTGCCGGAGTGGTTAATAAGAAGCGAGTGTTGTTGGCGTTCGTGGTTGTTTGCGCTTGCTTGTTGTTTGTTGTGATCGAAGCTGCGGGTTCGAGAACGATGCAGCAGAAAGGGCAAACGAGTTGTTCCGATGGCTGGTACATCACGGGCTACTACGTGCCGCGAGAAGATGAACTGCCGGACACGACTACGCAAGAGATCAATGTCACGCGTGTCGGCAATCTGAGCTTTAGCCAGAAGTTTCTGAGCGAAACGCGCACTGAAGGCTGGGGCATCACTCGTTTCGGTTGGGCGCTCGGTTATTACGGGAGCGGCTGGCATCGGTCTGATGCCGGTCCGCTCGACGCTTCCGGCAATCTGCTCAAAGAAGGGGCGATCGCGATCGATCGTTCCTTGATCCCGCCGGGTGCGCAAGTGCAAATCTCGACCTTGCCGACTCCCTGGGCGTCGAAAGTTTTTCGCGCGACGGATATTGGTGTTGGGATTGAGGGCCAACACATCGACGTGTTCACCGGCATGGGCCTCGCCGCCGAGCAGGAGACGTTTCGGATCACGTCGGAAAACAATCGCGTTTGCGCAACGACGAGCGAGGCTCAGGGCATTCTTCGTGACGGGGATTAATTAGGAATCACTGCTCAGGCGCCAGGTACGACGTGCGGCTCGTGATCTGAAGATCCGGGTGGCCCTGGACCGTGATGGAGATCCGTCTTCTTTTTCCGTCGTGGTTTTTATTCGTGGGGTAATACCCAACGATATAGCGTTGACTCAGATCCTGCACGATGCGGTTATAAATGTTCGCAGCTTGCGAGCTGGTTTCCAAAAACTCCGCTGACCCGCCGGAAAGTTTAGCCAGCTCAACCAGCGCGTTCTGGATTTTGAGTTCCTGGTCCAATCGTGCTTCCCACATTTCCCTCGTGGTGTTCTTTTCTCGTTCTTCCTGGCGCGCGCGCATAAGGTTCTTCATCTTCTCGGACGACGCGGCCGCGATCCACGTCGCGACAACGCGCTCGTCTTCGGCAGTCAAGCGCCGTATCTGTTCGTCTTCGCTGAGGCCAAGCAAGCCGATGCGGGGAATGATCGGGTAGATAGTCGCGCGTGATTTCTCCACCGCGCGATACACGTCGTCGAGACTGAACTCCGTCATGCCCGCACGCTGCAACCGCCGCTTCTGTTCGACCTCTTCCTGAACTTCGCGCACCAACGCCGGCGGAATATTCGGCGGCACTTCGTGCACGATGATTGAATCTCGCAAGTACTCGATCTCATCTCCATCGGTTTGAAACACGATGACGGGCGCTTCATCCTCTTCGTCAAACGCTTCATTGAGCGTCGCCATCAACGCACTGAATTGCGCGCTCCGGCCAAACTGCACGCGTTTCTTGCCGAGGCCGAGCATGCCCTTGCTGCCTTTCGTCCTTTCAATCAACGAATCGAGCGCGCGCTTCAGATCGCGCTTGTTGCTGGTAAAGTTGACGAGTAGATCGACGTCGTCAGTGACGATGGCCATCTGGTCGTGCGGCCCGATTTTGTCAACGAGGATCTTGGCGGCGTCGATACTCTCAGCGATGTAGGGAAACTGGCTCTGGCTGTAGTCGATGATCAAGACGATGGATCGGGAGAGATTGCCCAGCGAAAAGAGCCCGACTTGCTGCGGCACGCCGTCTTCACTGATCGCGAAATCCGTTGCTTTCAGATCTCGTTGCGCGCGTCCTTGCTTGTCGGTGACTAACACGTCGCACACGACGAGAGAGGTTTCAATGCGCACGACGTCGTCGTCAGAACTGTTGTGTGAACTCGGCGGCGCAATGCTTACAGCCCGCTTTCGTTCGGGATCCCATTTGAGCTTTTTCAGGCTGGACCCGAAATCCTTGAGTTTTGGCTTTTCGCGGGGCGGCGTTTGGGCGCACAGGCTGCCGCACAGCAAGCCGACGATAAGGAGTGCAAGACCTCTCATTCGGGGGCAATTCTAGCTCATCTCCCGGTCCTGAACTCTGTGTCTTTGGGTTCTTTGTGGTTAAATAACGGGCAACGGAAATGAGCCTTCAGGACACAGAGTCACCGAGAGATACTAGTTGCAGGTCTTAATACATTTCCTGGCCCGGCATCTTTGGTTGATAGTTGCCGGTGGCGGCGCCGGCGTTGCTGGCCGTTACGTACAACTCTACGTTCGCCACACGCAAAATCTCCTCCTTCCCGATCCAACCGTCGACCTCCTTCGGCTTCATCAGTTGCACGGGTATAACGGCCACACTCTGGTCGGAATTGCCCCAGGCATTCGTTGGTGGAGGTGCGCCCAAGCGGAAGGCGCGGTCGCTTACAACGAGTTTGGCAAGGTGTGGCTGGTGCCCGGAGACCCGCTCGCCAGCGTCGAGAACCTGGCGAAAGTCTCGGAATATTTTTTGCAAAAGGCACGCGCAGAAGGCCGCGTTGTTGGTTTCATGCCCGCGACCGAACAGTTTGCGAAGCAGAGCAAGAGCCTCGGGCTGCGGGCAATAAAGATCGGTTCCGCGCCTTATTTCGATCTGGCGACCTGGGCGCCTCGCGGCGATCGCGCGAAGAAAGCGCGGGCCGGGGTAAACCAGGCGCGCCGAGCCGGGGTGCAGGTGACAGAAGTTTTCGATATCGATGAGCGACTCGTGCGGGAGACCGCTTGCCTCACCAAGAGTTGGCTCACCACGCGCCGGAGCGCCATCAAGTTTGAATGGCTCTTCAACGTCGACCTGTTTCGTCATAAAGACAAAAAGAAATATTTCGCTGCCCGAGATACAACCGGAAAACTCGTCGGGTTTCTTGCTGCCAGTCCGATTCCGGCGCGCCACGGCTGGTACCTTGAAGATGTTTTGCGTTCGAAGAATGCCCCGAACGGGACCACCGATCTGCTGGTGGTGGAAGTACTCGATATGCTGAAACAAAATGGCGCGAAGCTGGCGACGTTGGGCACAGCTCCAATGGCAATGGCGGGTAGCATCGATTCGGAAGTGCAGGACAGCCGGTTACTTTCCAAACTGGCCTGGCTCGTCGCGAACTGTGTTTCTGTCTTTTACAACTTTGAGGGCGTGCGGCGTTTCAAGGCGAAGTTTGCGCCGAGCTGGTGGGAGAGCGAATACGTGCTGATGTCGCAGGAGCTGACGGCGCCGGTTCGCGTGATGAGAGCTTTCGTGAAAGCGATCGTTCCGGCTGGGCCATCGACGTTGATCGCGCGGCAGATCCGGCGTGGCTTCAGGCGCATGAGACACTCGCGGCCGGTGGCCCAGGCGTTCGCGAAGGCGGCGCCGGTGAAGCAGCGCGAAGTCGAGCGTGACAGTGATGATGTTCCATCTGCGACGCGTCTCGAGCCGCAGCGTAATAAAAAGCATTCGGTGGAGGTCGATGGTTTCGCGCTGAATTACGTCAGCGCGGGCTCAGGCCGGCCGGTGGTGTTGATTCACGGGAACCCGGGCTCGCATCGCGATTACACGTTATCGGTGTTTGAAAAACTGTCTGAGTCGTATCACGTGCTGGCGTTCGATCGTCCCGGTCACGGCTACAGCGAACGATCCGATGCGAAGCAGACTACGGTCGAGGTGCAGGCGGAGATCATTTTTGCGGCGCTGCGAAAACTGTCGATTGATAAGCCGGTTTTAGTAGGACATTCATGGGGCGGCTCGCTCGTGTTGGCGGCGGCGGTTGCGTATGGCAGTGACCTTTCGGGAATCGTATTACTCGCGCCGGCGGCGTACCCGAATGTCAGTATCGAGCGCTGGTCGTTGCTGCCCGCGGTGCCTTTACTCGGCAAGTTTTTCGTGAAGACGCTGACGCCGGTACTCGGCCGCGGCATTGTGAAAGAGAGTTTGAGGGACGCCTATCATCCTGACGACGTGCACGATGATTACGTCGAGCACGCGGCGGAAATGTGGACGCGACCGGGACAAGTCGCGGCGTGGGCTTTCGATGAACGAACTCTGCGCCGGAGCCTGAGAGGTTTGAGTGAACACTACTCGAACATCAATCTGCCCGCGGTAATCGTTACCGGATCCGACGATCGCGTGATCGATCCGCAGGACCACGCGCGTCCGCTGCAGCAAACGATCGCGAACTCACGCCTGGTCGTGTTGCCGGAGACGGGACACCAGCTTCCGCAAACCCGACCTGGCGCCGTGATCTCGGCGATCGATGAAGTCTGGCGCGCGGCCGCAACGAACGGCCACTAGTTTCGCTTTTCTTTTTCCAGATACAACCTGGCGATCTCGATCTGGGCGAGACCGCGGACCTCACGCACTTTCAGGCTATCTGCGAGATTCAATACGCTCTCGAACTCGGCCGGCATCAGCGGATCGATAGCACTCCGAAAGCCGAATCCGGCGCGCGGCACGTCGGCGAGACTCTCGGATCGCGGTGATCCCTTGATTCCGAGTTTCGGCGCCGAACTATCTTTCAAGTCAAAGCGCACCAGTTTATTGATCGATTGCAACGACTGCTCTAGTGCGACAAGGCCCTGGTCGCGATCGAGTTTTGCCGCCAGCGCCGCGCGGCTCAGAAGAATCCGGGCGACGTTGGCAGACGGCTCTTCCTTTCTGAGTTCACGCTCGACTCCATCCAGAAGATCGAAACCGCGTTGTTGGCGCAGCTTGATCTCGTCAACACTTGATCCCTGCGAGTTCTGATCTTTCAAGAGTTGTTGGGCGATCGCAATCCTAACGATTGCTCGTCGCACCGCATCCGCAATTCGCGGGATCAGTTCGTTAGCCTTTTCAAGTTCTTCTTTTCGAGCCTGGGCCAACGCCGCTCGATAGAAAATAAAAGAAACGGTATCGGTTTTTAGCGTCTCTTCCGAAATCTTTTCCGCGATCGCCTTCCCGCGGACGTAATCGTCGGCGTTCGTAGCAATCGCTGCGGCGACGTATGCCAGATTGCGAGCGGCAGGATCGGTGATCTTTTCCGCCGCTTCCTCGAGCGTGGCTATGCGCGACTCATACAATTCCTGGCCTGAGCGCGGCGGTTCGCCACTTTGCCGGCGATTATTTGCGAACGGATCTCCGCGACCCGCGGGAAACAGTTTGGTTTCGAGTTGCGTGAGATTTGACTTCAGCGGAACAGAAAATTCAGGCGCGAGTGACTCGTAGCGTCCGAGATTACGATTGCCGAAGACCCAAATCTTTTGCGCTCGCTGTTTTTCATCATCCGTTTCGAGTGGCAGTGGCCGCGCGAAAAACATTTGGTACGCAGCCAGCAAAAACTGATGCGCGCGTTCCGGTTCCGTCTTGAATGGAGCCGGTTCATTTCGCAGCGTCGGGTTCGTAGTCATGATCACTGTGCCCGCGGCGTTCGATGAAAAGCTCAGGCCGGGTTGAAAAAGATAACCGGCCAGAACTTCTGCTTCAGATGGTTCGGCAGCGCCGCTGCTGAAGCGCGCGAGTGCGAGATCGAAGAGCTGGCTTGCGAGTTCGACGTTCTTGCGGCGCAATCCCGTCAGCAGGTTTTGCAGCGTGAATGAAACACCATCCGTCAGGCTGCGTTGCGCAAGACTGAATGCCAGTTGGGGATTGGTTTCGACAGCTTGTTGGGCCAGCCACAACAGTTGCTCGCTGCGAGCCGTGCGATCGTCAAACGCGCCGCGATCCTTTCTGGGCTCGGGCTGTTGTTCGGCGATTTGGCCAACGAACTTGTCAGCGAACCTGGGATCGTGATTATGTGCGACTTTCAAAACAAGCGACTTCAACTGTGCCTTGTCTGACTGGCGCACGAATTCTTTCAGCGCTGGATTCTGTTCGCCTTCGGTTACCTGATCGACGAGGTCCCATGCCTTTGTTAGCCACGTGCGCGAGCGCGATGGATTGCGATCCCAGAGCAAGTCCGCGGCGCTTGCCAATGCTTCAACGGCAGATCGCTTGTCGTCCCAAAGCTCGGCTTCCGCCCCGACTTGCTCGATCAGCGCAATGGCCCTCGTTTGTTGTCGTTGGCGTTTGAGAACTCTATCGGTGGGCGGCGTTGTGCGTTGTTGAGGAAGCGGCGAGAAGGAGACGAGTGTGAGAAAAATCAGTAAGGACTTCATCGTGTGACCTTTCGGTTCATTGATTTTTCGGAATCCGCGGGAATACTCTGTCGCAGTCTTGAAACATGCACTCGGACTACTGCTGGTCGCCGTTACTCTAACCGCCTTGCCGGTGCCCGCCTTTTTTGCGCAGTCGAAAGAAAAGAAGCGTCCCAAACTAAAAGACTTCGGTTCGACTTTACGCCGGTTCGAATGGGACCCGGTAAAAAAGCAGGCGATCGAAACCAAGCCGCAGAAAAAATCACCCGCCCCGGTCCCGGAAGACACCGTTCAGATCGATACTAATCTCGTGAGTTCTGATGTTCTAGTCGTCGACGACAAAGGCAACCTCGTTGGCAATCTCACGGCGGGCGACTTTCTGATTACTGAAGACGACCAGCCGCAAGAGGTGGCCCACTTTCGATCTGAGAACAACGCCGCGGTTCCGCGAACGATCGTATTGATCGTTGATTACAGTTGCGCTCAGTTGCCCGTCCTCCGCACCAGCATAAACGCCGCGAAGTTGCTGGTCGACAAGCTTGGCCCCGCAGACGTGATGGCAATCGTCACCGATGACGTCGAGCTGCTGATTGACTTCACTAACGACAAAGACAAGCTGAAGCAGAAACTCGAGTCAATTTACGACCGCATAAACGCGCCTTTCGCTTCGCTCGATCGCGCCGTTGTTGAACGACGGCAGCCAAAAGGCACAGGCCTTCAGTACAGCGCGTTGCTGTCCGTGCTCAACGAAGCATTTAGCGAAACAGATCTGCGCCCCATCATTATCTTTCAAACCAGCGGCAGTGAGATCTACAACCTGCGCGACTCGATCTTTACTGAAGCGCTGCCGCCCGATCTGCCTGACGAGTTCAGATCTGAGTTGCTGAAAATCATGGATCGCCAGGAGAAGCATCACCGGGAACAGCGCATTTCCGACTTTAGCCTGAAAGATGTTTATCGCACTGTAGAAAAATCCCGCGCGACGATTTACACGGTCGTGCCCGAGCCTCGTTTTCTCAACCGCAGCCTCGACGAACAAGTGGAACTGACGAGGCGAGAGCTGGCGACCGGTTTCGCGTTTGCGCAATCTCGTCCGGATCAACTGACGGGAAGAGCGCGAGCGACCAGGGGGTGGATGGAAAAACGAGAGCTCGCGCGCGAAGAAGCGTGGCGACCAGCTTCCGTTCCAAATCTCAGGTGGTGGTCGCAACAACAACAAAAGGTGCAAGCAGCGTTAGCCGGCGTTGCGCCACGCACCGGCGGTTGGACTGACTTCCTCGAACGACCCGATGACGCGGACGGAATCTACAACCGGATCCTCGACGATATTAATCATCGTTACAGCGTCGGCTACTATCCGAAGAACAAACTGCAAGACGGCACGCGACGAAAGATCAAGTTCTCCGTGCGCAATCATCCGGATTACTACATCCTCGCGCGCACGTCGTATTACGCACCCGAACTCAAGTGATCTTAGCGTGGCCTTTTTTCCTCGCGACCCTAGAAAGCCACACACCTTCCGACTGCGATTATTCTTAATTCATTCCAAACGTCTGAATCTTCGCTTGTTCAGCGCACGCGCCGCTGCTGGCATATCGGTTGCGGCGATTTTGCCGAACTCCCCTCTCGCGGACAACCCTAAACAATAGAAGCCGAACTCTGCCTACTGCTCAGCCCGCAGTCGAGGAGTTCTCTAAGGCAAAACTTTTTGGATTTACGACTCAACTTGCAAGGGGTCGTTTTGTCTAAAACCAGATTAACCAAACAGGGGAAAGGGTGCGAAGTATTATGCAAGTGAAACGCTTTGGGCAGCATCGTTCGCTACGTCTGGCGATGTTGCCGTTTTTGTTTTGTTTGAGCGTGATGACATTTGCCACGCTCGCTTTTGGACAGGCGGCAACCGGTCGCTTCTCAGGAACCGTATCCGGGCCCGACGGTCTCATCTCAAACGCTACTGTGGTCGTAACCGATAACCAAACCAAACAGGCGCGGACCGCTACGACCAATGCTCAGGGAGCCTTCAGCTTTCCCCAACTCAGTGCCGGCACCTACACCGTTACCTTTTCGGCTCCCGGTTTCAAAACGCTCACTTCCACCGGTGTGAAGATCGACGTGGGCAAAGAGTATGTGTTGACACCGACGCTGGAGGTCGGCGCGATTCAGGAAAGTGTAAACGTCTTCGAAGGAGCTGACATCGTTAACTCGACCAACGCCGAGCTCAGCAACACCGTATCTGAAACTCAACTGCTCGGCTTGCCGATCGCCGGACGCGATCCTTCCGGGCTGATTCAATTGCAGCCGGGCGTGAGCCAGGGAGGCGAAGTCAACGGACTGCGCACCTCGGCGCAAAACATCACGCGCGACGGCTTGAACGTCCAGGACAATTTCATTCGCGAAGGTAACTTCAATCCGGATCGCCCGCGCATCGACGACGTTTCCGAATTCACAGTCGTCACGCAAAATGCGAATCCGTCGTTAGGCAGCGGTGGCGTATCTCAAGTGCAGTACGTCACGGCTCGCGGCGGCACGGAGTTTCACGGAGCGCTATACGACTACAATCAAAACGCCGCGCTTGCGTCGAACGGTTTCTTCAACAACCGCAATGGAGTCGAAAAGCCGCCGTTCAATCAGAACCAGTTTGGCGGCAAAGTGAGTGGGCCAATCTACTTTCCCGGATTCGGCGAAGGCGGCCCAGCGATCAAGCATCTGCAGAAAGCGTTCTTCTTTTTTGACTACGAAGGACTGCGCTTGCCGCAAACGACTTCGACAACGCGCACGATCCTGACGCCGTCAGCAAGGCAAGGCATCTTTACTTACGTCGACGACAACGGCGTGACGCGCCAGTTTGATGTTCTCGGCAGCCAGGGCTTGAACATCAATCCATTGATCGCGAGTCGTATTCTTCCCGGCATACCGACAGTCGGCAATAACAATCAGGTCGGCGATGGACTCAACACGACCGGCTTCACGTTCAATCAACGAGCCGACGTGAAGATCAATCTCGTAACGACGCGTATCGACTACGACCTGAGCCAAACGAAAACGATTAACTTCGTCTGGCACCGCACGACCGACAACTTCCTCCGCCCGGATACCGACAGCGGCGGATTCAATAGCATTCCTTTCGGATCGCAGACCGCAACTACGAACGAGTTCGTCGGCGCGTATAACTGGGCCATCAGCAACCGGTTCAACAATGAAGTGCGCGGCGGTTACCAGAAGAGCAATCCGTTCTTCAACACCAGCGGCCTGCCCTCGGATTTCTTTATCTCGTTGCCGCTCACCGATAGCCCGGAAAACAGCTTCCTTGAGCAAGGCCGGACCACGAAGCTCTACAACATCCAGGACAACGCCGTTTACCTGTGGCGGAATCATTCGTTCCGCTTCGGCGGCCAGGACAACATCTACCGCATTCAGTCGTTCGGCGGCGCAGCGTTGCCCACTTACTTTCTCGACAACTCGAACTTTCCGAACTTCGGCTTCGTGCCCGCGAACACTCCCGGAGTGCCGTCGATCTTCACGATCCCGAATCTCAGCGACGCCAATCAGATCGCTACCGCAAACGCGCTGCAATCTGAACTCGCCGGACTCGTCGGTGAATCAGAAAACACCTTCAACGTGACGAGCAGGACGTCGGGGTTCGTACCCGGCGCGCCAACCATCAACACGCTGAACTACAACAACCTTTCGTTCTACGTGACAGACCAATGGCGCGTGAAGCCGACGCTGACGCTGAATATCGGTGTGCGTTATGAGTTGTTCAGCGGCATCAAGGATCCGAGCGGCTTGCGGCTCGAAGTTGTAACCGGAGGACTCGATCCCAACGCCGCCTTGTTGAATCCAAACGGGACCTTTGATTTCGTTGGCGGCAACGCCGGTTCGCAGGGATTGTTTTTCAAGTCTGACAAGAACAACTTCGCGCCGAACATCAGTTTCGCGTGGTCGCCGGATTTCAAATCGCGAGTTGGCCGCGCGCTTTTCCCAACTGAAGGCCGGACGGTGATTCGCGGAGGCTTCAGCGAGACTTACATCAACGACGAATTTGTGCGTTCACCTGATAACGCGTTACAGAATCAGGGACTGTCAGTTACGCCGATCAACTTTGGCCTGACTTCGGCGATCGATAATCCGCCGCCGGTGCCGGTGCCGCCATTTCAGCCGCCACCGTTGTCGTTCTCGAGCATCAATGCGTTAGCTCCGGGCGCGAACGTGGCGTTTCTCATTGATCCGCATCTGCAACTGCCGCGAGTTGAGCAATACAATTTCGGCATTCAACGCGAGATCGGATTCAAGTCGGTGCTGGAAATTCGCTACGTGGGAAATCGCAGTCACGAATTGATTCGAACTGTCGATCTCAATCAGGTGGACATTCGCGGCAACGGCTTTCTGCCTGATTACATTCGGGCGCGATCGAATTTGTTGTTGACAGGTAATCCTGCTTGCACGCCCGCACAGAACGCGGGCTGCCAAACACTGACGGTCTTTCCGAACCTCGTAAACGGTGGTTCATTGAACACCGCGGCAGTGAGAAACCTGCTGCTCAATGGTTCAGTGGCTGATCTGGCGCGGCGGTATGTGACATTGAGCCAGACAGGATCGGTGCAGATACTGCCGAACCAGAACATGGGAATTCTCGACTTGCTCGGCAATCTCGGCGTGTCGAATTACAACGCGTTGCAGGTTGAGTTGCGCCGGCGGTTCTCGGGCGGGTTGTTACTGCAGGCGAACTACACGTTCCAAAAAACTCTCGACAACATCAGCCCGGGGAATCCAGGCATCAATAGCGAGGATCAGACCAGGGTTGCCGCTTTTCTCGACAATCAGAATCCGCATCTCGATTACGGGCGCGCTGATTTTGATCAGACGCACATCTTCAATGTGAATGCGGTTTACGATCTGCCGTTCGGAAAAGGAAAGTCGTTTCTGAATAACAGTAGTGGTGCAGTTGATCGGTTGGTTGGTGGCTGGCAGTTAGGCGGCATCTTGCGCATCAACACCGGCACCCCACTGACGATCGTCGATCCGCGAGGTACGCTGAACCGTGTCGGCCGATCTGCAAACCAGACGGCCCAAACTAATCTAACGAATGCTCAGATCAGTAACCTCGTCGGCATCTTCAATCAGAACGGCATCGTCTACTACATCAATCCTTCCGTGATTAACACCGACGGCCGCGGCGCTGCGGCGTTTGGCCAGCCGGCGTTTTCGAGTGAGGTGTTCTTTGACAATGGACCAGGCGAGTTCGGCGATTTAGCGCGGAGCACGATCAATGGCCCATTGTTCACCGAACTGGACATGTCGCTGACGAAGAGCATCCGGCTTAACGAAAGGATGCGTTTCCAGATTCGCGCGGACGCGTTCAACGTGCTGAACCACACGAATTTCCTGACCGGAATTCTGACTCCGGGATTGGGGTTGGGTGGAACCAGCAACACGATCTTTAACGTGAACAGTCCGACTTTCGGCCAGATCACTTCGGCAAACACCATCGGTGGCAGCGGACTCAACCGCGTCATTCAGGTTGCGGGCCGATTTGAATTCTAAGTAAAGATCAGCCACAGATGAAACAGATCAAATCCGTTTCATCTGTGGCTAAAAAACAGGTCTTATGAGATCGAGCCGCGCTAGGTTTAATATGCACATTCATGGACCCACCGCGGACGATTTCGGTAAGCGAGCGCGAGGCGAGCGAGAAGGCGTGCAGCGCCTCGAATGCGTTGCACCCAACGCTGCCGCTGCTGGTGGGAGACGAAATCGATCGTTATCTCGCTCCTCCGCCAGATACGATTTATCCGCTCGAGTACGCCTTTCACCTGCTGGGTGACGTCAGCGAGAAAACTGTACTCGAGTATGGCTGTGGCGATGGGCCAAACCTGGTCGCGCTTTCGCGTCGTGCGGGTAAAGTGATTGGGCTCGAGTTATCGCCCGGGATGCTGGCGCGCGCGAAACAACGATTGCTTGCCAATCAATGTGACGAAGCAATGTTAGTGCTGGGATCGGCACACGCGCTGCCGTTGCCGGATGCATCGGTGGACGTAGTTTTTGGCATCTCGATTCTTCACCATCTGGATTTGGAGATCGCTGCGCGTGAAGTTCGCCGAGTGCTGAAGCCGGACGGCCGCGGAATATTCCTCGAGCCGTTGCGTAATTCTAAATTGGTCATGCAAGTGAGAAAACTCTTTCCCGAACGCTCCGGCGCCTCTCCTTTCGAGCGACCATTGACCAATGAAGAGATCAGAGACTTCGCCGCTGGGTCTGAATATCGCTCGCGAACATTTCACCTGATCTTATCGAGGTTGGCGAACAAGCTTCCGTTTTGGAAATTTCCCGTGATGAGGGTGTGCCAGCGCGTGGACGCGCGCCTGCTGCGCCTGTTTCCCTCGCTCACCTATTACGCCTCAATCAACGTTTTTCAGATGCAGC
>Ga0247695_1000113_pt1 | contig 12537 bp, 22 predicted proteins | sample CNK36_metaG_FD_182739 | JGI IMG/M metagenome (GOLD analysis project Ga0247695, IMG submission 182739) | Soil microbial communities from Purdue University Martell Research Forest, Indiana, United States - CNK36 | ecosystem: Environmental > Terrestrial > Soil > Temperate forest > Bulk soil...
AAACTTGCCATGGGTCAGCAAAAGCGCTCCATTGAGTCAGAACAGACCCGGGGCAAACCCGCCCCCTTCCACGGAGTAAACCCATGACTGCAGCTCTCGCTCACGCCCCCGCCCACCTAGCCGCCAAAGGCCGTCACGAGCTGATTCGGCACGTGATGAATATCCGCAACGGCATGCAGAAACACAAGCAAGCCGCGAAGCACGGCCTGATGACGGTCGCCTGTGGCGCGCTTGCCGGCGTCGGCGGCGCCGTGGCCGGTCTCGCCGCGGTCAAAGCGCCCCACCTTCCGAAAACGAAGATTCGCACTGACCTGACGCTCGGCTCGCTCGTCGGCGCAGCGGTCGCGTTCGGGCTCTTCGACGAACACGCCGCGCTCGCGGGCGCGTTCTCGCACGGCATGCTCGGCTACGGCACGGGCGACGTCGTCAAGGCGAAGCTACTTCAGTCCGGCGTGAAGCAAGCCGCGTAACTCGCGAGCCCACGCAGCGCGTAAGCGCGCAGACCAAAACCCCTCCGCCGCGCGGCACGTTGTCGCGCGGCGGCGAGTGACACAACGAAAGGCAAAGACAATGTATGACTTGAGTGTTGGTGAAGACGGTTCGGCCGGTGATGACATGGGCGCGGACCTCATCGTCGGTGGTGGTCGTCGGCGCACTGCGCACCACGCGGGCAACCCCCACGTGACCGTGCAGCGTATCCAGCCGACCAACCAGACGCAGGTGTGCTCGTTTCCGCAAGGCGCGAACGGCACGCTCTTCGTCGCGGCCGGTGCAACTGCAATCCTGACGGCGCGCCCGCAGCGTCCGTTTCAAACCGAGCGCTTCGTGTTGCCCTCGACGTTGAGCGGCTTCTTCGCCATCAACGACTTGGTCATCGGTCGCGACTCAATGTTCGTAAACAGCGAAGCCGCGCACGGTGACATCTTCTCGCAAACCGGCGTCGGTGTTGCCCTCCTGGGTTACATCGCTCGCCCCGGTATCGATATCACCCTCACGGTGACCAACATCGACACCAACGACCACCCTTTCTACGCGAGCATCATCGGCCCCGCTTGGGTCTGAGCTTCGCAGGGTAGCCAATGGGTTTCACGCTTATCACCACGGTCGGAGTAGGTACCCGCGACGGGAAAACTCTGGCCTTGCTGACGCAGGGGTTTCTGCGCGGCGTGGTGGCGTGCAACCGCGTGTCGATTCGAAGCGCTCGCGCACAAGGCAAGCCGCTTCCTCGGCTCTACGAGTCCGGAGTTGTCTACGAGCCCGAACCATGGCCCAAGGGGGTCGAAGAGTTCGCGGATATCGTGACGGTGCTCCGTCGTGGCTGGGGAGACTGTGACGACTTGTGCGCCGCGCGAACGGCGGAGCTGCTCGAAGATGGCGAGCCCGCTGACTGCAGAGTGTATTGGCGCCGCCTGTGCAAGTGCGGCGAGTGGGATGATGGTTCGGGCGTTTGCCCCGGCTGTCATCAACCCCCGGACGGACCGCTACGCATGCACTGCGAAGTCCGCCGCGGAATTTGTTTCGCGTGCAGCGTTCGGCTGCACGTCGTCGACAAGCGGCACGTTTGCCCGACTTGCTCGCGTGTTAACTCCGGCAAGATTGAAGACCCGTCCCGCTTTTTGGGGCTCTGAAAGGCACGTCTCATGCTCCCTCTCATTCTCGGCGGTTTGGCTCTAGTCGTTGGAACCGGGTACTTGCTCACGCAGCCGCATCACGCATCGGTTGCGCCCACGACGGGCCCGCAAGTGCCGGCGGCAATCGTCGCGGCCGTCGCTGCGGCGTTGAAGAGTGGCGACCCCACGGTCATGCGCAGCGTTGCCGCCAAGGTGCGCGGTGATGGCTTCGACGCGCAAGCGACGTCGCTGGAAGGTGCCGCGGGGGAGCTGGAAGCCGCCATCAACGCGACGCCCCACGCGCGCCCCGGCAAGGCTACGCCGCCCGTCAAGGGGCCCGGAGGCGTCAACCCCGCGCCGGCCGCGGATAGCGCGTCAGCGCGTCGCCAGGCGGGCCAGCTCGCACAGTTGCTCTCGGGCATGACTCCCGCTGCAGCGCGAGCGAGCGCCGCCGTCAAAGCCGCGGTGACCGACTTTCAGATTCTCGAGCGCGGCCGCAAGTTTTACGTCGGCAACATCGACGGCTTGTACGGTCCGAAAACCGCGCTCGTGCTCGCGCAAGACCATGGCATCGTGCCCCCGCATCCGTTGCTGTGGCCGAAGAAAGACCCCAAGGGCGCCAAGTCTGTCTATCAGGCTCAGCTGGCCCGCTTCGCCGCAGCCGACCCGCAGCGGCGCGAAGAGTGGGAACAAGCAATGCACGTTGACAACGAGTGACCGGAGGTAAGACCCCATGAGCTTTTTTTCCGCCATCCGAAACGCAATCAAACATGTTCCCGTCGTGGGCGCGCCGCTCGCGGCCGTGTACGGCGTTGCAATCGCTCCCGTGTCGCTCGCGGAGAGCATCGCCAGCGGCGCGCGTCTCGACCATGCGCTCGTCAACAACTTCAAGGCGCAAGTTGCGGACATCAAAACCATTGCGCCTTACGCGGCGACGGTCGTGAGCTTCGTGCCCGGCGTCGGTCAGGGTGTGTCCGGTGCGATGGGCGCAGCGCTCGCGCTCGCGAACGGGCAACCGCTCAGCGAGGCCGTCATGTCCGGTATCAAGGGCGCAATCCCTGGCGGGCAGATTGCGCAGAGCGCTTTTGGCGCAGCGTCGGCGCTCGCGCAAGGCAAGCGACTAGACGAGGCGGCGCTTGCCTCGCTCCCGCTCCCGGACGCGCAAAAGGCGGCGCTCAAAACCGCGCTCAGCGTCGCGACCAAACTGAGCAAGGGTGAAAAGGTCGCGGACGTCGTGCTCGTCGAAGCCATGAAGCAGCTTCCGCCGGACGTGGCCAAGGCCGTGCACGTGGGGCTCGCGGTCGGGCACGCCGCGACGATTCAGCATCACTCGCACGTGGCCGCAACCAAGGTCGTCAACGTGCTCAACGGGGTCAACTCCAAAGACCCCGAGCAACGTAAGGCGGCGCTCGCGGCCGTCGCCAAAACGCAGAGCGCCGTGGAAAAGGGTGACCCCCACGCGGCCGCAATGCTGACCTTCCTTGCTCGTCACGCTGCAGCTCAGCGCGTCACCCGTCGTTTCCGCGTGCACGCCAAAACCGGCATGGTGCTCCGCGTGGGGGCGCCGTGAATTGCTCACTCGTCGCGCCTTCGGCTCGCTCGCGCTTCTCGCGCTCGGGGGCACTGTGAGCGTCGGTCACGAGGTAGGCGAAGCGCTGCGCGCCATCTTCGGCCCGCTGCTTTCGCGCGCCCTGTACGCGCTCAAAGGTCGCTCGCACGAGGGTGACCTTGCCTTTCAAACCGTCGACCCCACGGCGGGCCCCTGGGGCAACCAAAACACGTTCGGTGACCAGCGTTCGCAGCCGTACCCGCAGACCGAAGGTCAGGTGGTTTCGGTGCTCCCGAAAAACAACCGCCTCTATGGTCCGCCGCACGTGCACAGCATCAACTTGGCACGCGGCGACGAAACGCCCGTCGCTAACGCTGAAGTGCGAGCGCGCGTCACCTACGGGTGCGGCGGCATCGAAAACAGCTTTGACTGTGACTGGGTGCACGGCGCGCAGTTCGCCATCGTGTGCAACTCAATCACGGTCTCGGCCGTCACCTACAATCCGTTCCCTGTGTCGCCGTACAATGCCGCGGACGGCGCCATCTTCCTCGGCGTGATGGTGGCCAAGGGGACCGTGGTCAATAGCCGTTGGCCGCTCACGTACACCGAACCGCTGACGCAATTCATCGGCGCCGGCCTGGCGTCGTTTCCGGTGCGCGACTTCGCACGCGCGCTCACGGTGCACAAGCAGGGCAACGACAATCCGGCCGTCGCAACTGCCATCACCATCAACTTCAAAGACTCGTCGGGGAGCACCACGCTTGCGAGCTACAATGCGCAAGTCTGCGCGGGCGGCGCTCAGATTCCAATCCCAGGCGGCACGCAGACCGTCGAGATTAGCAACACGGACACTGAGGGCGCGGACGTCGTGCTGCAGTGGTTCCTGGGGCTCTGATGCCGGAAAGCAGCGAGCCTCCGAGTGACCCGGGCTTCGAAGAGCGGGAGCGCATTACCGCGAACCTCCGTTTCCGCTCGTTGCCAGCCGCGCAGCGTTCCGTGCTCGGCTTGTTCGCCATGGTGCCGCCAAAGTGGCGCGGTCCAATTGCGCTCTTCGTGGTGGCTGTTTTGGGAGCGCTTTCCGCTCGAGCCGTGCCAGCAATCGTTGACTGGCTGCGCACACCCGCAGCCGCGGTGAGGCGCCCATGATGTTACTTCGCCTGCTCCACTGGGCTGCGCGTATCCCTGTAATCCCGCAGGGTCACGAGCCCGGCTGCGAAGCTGGCATCACGAAGCCTCTCGGCTGTAAGTGCGACGTGCGCAAGCTGCGCCCGCCGACCTTCGGCGAAGCTTTCACGGGGTTGTTTTGAACTACATTCCGATACAGCAAAAGCTCAACGCGGCCGGCGCTACGCCGCCGCTTGTCGTCGACGGCGCTTTCGGTGAGAAGTCGAAGGCAGCGCTCCGCGCGTTCCAGAAGGCACACGGGCTCGTCGTCGATGCTATCCCGGGTCCGAAGACTCTCGCCGCGCTGGGGCTCACGCCGGCCGACGTGGGCGCCGGGCAGCCGGCTTCGCCATCGTCGCCCCCCAAGGGTAACCCGGCCGACGTCAACGCCTACGCGGTGGCAAAGCGTGCGCTCCCGACCTTGCCGGAGGCACAGCGGCAATACGTGCTCGCGGTGTCGCGCGGTGAAGGCGGCTATGGTGCCGGCTGGGCCAACCCGCCCAAAGACCCCGTGGCGCTCGCGTTCGCGCAAGCTCACGGGCTCACGGGCACGGAGGGCGCCGGTTCCAATAACTGGGGAGCCGAGCAAGGCGCGGGTGACGCGGGCTCGTTCAAACACGTTGACTTCGGTTGGCGCAACCCGGACGGCACGCCCTGGAACGGCACGGGGCCGAAAGTGTGGCTCCCGTATATCGGCACGTACAAGCGCCACTCGTCGCCCGAAGAGGGCTTCAAGAGTGTCGCCGCGACGATTCTGAACGGCGGCAAGCGTGGCAAGGTCGGAGCGGCCGAGATACAAGCCGCCATCGCAAAAGGCGACCTCGAAGCAGCCGTCAACGCGCAGCACGCAAACGGGTACTTTGAGCTTGCGCCGGCCGACTATCTCAAGGCCGTCGCGCACAACTATGCGGCGCTCACTGACGCGACCGGCTGGCCCAAGCTACTCGGCGGCGCCGTCGCCGCGGGTGTTGGTGTCGTGGTCGGTGTCGGTTTGAGCCTGCTTGCTCTCGGCGCTGCGTGGTGGCGATGGCACAAGGGGGGCGCGTGATGTCAAACGATGACGATGACGACCTGACGACGGAGCCCGAGGTCGACGAAAACCCCGGCTGGGTGCCCGTGGCGGCTGCGCTCGCGCAAAGCCTGTTTACGGTCACGCAGCTGCGGGCGCTCGTCGGTGCTGGCATCATTGGCACGAAGAAAACCAAGCAAGGCGTTCTTTATAGCGTGGAAGACTTGAAGCGCTTCGACGGCATGCCCAAGCGCGAAGAGGCGGAACCCCCGAGCCCGCTTCTCGCTGAGATGCGCGCCATGAGCGAGGGTTACAAGTCGATGCTTGAGCTGGCTCTCAAGCAAACGAAGCAAGCTCAGGACCACGAGCGCTTGCTTGTGACGGCCTTTACGAAGCCGCTCGACAGTCTCGGCGAATCGTCGCGCACGCTCGTGACCGCGGTGTTGGACCAAAACAAGCAACTCGTGCAGCGGGCCAACGACGGCGACAACGCGCGCCTCGAGTTCGTGAAGGGCGCAGAGACGATGCTGCGTGACCAGCGCGTCGAGATGCGCGAGCAGCTAGAGCTTGACCGTAAGCACGAGCTGCGGCGTGAGATGTGGGAAGGCGTCAAGAAAGCCGCCCCGCAACTCTTGGCGGGCTTCAAGCAAACGACCGGCGTTGACCGCGTCGAGGCGGCAACGAAGCTCAAGGAAAAGATTACAATCGACAAGCTCGCATCGCTCGTCGCGTTCAACTTGGTTGATGACGAGGAGGCCAGCTTGCTCTGCACGGTCTTTGGCTATGACCGTGCCGACCTCGATAGGACGGTCCGCGAAGCTCAGGCGGTGTCGGCGCAAGCTGACGCTGACGAGGCGGCGGCCAAGGCTGCAGAGTCTGCAGCGGAACCACAGGCGGCGGAGTGATGCTGGTTGAGCTCACCCTGACCGCCAAGCTTGCCGCGTGCGCCGCTCTCGCGGTCACGCTGTATCTCGGGCACCGCGTAGGAGGCATGCGCCAATGAGCACGACCAGCGAGAACGCCGCAAACGTCGAAGCCATCAATGACTACATGCACCGGACGTCGGTCGCGACGCCCGCGGGCGCAATCGCGCTCAACGCTTGGGTCACGTGGTACGAAGCCAGCAAGCCGAGTCTGTTCGGCTGGTGGTCGGATGCCGACGTCGACCACGCCCGCAACTTGCGCAACGACTTCAACCGCGCGAACGCGGTCACCGCTGCAGAGAAAAAGCAAGTCGACGAGGTCATCAAAACCGGTCAGACGCTCGAGCAAGGGCAAGGGCAAACCGACCGACGCAACGCGGCCGGAGACATCGTTGAGCAGCCGCCGGGCGTGGCTCACCAATGGTGGTTTTGGCCCGCCATCGCTCTCGGCACGGGCATCGTCGTTGCGACGGTCGCGCCGGCCGTCGTGAAACTGTACGTGGGAGCAAAGACATGACCGACCCTGTTTTCATCGTTCGCACCGGTCAGGCTGGCGCCATCTTGAAAGGCACGCCCGGCAACTTGCTGGCGTTCGATGGCACGGGTGAGGGGCTCGAAGGCGTGCCCCCGCCAGTCGTGCCCCCGCCGACGTCGGCGCCGGCCGTCGTGCTCACGTCCAATCTGGTTCCAGCGTGGGCCGGCTTCGCAACGGCGCTCAGCGTCGACGACACCTATACGCCGCTCTCCCAATTCATCGACGGCGCCAACGAGCGCAACCCGTTTCTCGTTGCCGAAGTCACGGGGACGATGGGCGGGGGCAACGGCGCCGATGCTGCACTCTTCGCGAACGGCGGCACGCCGCAAGAGTTGTACATTCAGTGCGCGCTAGCCGTTGAAGTGACGTTTTCGTCAGGCGTCGGTCAGTGCATCTTTACCGCGAACCTCTTCGACGACCTCGGCACGCAGCTCACCTTTGATGGTGGCATCTTCACGGGGCCGACGAGCCAGCTCGTCAAGCGCTCGCTCATTGCCCCGGCTGCAGCTCTCGGCGCAAACCGTAGCCTCGTGCTGCAGTTCAAGAAAAACGACCAGAGCGCGACCGTCATCAGCGGCGTGAAGCTGCTCGGCTGCTCAACGTCCGTCGCTCTCGTGACCCCCTGACCCCTCGCTCGAAAGGTTCCCTTCCCCATGGTTGCTTCAAACACTGTCGTTCCGCGCACGGGTCAAGCTGGCGCGCTCATCACGACCCCGAGCGGCGGGGGCGGCGCGTTCGGCATGGTGACCGCGCCGGACGGAAGTCAGCCGCGCTTCGACTACAGCGGCAACGTGCTCAACCCCGGTCAGGCGACCGTCGACCCGCTGATTTACGTCGGCTCGCCGCTCTTCACTCTCGAGGCGCAGCCGTCGTGCCGGCTCACCTACTCGGGCCCCGATTGCTTGGCGCTCGTGCGTTGCATCGTGACCTTGCCCGTTCCCTTCGAGAGCGGCTTTAACCAGCTCGGCATCTCGTTTTCAGGCGACCTCGACGGTAAGAGCATCGGCGCGCCGGAAACGATTCCTGCGGGCTCCCAAGTGGCCCAGTTCAATACGGCCGACACTACGTGTCAGCTCCCGCTTGTGTGCGAGCGCTTGGTGCCGCTCACGGCCGGCGACACCATCGGACCCGTTTACGGCACGCAGGGCGGCGGCTCCACGAATCAGTGCAACGGCTTCTCGATGTCCGTGCAGGTCGTCGGCTAATGCAAAACGTGGTGGTGGTCCGCTCGTCGAATCGTCCAATCGACGAGCAGTGCGGCGCGTGCGTGGCGAACCTCGTCAACTTGGGTGCAACGCTCGTCACGCAGACCGGGTCATCGGACGTCGCGCTGCAGCGCAACGAGTCGCTGACTCGCGCCGTCAACTTCGTGCGCGCCGAGTCTGAGCGCCCCTTCGACGTCGTGCTCATGGTCGACGATGACATGGTCTTTGGCACGCGCGCCGCGGGCCTCGTCATCGCTCACTGTCGCGCGACCGGCAACGTCGCGTCAGCCTGCTACGCGCTCGGCAATGGTGACGTCGCTTTCGAGCGCATGCCGAACGGCCGTTATATGGGCGGCCTGGGCTTCCTCGCAATCCCGGTCGCGACGCTCGTGAGCCTCGCAACGCGCGCACCGGTTTATGTTGCCGACGATGGGCAAGAGTTTTGGGAGTTCACTTCGACGGGCGCGGAGCTGTGCGACGATGGCAAGCGACGCTGGCGCGGCGAGGACTATCGTCTGACGCGAGCGCTCGGGGGCGCCGACTTGCTGCCCGTCGCCGTGGGTCATCTCAAGTCGAAAGTCGTGCTCCCGGACCGCGCTCGGTTCGAAGCTCTGACGGGCGCTTCGCGCTTGTCAAGTGTCGCCCCCGAGGCGGCAACCGCGCCACAGCATGAGGCGTTTTCCCCCGCATAACTTTGGGCTCCTAGCGCGTCGCTAGGGGTCGTGCTCACCTAAACCCGAAACCGAAAGGCAATATCCCATGGTCCTCCCCGCTCAGAACGCCGCCACTCGCGGCTCGCAATCTGGCCCGCTTGCTGGGCTCCGTAAGTCCGCCGAGATTACCCCCGGCGCCATTGGCGGAGGCGCGACGCTTGACGTCGACTTCGCTTTCGCTGGCGCCCAAGTGGGTGACATTGCCTCGGTGTCTTTCGACACGGCGCTTGCGTCCGGCGTCATCTTCGGCGGCGCGAGCATTGCGGCCCCCGGCCACGTCATCTTGCACTTCGCTGCGAACGGCACCGACCGGACGCAAGGCGCCATCACCGCAAACGTGTCGCTGCAGAAAAAGCTCTGACGCTCGAGCGTCAGCCGCGAGCCAACGATGGCGACTGCCAACATGCGACACTTCAACTCACCCGAAGAGCTGGCGAAGCGTGAGAGCACGCCGGCTGCTGCGACGCGCAGCCAAGGGTTTCGGCACTTCAACTCACCCGAAGAAATTGCGAAGCGCACCGGCAAGCCCGTTGCAGCTCCCGCGGTCGCTTCGCCGGCTCGTCGCGTTATCGACGTGAAGCCGGAACCCGCTCCGCCTGTGGCGCCGTCGTCGGTGCCGCTCACGGGGCTCGCCTTGCGTGAGCAGACACGGCCCATCGCTGGACCGGGTGAGCAGCTCACGGAAACCGAGCGGCTTGCTTTGCTCGAGCGCTTCGTGTTCGCGTTGCTGGACAGCCCTGCAGAGGCCCGCGAGTGGCGTTTGCAACTGCACAACATCAGTGCGACCGTCGAAGCTCACGGGCTCCTAGTGGCCAAGGTCAACGCTTTGGGCGCTGAAGTCGACCAGCTCATCAGCGCCGCCAACGTCGACGGGTCGGCAACTGCCCGCCTGCGTTCGCTGGAAGCCGCCGTAGAGCGTTTGGAGGCGTCGCTGCTTCCGCCGCCCGCGGCCGCCGCGCAAGCCCCTGCAGTCGCCCCGGAGGCGTCCGCAACGCCCGACCTGACGAGCCCCAACCCGTAGCCATAAAAGCGAACCCCCGCGGCGCCAGCAAGCGCCCGGGGGCTATGGCGCAACGACCTGCGCAATGCCCAAACTAGCTGCTTCCAACCCCGCGTCAAGGCCCCTCGAAGGGGCGCGAGAGCACAAGCCAACCCCCCCGGCCTGCTCCCGTGCCCCTTCGAGGGGCTTTTTCGTGCTCAATTCAAAGGATTTTTCGCATGCCCAAAACCGCCGAAACCGTCGCCGCCCAAGCTCAACTTCAGGGGCTCGTTTGCCAGCTCGTCGATGCGTTCAGAGCGCAACGCCCTGAGCTGACGGTCGAAGCCGCCTTTGAGCTGCTCGTCGCAACCGCCTGGGGCTACGGCCGCCAGGAGTCGACCAACGATGAGGTCATCAACCGCATGCGCGCCGCCGCAATGGCTTGCGAGGTCGCGCGCCAACACGCGGTCAACGTGCTCGAGCGCAACGGCGCTCAGAAAGTAGGTCAATCATGAAAAAGCAATGTGCTGACGCGAGTGTGTGTCCTGCGAACGCTCTGCCTGGTTCCGACTTCTGCGCCGCTCATCTCGGCAAGCGCGGCGGCGGTGATGATGAGGCGTTGCTGCCCTTCGACTTCGAACCGAAGCGCAATCCGTCGATGCTCATCGCTCGCGTGCAGCGTCCGTTTACGCCGAAGGGGCTCATGCTCTGGAACGTCGACGGGCTCGACATTGAAGCCATCTTGCTCGGTCGTGACCTGCAGCTTGTGTGCTCCTTCGGTCGCATCCCCGCGGCGTGGTTCGCGGTGTCGCAAAGCTTCGAGCAAGTCGTGCAGTCGTTCGCTGACGGCAAAGACCCGGGCAAGGGTTGGGGTCGTTGGTCGACGGCCTGGCCAGGCGGCGAGATACAGTTGCGCTTCGACAACGTGCCCGGGGGCATTCTCGCGGACAACGTCCGCGCGTTGATGTGGGGGCACGTGCTGGCATGACCTCATCAATCCGAAACCGTGAGGCCATTCTGCGGCACGTGCAGCGCGAGCGGGACAAGGGGCGCTCGCCCATGCCCGGCTTCGCCGCCGCGTTCTGTTTCGCCATCACCAAGGCTCTCGTTGAGCCCGTGCCGCTGCAGACCTCGGAGCTTGTCGTCGACACGCTGCGCGCCGAAACGCCGCCCGACTATTGCCCGCTCTGCGCGTGCCCGGCCGTCGCTCCGTTGCGCGTCAACGGTCAGTGGTCGTGGTCGTGCGCCGGAGGTTGCAACCCATGACGAAACGGAAGATTAGGCCGCCGTCGTGGTCGGCTGTTTCGCTTCTCGCGCTCGGGTGTGAGCGCCCCACTGACGGACGCTTGCTCGCGGTGATGGTGTCCCCGACTGACTTCGTGGTGATGGCGTTCGAAGTGCACAATCCGCCCGCTCGCGGCTCGAGCGACGTTGAAGCAGCCGGCGCCATCTTCGCGGCGCACGCGCACAAGGTCGTGGGTCAGGCGGTGTCGTTCGCGGCCGCCGTCATGCTGGCCGAGTCCTACGCAACGGCCTGGCTCGAATCGGACGCAGCGGCGGAGACGCTCTGCGCCTGCAGGGAGATCGGAACATGAAGCCGCTTCGCTTGCTCGAGCCGCTGACGTCGCTCTCGCTGATTCGCTTCATTGTCTCCGGCCCCGTGCGGCACGTGGGCAGTGCTGGCTGGCCGCTGCGCAAACCGCCGTTCCCAGAAGCCATCGGAGACTGTTCGCGACCGTGGGCGGTTAAGCCGTGAGGCCCCTTCGCATGCTGGACCTCTTCGCGGGGTCCGGCTCAGCGTCGCGCGCTGCGGCCGTGCGCGGCTGGCAAGTCTTACGCATCGACAACGCAGAGGGCACCGCGGCCGACGTCCGCGCAGACCTTGCGACGTGGGAGCCTGAGGGGCTCTTCGAGGGCGCTTGGGGCTTTGACCTTGTGTGGGCTTCGCCGCCGTGCACGCAGCTCTCGACGGCCAGCCGGCACCGCGACGTCGACGCCGGGCTCGTGCTCGTCGACGCTGCGCTCCGAATCATTCGCACGCTGCGGCCGCGTTGGTGGGTGCTGGAGAACGTGCACGGCGCGACGCGCGCAATCGCGAGCCGCATCGGTCCGCCCGTCGCCTGCTACGGCTCGTTTTACCTGTGGGGCTGTTTCCCGCCCTTCGAGGCCAAAGTTGAGCGCAGCAAAACCAAGCTCTCGGGCCGTCGACGCGCTGAGCGCCGCGCCGCTATCCCGTGGGCAATCTCCGATGGTTTGGTGCGTGCGTGCGAAGCGCTCGCGGCCGAGTTGCCGCGGACGTGCCCCGAGCTGCCCCCGAGCTCGCTCCGCGCCGGCGTCGACCTGGCCCCCGACGGCACTCACGCGCGCCCCGAGCTCGCTCCGCTCGAGCCCCCGCCGGCGCCCGCTCGAGCCCCCGCGCCCGTTGTTTTTAAGCCATGCGTGTGCGGCCATGGCGCCGTGTTTCATGTGCAGCGCGGCACCGTCACCGGTTGCACGCAATGCGCGTGCGCCGAGTTTCGCGGTGACGAGCGCTCGTTGCCGTTTCGCATCGTCGACAGTCTCAACCCCGACAACGGGCACGGCGCAGCGGACGGCTTTCCCGGGAGCGACTACCAGTGAGCGCGCTGCGTTGCGCGCACTGCGCAGTGTGCATCAAGCCCTTCTGCTGCAACTGCAGGCGCAAGCGCGGCGCTCGCATGCCCCGCCGGAGGCACGAGCGGAGCGGAGCCGCTGCCGTGATGACGCTTGTTCTTCGCGCCATCGTGAGGGCGTTTTGGAAAGTGTTCGCACGTCGGCCAGGACCGTCCCTTAGCCAGCTCTCTCGCGCCGGCCACTACCCCCTTTTCCCGT
>Ga0247695_1000114_pt1 | contig 12433 bp, 12 predicted proteins | sample CNK36_metaG_FD_182739 | JGI IMG/M metagenome (GOLD analysis project Ga0247695, IMG submission 182739) | Soil microbial communities from Purdue University Martell Research Forest, Indiana, United States - CNK36 | ecosystem: Environmental > Terrestrial > Soil > Temperate forest > Bulk soil...
ACGTTCTGACATCCAGATGATCTCTTTGCCGTCATTGACGTCGTAGCGATACTTGCGCCCTGAGTCAGCGAGACTGCCATTCGCATTCCGATAATCAAAGAACGTCGCCGGTTCATCGGAAATGAGGGCGCGTGGCTTGCCATTCGCATCGACTTCGATCACGCGATAAACCTGATGACCGCGCTGATTGTATTCAAAGCTGAAGGCGCGGCTGTCTTTGCGCCAGACCGGATCGGACAGTTCGTAAGGATTCGGAAAGAGTGTGTTATCGACGTTGATCTGTTTACGCGCGACGACGTCAAACAGCACGGGTTGTTCAAGATCGAGCACGTCACCCGGCTTGGCGTAAATGATTGAAGAGAACTTCGGCTGAACCTGATCTTCGGGAGACGACTCGATGTAGCGTACCTCTCGCTTGTAGCCCGGGCGCACACGATAGACAGCGACTTTGGTTGAATCAGGCGACCAAACGATCGAACGCGCATTGTAGTAATTCCCTTCCGATCCGTCGGTGCTGAAGACGACCGCTTCTTTTGAATTAACCGGACAAACAGCAAGGTTGTGATTGACAATCAATGCTTCCCACTTGCCATCCGGGGATTTGCTTGGACCTTGTGGACGGGCGGGAGGTTCGAACTTCGTGCACGCCGAATCAGCTATCGTGCAACGTATCACGATGCTGTCTATAGCCGTCGTGAATGATGTGACATTGTTATCAAACCTCAGTTGCGTGAGTGATAGATCGTTCGAGGTGAAGGTGTTGTTTGCGAGTTTTGACAGCGACGCAGCAATCTTTTCATGATCAAACGCCACCGTCTTCTCCATCGTGTCAGCATCGAAAATCATGTACACGTTCACGCCGCGCGACAGCTTTCGATACCACAGCCGGTGCGTGTTCCCAATCCACGTCGGATTCCCGGCGATGTCGATCACCGCTTGCTCATACTTCGCCTTTAGGCCATTCGCTCGTTCATAATCCGCCGCTGTTCCTTGCGCGTACGCTGTTGACGAAACGCAGAATGCGATCACGAATAAAAGCAAAGTTGAGCGTCTCATGGGGAACCTCTTTCAAAGTTTGGCAGGCAATGCGCCCAACCTAAACCTGTGGTGAAGTTCTGTCAACCAACTTTTTCCGGCGCACAAGACGCGCGCTCACGAACTCATAGATCGCCTCCGACTCCTTCGCCAACAGCGGCGCAAACGTCGCCAGGATCAAAACGTAAAGCGCCGCGAACGGTTGCAACAGCGGCAACAGCCCACCTGCCTGGGCCAGCTTCGCGACGATGATCGAAAACTCGCCGCGCCCAAGCAATGTCAGGCCGACGTTGAACGACTTCGCTCCGTTGTGCCCGGCAACGCGTCCAGCTAACTGGCCCGCCACGATCACGCCGATCAACGACAACGCTGCGGCACCGAGCGATAACCAAACCGCACCGCCAAGTGTGAACGGATCAACCGTGAGGCCGAAGCCGAAAAAGAAGATCCCGCCAAAGAAATCGCGAAACGGCACCACCAGTTTTTCCAACCGGCCGCTGTGCTCTGTTTCGCCGAGAATCAATCCCAGCAACAACGCGCCAATTGCTTCCGCAACATGAATCGTCTCGCCGAGTCCCGCAAACAGAAACAACAGCGCGAACACCACCATTACGAAGACTTCGTTTGAAGAGATCCGCAGCAGCCGATTCAACAACGGCGTGGCCCATCGCCCGACGACTAGCAAGCCCACGATGAAGCCGAGCGCCAATCCCGCCGACGATAAGACACCGCCGAGCGAAGTCGCGCCACTGAGCACGATGCCGGACAACAACGACAGGTAGACCGCGAGAAAAACGTCCTCATACATCGTGATGCCGAGTATGAGTTCCGTTTCCGGGTTGGCGGTTCTCCGGTAATCAAACAGGATCTTCGCGACGATGGCGCTCGAGGAAATCGTCGTGATGCCGGCAATCACCAGCATCTCTTTCACTGAGAATCCGGTGGCGAAAGCATAGCCAACGCCGAGAATGAAGTTGAGCACGATGTAGATCGTGCCACCAGTGAAGATCGACCGCCCCGCCTGGATCAAGCGACTGACGTTTGATTCGAGTCCCAGATAAAAAAGCAAAAACAGGATGCCGATGCGTCCCATGAACTCGATCAACGGCGCGGTGCTGATAAAACGAAAGTCGAACACGCCGAGCTGTGGAGCATGAGGGCCAACCGCCATCCCGATCAAGATCAGGAACGGCACGTTTGACAGGCGCAGCTTCGCCGCCAACCACACGGCAAACGTGATCAGCGCCAGCGCGAGACCGACTTCGAGAGTTGGATGGGCCATCGCCTACTCGACCCGGCCCATCACCAGCAGTCGTTTCAGGCTGGCAATCGTTATGCGATCGCCCGCGAGAATGAGCGTGGCGCCTTCGTTCAGAATCGTGCCGGCTTCCGGATTGATTCGTTTGACCCGATCCGGCTCGATGATCGACACGATCGAGGCACCGCTCGCGGTCCGCACTTGCAGGTCGCGAATGCTCTTCCCGATGCACACCGATCCCGGCTCGATCGTGTACCACTGCAACAGCAGATCGTCGAGCACGATTTCAGCGGACGGCAACGCCTTCGGAACGTACGTCAGCCCACCGATGATGCCCGCGATCTGCCGCGCCTCGCTGTCGGCGAGAGTCACGACCGAGGCCACGCGGTCGGGATTGTTTCGCGTGAAGTGATAAAGCTCGCGCGTCCCGTCGTCGTGAATGACGATCACGAGTCGATCGCCATTCGCCGTTTCGACCTGAAACTTCCGCCCGATGCCGGGCAGCGCCGCTTCACGAATCGTGGACATGCTTGAACTCCTTTCCCGCCAGAGATCTCATCGCGTTGAGATCTCTGGCGCATCACTCGCTTCAGCCCGCGACAGTTGTTGGCCCTTGCCTTCCAGATCAGTGAACGCGACGGCCAGAAGCACCAGGCAGATCATGAGTGTAGATACGACATAAAGCAGCGCCGCCTGCTCCCAATAGATCAGAGCTGAAACGATGATTATGGCGCTCAGGGCGTACAGTTTCGTGCGGCCGCGCCATTTGCGGCGCTTGCCGGTTTCGACAGTTTTCTTCATCAACACTTCCCTTCTTCAGTTGTGTGCAGCGAAATGGATCTGGCGACACGACGACGTCGAACACTCTTCGTGCGAAATGTCTTTATTGAGTTGTTAAGGCGAAGGAGTTAGGTGTTGAGAGGCGGTGCGCGACCTAAACGAGACGCGACAAAGCGGAACGGCTTGATAACGAACGGCTCGTAGTTAAAGGAGATCGTTGTCGGTTCAAAGGCGGATTGGGTGCGCGCAGACGTGCCCGAAGCAAGCTCCAGCGCGTGACGCTTGCTGCGCTTCTGCACCTGCGTTGGGACGTCGAGCGGACCGTATTTCGCGAGTGAGAACTGGTTGGATTCTCCGGCATCTTTTACGGCGCCGGAATCTTCGACTTGTGAGTGCGCTAGATCAGGAAACGGCCGGAGACGCAGTCCTTCACCGACCGAAAAGCACAACGAACCAATGATCACAACCAGCAAAGTGGCCGTCATCACGTAAGAGTTCGTCAGGCGTGAAAACAATTGCATTGCTCGGACTATAACAGGGTTGGGTCTGAAAGTACCACCAACGAAGTTGGTGGGATTACTTGACTTCTTTGGCGGTAGAGTAGGTCGATTCTGTAAACACCACCGACTTTGTCGGTGGTGTTCATGCACGTACATTCCCCCGACGTTGTCGGTGGTGTTCATACTCTAACTACCTACACCGACAGCGACCCGTACAATCCCACCGACAGCGTCGGTGGTTTGTTCATACCCCGCCTTCCGCGTGGAGCTTGAGCACGCGCAAAAACGCAGCGCCCGCGGGCGAGAAGTGCGCGCCCCGACGGTGCGCCGCCCACAAGATTCTCGTATGGCTCAAACCGCGAACCGGAACACTTACTAAAACCCCTCGCTCCAGCTCTTCCTTCACACACATGCGCGGCACGAACGCCAGCCCCACCCGCTTTTGCACAAACCGCTTAATCGTCTCAATCGTCGCCAGCTCGAGCGTGATATTGAGCGGCGTGTGATGCCGCGCAAACGCCTCGATCACTTTCACGCGCGATGCTGACTTCACGTTGTGCGCCACAAACGATTCATTGCCAAGATCCTTGACCCGCAACGACGTACGAGTCGCCAACGGATGCTTCGGGCTCATGATCAGCGCGAGTTCGTCCTTTAGCACCGGAAACGATTCAATATCGCGATCCTCAGGCTCAGACGCCATCAACGCAAAGTCGACGTTTCGCTCCAGCACCTCGCGCGGCAAGCGGTGCGACACGTGACGAAATATCTCCACCTTCACGTCCGGATGCTGTTCGCGAAACGTGAGAATCAGCTCCGGCAACAGGTAAAGCGACGTGCTCTCGTTCGCGCCCACGCGCACGCGACCACGTTTTAGTGTCTGCAACTCAGCGATCGCCTGCCCCACCTGATCGCGCAGTCCGAGGATGCGTTGCGCGTAGTCGTAAACGACCTGCCCCGCCTCGGTAAGCACCGGCGTCTTCTGCGTGCGATCGAGCAGCGGCAACCCAATCTCTTCTTCAAGGCGCCGGATCGCAATGCTCACCGCCGGCTGCGTACGAAACACCTTGTCGGCCGCTTTCGAGAAACTCTTCTCTTGCACGACGCTCGAGAAGTATTCGAGTTGTGCCATCTCCATGCGGGCGATTATAGCCTAATTTATAATTCTCTTAAAAGAATAAATTTTACAAAGCCGCGGGCCGGGCGTAGAGTCCGCTTCATGGAGTGGACGACTGGAGCCGAGATTCTCGTTGAAAACCTCGTTTGGGAAGGCGTGGACACGATCTTCGGTTATCCCGGGGGCGCTGTGTTGCACATCTACGACGAACTCTGGCGGGCCCGCGAGCGCATCACGCACTATCTCGTGCGGCATGAACAGGGCGCCGTACACATGGCCGAGGGTTACGCGCGCGCGACCGGTCGTGTCGGCGTAGTGCTCGTCACTTCCGGACCGGGCGCGACCAACGCCGTCACTGGCATCGCCAACGCCTACATGGATTCGACGCCGCTGGTCGTGATCACGGGCCAGGTGCCGAAACACCTCATCGGGACCGACGCGTTTCAGGAAGTCGACACCGTCGGCATTACGCGGCCCTGCGTCAAGCACAACTATCTCGTTCGCGACGCGCGTGATCTCGCCGGCATCGTTCGCGAAGCCTTTTATCTTGCGCGTTCCGGCCGGCCGGGACCAGTCGTTATCGACATTCCGAAAGACGTCAGCGCCGCGCGGGCTAATCATTCACGTCTAGACCACGTTGGATTTCCCTTCTCTACCGAACCGCCACCGCTCAATCGCAAGGCGGCCGAACAAGCGTTTACGGCGATGCTGAACGCAAAACGCCCCGTGCTTTACGTCGGCGGCGGCATCGTGAACTCCGGTTCTGACGAACCATTGCTACGTTTCGCTGAAGCGTTGCGCTTGCCGGTCGCACCGACGTTGATGGGACTCGGCGGGTTTCCTTCGGCACATCCGTTTTGCCTGGGCATGCTGGGAATGCACGGCACGTACGCGGCCAACATGGCCGTGGCCGAATGCGATCTGCTGGTCGCGCTCGGCGTGCGCTTCGACGATCGCGTGACCGGAAAGCTGGCGACGTTCGCGCCGCAGGCGCGCGTGATTCACGTCGACATCGATCCGGCGAACATCGGCAAGAACGTTGCGCCGGCGCTCGCGCTCGCGGCTGACGTGAAGCAGGCGTTGGCTGAGTTTCTCTCGCTGGCCCAAGACCAGGGAGAGGAAAAGCTTCAGCAATCGGTCGCCTCACGCGAGCCGTGGTGGGATCGCATTCGCGCGTGGCAACGCTCGCAACCGCTGCGTTATTCCGGCTCGCAACAACAGATCAAACCGCAAACTGTCATTCGTGAGCTCCATCGCCTGACCGGCGGCGACGCGATCGTCACCACCGACGTGGGCCAACATCAGATGTGGGTGGCGCAGTTTTACCCGTTCACCAAAACACGACAGCTAATCACCAGCGGCGGTCTCGGCACGATGGGTTTTGGCCTGCCGGCCGCGATGGGCGCACAACTCGCTTTCCCGAACAAACTGGTCGTGGCGGTGGTCGGCGATGGCGGTTTTCAGATGACCAACCAGGAGCTGGCGACTGCGGTCCAATACGGGGTGCCGGTGAAGGTCATCGTCATGAACAACGGCTATCTCGGCATGGTGCGGCAGTGGCAGGAGATGTTCTACGACCGCACTTATTCGGAAGTAGACATTTCCGTCGCGCCTGATTTCGTAAAACTCGCCGAGGCTTACGGCGCCGCCGGCTTTCGCGCGCAAACGCCGGCAGAACTACACGACACATTAGCCGCGGCGTTGGCGCACAAAGGCGTCGCCGTCGTCGACGTCTCCGTTTCGAAAGAAGAGAACGTGCTTCCGATGGTGCCCGCGGGCGCCAACGCAAGTGACATGATTGTTCAGTGAGGTCAATTTTCGATTGCCGATTGCCGATTGCCGATTTTAAGAGCTATGTGACAACGAAGCGCAGTCAAATCGGCAATCGAAAATCTCAAATCCTTTATGCGTCACACGTTGTCGATCATCGTTGCCGATCAGCCGGGCGAGTTGTCGCGGATCGTCGGCCTGTTCAGCGCGCGCGGCTTCAACATTCAGACGATCTCGGTCGGCGAGACGCTCGATCCGCAATGGTCGCGCATCACCATCGTCACGCGCGGCGATGATCGCACGATTCAGCAGATCGTGAAGCAATGCGAACGGCTTGCGCGCGTGCGTGAAGTTCAGGACATCACGACGCGGCCGCACATCGAACGCGAGATGGCGCTGATCACTGTCGCCGCCAGCGCGGGCACCGCGCGACAGGAGGTCCTGAGTCTCGTGAGCGTGTTTCGTGCGAAAGTGGTCGACATTTCGCACACGCATCTGATCGTCGAAGCGTCCGGCAACAAAGAGAAGGTCGACACGTTCATCGACTTGCTGCAACCCATCGGCATCACCGACATCACGCGCACCGGCCACATCGCGATCAACCGGCTCGCGGCGGGAAAAGATCTGACAATTGTTGAAGCAGAGGAAGAGTATGAACATTTACTACGATAAAGACGCGAATCTCGACGTGCTGCGCGCGAAGCAGATCGCCGTCATCGGTTACGGCAGCCAGGGCTTCGCGCAAGCGAACAACCTGAAGGATTCGGGTTGCAACGTCACCGTCGGGCTGCGCAAGGAAAGCGCCTCGTGGGCCAAGGCGGAACAAGCCGGACTGAAGGTCGCCCCAGTGGCCCAGGCCGCTGCCGAAGCAAACATCGTGATGATGCTCGTGCCCGACGAACTCGCGCCGGATATTTACGCGCGTGAAATCGCGGAGTCGATCACGCCCGGAAAGTATCTCGCGTTCTCGCATGGGTTTTCGATTCATTACAAGTTCATTGAGCCGACTGCGGAGGCGAATGTGTTCATGGTCGCGCCAAAAGGACCCGGGCACCTTGTGCGACACGAGTACACGCGCGGCGCCGGTGTTCCCTGCCTACTCGCGATCAATCAGGATCCGACCGGTGATACGAGATCAATCGGCCTGGCTTACGCGTCGGCGATCGGTGGCGGACGTGCGGGCATCATCGAAACGACGTTTCGCGAAGAAACAGAAACGGATCTATTCGGTGAGCAAGCAGTGTTGTGCGGCGGACTGACGTCGCTGATCAAAGCCGGATTTGAAACGCTGACCGAGGCGGGCTACTCTCCCGAGATGGCATACTTCGAATGCCTGCACGAGATGAAACTGATCGTAGATCTCGTTTACGAAGGCGGCATTTCGGAGATGCGCTATTCGATCTCGAATACGGCGCAGTACGGCGACATGACGCGCGGGCCGATCGTCGTGAACGACGAGACGAAGCAACGCATGCAAGGCTTGCTGGCCGACATTCAATCGGGCGCCTTCGCGCAAGACTGGATGAAAGAGGCGAGGAAAGGCCGGCCGCATTTTCAGGAACTCGATGAGCAAGCACGCGAACATCCCATCGAACAGGTCGGCGCGCGTTTGCGGCAGATGATGCCCTGGCTATCTGAGAATCGTTTGGTAACGGATGAAAACTGATCGCAGTAACGCCATCACCAAAGGCGTCGAACGCACACCCAATCGCGCAATGCTGCGCGCCGTCGGCTTCAAGGACGGTGATTTCGAAAAACCCATCATCGGGGTCGCAAACGGTTACAGCACCGTCACCCCCTGCAACGCCGGCCTGAATCAACTCACCGATCGCGCCGTCTCCGCTCTGCGCGAATGCCAAACGATGCCGCAGGTGTTCGGCACGATCACCGTTAGCGACGGCATCTCGATGGGCACCCAGGGCATGAAGTATTCGCTCGTCTCGCGCGAAGTCATCGCCGATGCGATCGAAACAGTTTGCCAGGCCGCGAGCGTCGACGGACTCGTCGCGATCGGCGCGTGCGACAAGAACATGCCCGGCGCGATGATCGCGATCGCGCGTCTCAACATTCCCTCGATCTTCGTCTACGGCGGAACGATCAAGGCCGGTCACTTTCAAGGTGAAGACCTGACGATCGTGAGCGCGTTTGAAGCAGTGGGCCAATACTGCGCCGGCAAGATCGATCAGGAGCGACTGACTGAAATCGAACGCCGCGCGTGCCCGGGCGCTGGTTCGTGCGGGGGCATGTATACCGCGAACACGATGTCGTCGGCGATTGAAGCGATGGGTTTGAGTCTTCCCTACTCTTCGACCATGGCGGCCGAAGATGCGGAGAAATCCGAGAACGCGTTTACGTCGGCGAAGGTGTTGGCTCAGGCCGTCGAAAAGCAGATTCTGCCGCAGCAACTGATGACGCGCGACGCGTTTGAAAACGCGATCACGGTCGTGATGGCCGTCGGTGGGTCGACTAACGCAGTGTTGCACCTGCTCGCGATCGCACATGCCGCCCGCGTTGAACTCTCAATCGACGACTTCGAAACGATCCGCAAGCGCGTGCCAGTGCTTTGCGATCTGAAACCTTCGGGCAAGTACGTCACCACGGACCTGCACCAAGCCGGTGGCATTCCGCAAGTGATGAAGATCCTGCTGGCGAATGGACTGTTGCATGGCGATGCGCTGACGATCACAGGCGAAACGATCGAACAGGCGCTCGAAGACGTACCGGAGCAGCCGGCCGCGAACCAGGACGTGATTCGACCCTTCGAAAATCCGGTTTACAGCGAAGGCCACCTGGCGATTCTGCACGGCAATCTCGCGAGCGAAGGCGCGGTCGCGAAGGTCTCCGGCGTGAAGCATCGCAGCGTGACTGGCCCAGCGAGAGTGTTTGACTCGGAAGAATCATGCCTGCCGGCAATCCTCGGCGGCCGGATCAAAGCCGGCGACGTAGTGGTGATTCGTTATGAAGGACCGAAGGGCGGACCGGGAATGCGCGAGATGCTGGCGCCAACGTCGGCCATCATCGGCGCCGGCCTCGGAGATTCTGTCGGGTTGATCACTGACGGGCGTTTCTCCGGTGCGACGTATGGCATGGTTGTCGGGCACGTCGCGCCTGAAGCGGCCGTGGGCGGCGCGCTCGCACTCATCGAAGAAGGCGATTCGATCACCATCGATGCTGATCACGGAGTATTGCAGCTCAACGTCGCCGAAGAAGAGTTGACGCGCCGGCGCGAGGCGTGGAGCCCGCGCCAGCACCCGGTCAAAGGCGTTCTCGCCAAGTATGCGAGGCTGGTCTCCAGCGCGAGTACGGGAGCGGTCACAGATCAAGCGGATTGAAATCCGGATTTGAGGTCCGCTTGATCTGCGGCTCGCCTTCCCCTAAAGTGACTGGCTCCTATGGCGATACGCATTGAAAACCAATACGAGGGGTCTTTGCCCAAAGGCACCTTGGAACAGGTCGAACAGGCCTTCGAAAGCTTACCCAGAGAACATACACGCGGGCTCGAACGCATCCGGCTGGTGCCATTCATTTCCGACCCGCGCATCCGCGGCCAATTCCAGGCGAGCGAACTCCCCGGGCTCTATCATCCGCGACAGGGACCAAAAGGCGCGTGGCTCGAAATCGCGGTCAACGTCCTGCTCCCGGCCGACAAACCGATTCACAAACGGATCATTCCGCGGCTTTCGTTCAAGAGCAATCTTGTGGCGCTGGTCTTTTCGTTAGTTGGGCAGCACTATCACCTGACGCTCAAGCACTCAATGAAGAAGACGCAGCTCGAGCCGGCGATCAGGCAGTACACGGAGAGGCAGTTGAAGGCGTGGAATGAGAAGAAGCACAGCTTCCGCGCGCGCATCTTCAAGCCGTTGCAGCCGACGTTTGAACGTTGGGCGAAGTCGTTGCAGAAGCGTGCAGCCGCGGAGAAGAAGAAGAGTTTGGCTTCTAAATAATACCTTTAATTCGTGGCCGGTTCTTCGTCGATTTCGTCGGCAACCGCTCTGAGAATGAGCGCGACTTCAGCGTCGCTCACCTGTGAGGCGCGAAACTTCACTTCCAAATTAAAATCCTTATCCGGCGACGCATACTTGAACGTGTAAGGCTTCGCATCCGGCACGATCCGCGGCCCCATTTCCTGCCGTCGCGCTTCGCGTGCGTCCTCGCGTTTCAACCCACGCGTCGCAATCTCGTTGGCAAAGCGGCGCATTGAATCGTCATCCGGCTGCCGCACGATCTGCAGCAACACCGACTTCGCCGAAACATCTGCATCACGACAAACCTGGCGCACGTCCGCCGGGATCTTCGCGATCGCCAACGCTTCCGTCACCGTCGTTCTGCTCTTGCCGACTTTTCGCGCAACGTCGTCGTGCGTGTAACCAAACCTTTCGCACAACGACAACAACCCATCAGCTTCTTCCCAAACCGTCAGATCCTTGCGCTGCATGTTCTCGATCAGCGCGATCTCCGCCACCGTGCCTTCGTCAACTTCCATCTCGACGCACGGCACTTCTTTTACACCGGCGAGTTGCGCCGAACGCCAGCGACGTTCACCGGCGATGATCATCCAGCGTCCGGTCAAGCGATTCGGCTTCACAAGCAACGGCTCGAGCACGCCCTTCTCCGCAATCGAGGCCGTCAACTCCGTCAGGTCGCCAAACTCAGTGCGCGGTTGCTCCGGATTCGGGTCGAGCTTCTCCACCGGAATCATGCGGCCTACTTGCTGCGGCCGGTGTTGCGCCAATTCCTCGACGTAATGTGAATCGTGACGCATTTGCAGACCTGTCGGCAGTCCTCTTTTAGACACGGCTGATTACCTCTTCACAAAGTTTTCCATACTCAATTGCTCCGGACGACTGGGGCGCAAAACTGAAGATCGATTCCTTGTAAGCCGGAGACTCTTCCAACCTGACGCTCTTCGTGATCACCGTTTCAAACAACTTGGGGCCGAAGACCTTGCGAATCTGTTCGTGAACCTCGCGCGCCAGCGTGGTGCGCTTGTCGTGCAGCGTGACGAGCACGCCGAGCAATTCGAGACCCGGGTTTGGACGCGCTTTCACTTTCTCGATCGTTTCGAGCAGATCGTCAGTGCCTTCGAGCGCGAAGTACGACGATTGAATCGGGATCAGCACGTGCGACGCGGCGACGAGCGCGTTGACGGTAATTAAGCCGAGCGTCGGCGGCGTGTCGATAACGATGACTTCGTAGTGCTGCCGAAACGGTTCGAGTCGATCTTTCAAACGGAACGGCGCGTCGAAGTCGCCGACGAGTTTTGACTCGAGTTTCGCGAGATTGATTCGCGCCGGAACGACAGACAAGTTTTCAACTGGCGTCGCATACACTGACTCTTCGATCGGCGCGAGGCCGTCCATCATCAGCTCATAGATCGAGCGCTCGACCGTCAGCGGATCGAGAAACGAGATGGAGCTATTGGCCTGGGGATCGAGGTCGAGAAGAAGGACACGTTTTCCCTTGCGGGCAAAGGCGGCGGCGAGATTAATCGCGGTAGTGGTCTTTCCTACCCCGCCTTTTTGATTGGCGATGGCTATTACCATTCGCTGCACAGGGGAAATCTAACGCTCCAGAGATTCATGCTTCGCTTAACTTCTTCTCTGTGTCTCTGTGGTCTGTTATTTACCACAGAGACACAGAGTCACGGAGAACTACATTGGCAGGTCGCCGGCTTCGCCGATGACGTCAGGCCACTCTTCTTCGCTGGTAGACAACTCGTTTTCTTCAGTCTCTTCACTAGGTAACGTGTTGCGCGACGCTTTGATGACTTCCATATCGACGTAAATCGGGCAGTCGGCCCGCAGCGCCAGGGCGATCGCATCCGAGGGACGCGAGTCGAGCACCATCCGGTCGCCTTCACTGTTGCGCATTTCGATCACGGCAAAAAACGTGTTATCGCGCAAACTTGTTACCACGACTCTCTCAACCCGAACACCCAACTCAACGATCAGGTTCCGCAGCAGGTCATGCGTC
>Ga0247695_1000117_pt1 | contig 12310 bp, 15 predicted proteins | sample CNK36_metaG_FD_182739 | JGI IMG/M metagenome (GOLD analysis project Ga0247695, IMG submission 182739) | Soil microbial communities from Purdue University Martell Research Forest, Indiana, United States - CNK36 | ecosystem: Environmental > Terrestrial > Soil > Temperate forest > Bulk soil...
ATATCTATAACGGTAGGCAGTCTCATGGTTTGATGTATGCCCACAACCGGGGCACGGGCTGAGAGTAACCCGGAAGCCGGTTCATCACAGCTTTTTCAACGTCACTGCCCGGATCCAGATCGTGCCCACAGATTAAACCGCCCGGTAACAGAAGCGGATACCAAGAGTCAATATCGTATTCGACTTCATGTTGATAATGACCGTCATCAACCCAAATCATTTCCACCGGCAAATTGATCTTCTCAGCCGCTTTGCCCGAGCGCATAACCCAGATCATTGCCTGCGCGTCATCCGTGAACGGCTTCAGGTGTTGCCGGGTGATTTCTTCCGTGCCCGGTTCGAAGAACGGATCAATGCAATGAACCAGCTTCGCCCCGGCCGCGCACATCATGTAAGCCGAGGCGCCTTTATACGTGCCAATCTCCACAACAATCTTCCCCTGACATTGCTCAGCGAGATACGCCATTACGTGGTCTTCCGTGTGCTGCGAGATTTGCCGGGTTTGTTCGAAGAGCCATTGCCACTTGGCTTTGAGATCTTCAATGCTTAAATCAGTGGTTATTTGCATAATCAAAATTGCCTAACGGCCGGTTTTTGTTCCAACGAAAGTACTCGCCCCACGCCTTTTCAAAAACAGCCCGGCCGCGGCGCATGTTGTCTACCATTTGACCGTTGGGATAGATTTTGAGCGTTTGATGTTCGTCGTGCGTGGCTGTCGTGTGTGGCGTGTAAAAGATTTTCCACCCAGCGCGGCGCACCTGCAAACAAAGCGCATTGTCCTCAAAATACATGAAGAACCGTTCATCATAGCCGCCTGCCTCATAGAACGCACGGCGCCGCATCAATACGCTCGCGTGTGTCACGTTCTCACACTCGATGATGTTTTGAATTTCCGGTGTGACCCGGCGATGTGAGACGTGTCCCCAGCCATGATCGCCGCGGTTACGGCTTGTTCCCCCGTGCTGGATCGTTCCATCCGGATAGCGTAGAAGATGACCGACCATGCCCGCCTTGGGATCATTCTTCAGGACCGTCAGCAGGTGCGACACCGTATCGCCGCTTAGGTACACGTCATCATTCAAAAACAGAATGTAATTGGAGCTGGTATGCCGGGCGCCAAAGTTCGCGTTACGGCCGTAACCGATATTTGGCAGGCGCGTTGTCACATAGCGGATCTTCGGGTGTTGCATGGCGCCGACCGGGACAATGCCGTCAGCGTTGCGCGTCACAATGATCTCAGATACTTGCGGCAGTAAAGCAACCAAGCACTTGTTCAAACGCTCGAATGGCGGCTTATAGATCGTGACCACAGCCGATACCTCTTCGTGGCGAAACCGGCGCAGCTTGCGATTAACCATCATGGCAATCACTTCCGGCTGGAAATGCTGGCATGGCGGATAATGCTGATCGATCGGGCAAGGCGATTGCTGACAGTTCAAGCACGACAAGCCGACCGGCGCGATCATTTCAAAATCCACTTGATCGCTCAAATGAAGCTCCGGGCTCGAAGACTGCAACAAGGCAACGATCGGCGTCCCGAGCGCGGCGGCTAAATGTAACGGGCCGGTATCGACACTGACAACCAGATCTGCAGCCGACTGGTAAGCGCCAATGTCCAGCATGGAATTGCAATTGAGATTTTGAATCCCTGCTGGCGCCGGGCCGTGGTTACCTGCCCAGAAACAAGTACCCTCGATATGGCGGGCAGCTTCTTGCCACACAGCATCATGAACCGTCCTATGGTTGTGGCTCGCAGACCTAGGACAAATGATGACCCACGGTTTAGGGAATTTAGAAAAGTGCTTTAGCGCATGCTCCCTTTGCTTATCCGGCATCACAAAATGTGGCGTGCATTGTACGCTCGATTCGATCGCAATTCCCTTTTGCGACAAATCCTTATTCGCTTTCTCAATATAAATCTCCGCAAAAGACATGCTCGTACGCTTCGGATGCGGCTCGTACGCGTTGTTTAAGTCCACGTGACAATCACGTTCGGTTGTGGGCTCGATCGAATGCAAAGTTGGGTCCAGTCGCATAACCGGATGAAGATACGGGTGACACTGGAAAGTCACTTCGTAACCCATTTCGATCAGTTTCCGTGAAACGGCCGTTGCGGCTATGGCGTCCCCAAAGGCGCCGGTCCTGCGCACGATCAACAACTCTTTCGGTGTCCCCTTTTTCTTGGACGGCCGAGGCCCAAACGGCCAAGTCAAAAGGCCAATGATGCGCCGCGTTAAAGGCAGGTTAGGGTAGGGCGCTTCTTCCTCTTCATCGGATTTTTCAACCTGCTTTTCGCCGCGTAACCGGTCTATCAAGGTGCTGTCTTTGCAACGATGAAACAAAACCGCTTCCGGCCGGATCCGTTTCAACGATTCAGCGTCTGGAAAAGTCGGCGCACTATTCGTAACGCGATCGCCCCACTCATGTTGAAATAGTGTACTGCGAAACGTGCGCGGCAAAGTAATATCCGGCCGTGTGCAATCCCAAGGCAAAGACGTTGCTGCGAGCGCATACGGGTTAAGCTGGCGAACGTTCTGGGGATAAACCGCATTCCCGTTAAGGTGCAGCTGATAACGAGTAGCCGAGACCCATTCGAAGACTGTCCCCATGAACGGCCGTCCTTGGCGCAAATATTCCTGTTCGATGGTATCCAACCAACCGGGCTTTAATGGCACAGCATCTGATTCAATCCACAAGAAAGCCGATCGACCAACGGATTCAATCCAGCTCACGGCGAGCTGGAACATTGCATTAGGCGCGAACGGCCAGCCACGGAGATCTTCAGTTTTCGATCGTATGCTGGTAACCTTGGCAAAAGCGCAATCTTTGGCCAGCTGATCGAGCCTTGAGACTTGAGCAAGATCGAGCGTATTCGAAGCTACGATTAATGCGTGATGCCGATCGTATCGGCCTAATTCACGACACCACTCTAACAATCGTACCGTGCCTTCGTAATCTTTATGCGAAGAGGGAAAGATGACGATCAAGATCTGCTGATTCGGTTAACAGGGTTTTGACTCATGTGCCCGTGAAGACACAGCAATTTGTTTTCATCGAACATCGCGATCGCGAATGTGGCCCGGCCCGTCTTTGCAGGCGCCCCGGCAATTTTGCTCTTCGATATCCACGGAACCAAAATGAAGACGGCTGAGCGATCGGGAAAGACTACAGCCCGGGACATATCGCACGTGAACCCGATTTGCTTCGGCCACAGCTCTTTAAATTCTTCCTCGATCGTCTGCTGCAGGCTCGCGCAGATGTTACTTTCGAGCCCGAACCAAACCAGCTTGGTATGGAACATCTGGCGCAGTTGATCGAAGTCGAATTCCCTGCGGCGCACGATCTTTTCAAAGTCCTGTATCCAACGCTTCGCCAGTGCGATGTAATCGAAGTCTGTCGGTTGCTCCTGTTGCGGTTGCTCTTCCTCGCTCATGTCTTTTCGGGCAAAGCCTTGAATTTGTTATCCATCACGATCTGAAAGTGTGTCCGTTCCCCGTCCCACACGTAAGGCATGAAGACTTCCAAAAACTCAGCTTGCTTCATGACGATCATGGAAATCTGAACATCGATCCAGTCCTGAACAAGTTTCCATGCCGTTCGAGCTGCTTGATCTCGCAAGGTTTCCTTGGTGGATTCACGCGGCCGGGAATGATGCAAACAATGCTCTTTCCACAACGCTTCAAAGCATGCGTTCACATTGGCGGGCACTTTGATCGCGTATTTCTTCCCACCTAAATTGGTTTCGAAAGCTAATGATGAAACCTGTTTGTTGTCATCGTAAAGCTTCATGATCCCAGTAGCGCCAGCTGCAGCGAGTTTCGCTTCGATTCTGGCTATAGTCGTTTCAACCCCGATTCCGGAAGTGTAATTCCGGATATTCATATCACGCGATACACCCAAGCGCGGCCGTTGCGTTCCCGCGCCACCATGCCGTATGAGAGCAGGGTATCCAATCGCTCATTGAACCCGGTCACGCCGATCGGGTCACTCATCAATTCTTTGAGCTGGGGCGGCGTTGCCCGTTTGATTTTGCGCAATACAGCCAGCGTCCGGACAAGATGATCGGGCAAATCAATCTGTCCTGTGCCGGTGCATGTCGGGCAAGGAACTTTAGGGGCCACAGATTTCATTGAGCTAATGAAATCTCACTGAAGCCTAAGAAGTCAAGCTTTTCTCTACTCGAAATTATTTACGCTACCCAACCGCTTCTTGACAGGCTTTCCCTTCCCGGTCCCGCGGCTGATTCGTGTGCTTGCCTGACGTTGGCCCGGGCGTGATGCCTTGGCAAATTGCGGGCTGGTTGCCCCGGCGCCGTCCTTTGGGAAAGGGGAGAGTGGCTTCTTGGGCCAAATCCACAACGAAGTATTTTTTGGAATGCCAATACCTAACTCAGCTGCTACTGTTGGCAGCATGGGCTTCGGTGCTTGTTCCGGATTCTTTTCATTCATAAAAGCCCCATTGCTGCATTCGTCTTAGCGAAATTCCCGAACAAGGCAATAGCGGCTAAGTCGTAAGCTTCAGCCGCTTCTTTTGGTGTATCGAAGCGCCCTAGTTGACGCATGGCATTGTTTTGACCTATGGCCGCTCTCCATTTACCCCTCACTCGATCAAAGTGAACACCTTTATACCCTGATGAATTATTCCGGGCGCGAACAGTGTTACCGTTATTTTGAAACGCTGTAGCTGGACGCAAATTCTCCTTTTGATTATTCAGCCCGTTTCCATCCTCATGATCGCAGCGTTCGCTTGGAAGACCGTAATGAGCAAGAATGGCCGTATGCATGTTGATATTACGGCGCGGGCCAGAACCTACTTCAGATCGCCTCTTTCTACGGCAGGCATACCATGTGATACGAGGGGAATTTTTCCAACGATTGGGACGCGCACACCAACTCCATTGATTGAGCCAGTCAAAGTCAGCGTCATCAACAAGTGTAACCTTGCCACGGGTTAGGGTGATTTCCATCATGCGTCACTCATCGGCAACTAATTCTTTGGCTTCCGGTAGCTCGGTATCTGTGAATTTGATTCCTTGCTCTTCTGCCTCATGCACTTCTTTGAGCAAGTCGGTAATCGTATCGAGTCGGCCGGTAACCGGTTGATCTTTGAGTAATTCCAAATTCTCGGAAACATGCGTGTATGCTTGTTCGATGGTTGCTCCAATCCCGTTAATGGATCCGATACAGGTATTGCGCTGAGCTTGTGGCGCGAAGATTACAGTCTCTTTTTCAAGACAACATTCCTTCGGATTAAACCACGGCCAAAGTTCTTTGGGTACGTGCATCGTGCGCCAATCGTCCACGTCGCCGCAATGATGGAGCAAGACTTCAATACAGACTTCGGCGGAAGTTTCGATCGGGATCATTTCCCCGGCGCCAGCCGCGTAGAGCAATGCCGGTAAATTGTCGTACAGCTTCAACTGGCAGCATCCGGACGGGAACCCGAGCCGGGTCGTGATATCCGTCAGATAATTATCGGTCTTGGTCTTGCGCTGTTCAGTGCTGAGAAAATTGCGGTAACGCCGGTCCTTGAGTATCGGCAATAACGGTTCGAGCGCTTCCCTAATCTGAGAATCCAAAGCATCGTACTCGCGGAGAAAAGCCATGTAACTCTGGTTTTTCTTTTCAACGCCAATCACGCAATGTGACGGTGTTTGGCCATCCACAATGAAGAAATCGCCGCCATCCTCGATATCCGTTTTGATCGCGTCTTCAACCATGAACGGGATATGCTCTTTGAACGGCCCGAATTCCACAGCCCACTTGTCCAATGCTCCGTTGTCCCTTGGGTAATCGCGCCAATGAAACGTTTCAAAATTCCCGCGGAACCGATCGATCTTGATGTACTTATCTTCCAAAGGTTCAAGATGCTGTCGTAAAGCCGTTATGCCGGTGATGATGACGTATTCCGGCGTGTCCATGTGCAGCAACTTGGATTGCATCTTACGGAACCGGCGCCGCAACGTTTCAAGGTCTTGCCCAGCCTTTGAACCGACAACGCGTTTGCCAATCGATTCTAAATACAGCTGCAGCCCGACATGCCCGTTATCGGGGAAAATGAATAGATCGATCGCGGGAAGCTCTTTCCAAATATCATCGCAACGTTCAATGCCGAATGCCCCAAAGCCGTCCCCCCAGCAAACTTGCTGTACGCGCTGGTGATCTTCATCGAATGGCGTGTGATACAATACCCGGCTGAATCCTTGGTTGCTGAGCTTTTTGCAGATGCTGAGCGCGAGACCCACAAACAAGCCGCTATCGACTATGCATGCCGTCTTCGTTGAAAGATCGTTATTCATATCAAACCGAGTGCGGCATTTGTAATTGCAAAGTCACCTTTTAACGCAATGACCATTTGATCGTAGCGGCTCGTAGCTTCCTCAAGAGATGTGAACCGGCCAACATGCTTCATTTGGCCGTTGTGCATGAAGTGGGCAATCCACTTACCACGATTCCGATCCCAAGAAATTCCTTTTCGCCCTGATGTGTTGTGTACACGCGTCCCGGTATTCCATTGGTTTTTTGCGTTTGTCGCCGGGCGCAAATTATATCTTTGATTATTTAACGGATTACGATCTCGATGATCACCCATTTCGCCACTCCCCAACCCTAAAATCAGTTTATGCATATAAATAGCAAAACCGTAAACAGGATCCGGCTTTTTGAGTGAATGTCTTGCATAACCGCTTTTACTTCGGTGCCAGCACCATTGATTCAGCCAATCAAAATCCTGATCATCAACCAATGCCTCACCACCATTTGTCAAAAGGATTGATCTCATGCTTTATCGGAAAATCTGGGGAGATTCCAAAGGAAAGCCGCATCGGCCAGTGTCGGCCCTTCAACGTCACGGCAACCCATCTGCGAACAAAGTATCTGGACCGAATGTTTGCGCGTGTGAATATGCGCCTTGGCGCCGCAACACGGGCACGGGCGTAGATCCCAAATATTTGCCTCACGCCGCGCCTGCAGTTCTTCAGCCAATTCCTTAGCGTTCGTTGACATCGCCTAAGTCTTCTGTTCGGGCTCGCCAGATATCCGCCACGCCACTGCAGGCGCCTTGGACAATTACAGATTGATTCATCGTCATCGTCTCCGGATTCTCCAAGCTCTTCTTCTGGGTGTTGCTCGTCTGGGAGTCCGTTTTCTTCGCTTCCATCAATCCACCCTTCGGGTTTCATTCCATGAACGCACGCATATTGCTTCGGTGAATGTCACTGGCGGCGCGAGCATCGGATATCGCTAAATCCTGTCGCGTGCGTGCGGCGCGATCGGCAATCTGCGCTTGCGTCTTCATCGTCTTCAAACGTAAGTCGCCCTGCAGCTCGGCCATTTTCAGCTGTTGATCGTTCATCACTTGCTGTTGCTTTTGCTGCTGCGCCTGCTGCTTCTTTTGCTGGGCCATTACCTGACGTTTCAAATTGTCGGTGATCCGAGTCAGCTGCTGCCACTGCTTCAAGATCTCTTTGAATGCCACACGACGAAGCGGATCTTTGGCGAACCGTTTCAGGTGCGCGAGAATCGCCGGGCCGCACAGCTCCAAGAAATTCAAAACGTCCATCGGGTTTGCGCCCTTTTGCAACGATTGAATCGCTTGCGTTGCGGCCGTGAGATACACCCCGGCAAAGGTAAGCGGGTTTTGCGATGATGTTGGGATCGGCGGGACTCCGACCTTCATCATGGCTACGCCTTCGAGCGCTTGGAAATGTTGATCGGTGGAGAGATCCTTTTTCGGGAGTTTCGGATTGTAGCGCGTTACCGCTTCCTGCCCGGCTTCCGCGGCAATCTTGTCATCGAGCCAGTTTTGTCGCCCTTCCTCTGGCATGGACCCCATATAAGCCCCAATTCCATCCACGGCGGCTTTGCGCATAAACGCGCTTCCTTGGCCAACAACTCTAACCGCTCGGACGCGCTCAATTGTCCCGAAACATTCCCGGGGGACACCTTGATCCATACACCGCTTTTGGTATTCTTTGGCGTGGTCATCGGGAGAATTCAGATCGCATAGGCGCCTTACCTGTTCGGTATAAAGCCCGTCCATCTGTTTATAAAACCGTGCGTAAGTTGTCTTCGAGAGGGAAGATTGCTGGCTGGCGTCATACATGACTTGCCGAGCCGTAGGCGGGTTACCTTCCTGTTTCATCGGCGCCCCTTGCCGATAGCTGGCAAGGTTTTGCCGCATGAGACTGGACGATGTGTTGAACATCGCAAGCCCGTCTGTCAGATATCCCTGAATCGGATTGGTAATCGCCTCCAACCCGGGCGGCATAACGCCATAATCTCCGAACCAAGCGACTTGAAAGCGTTGCGTGGCTTCCGTTGTCGTTGGCTTGAACAAGATTTTTGGCGCAAAACTCTTGTCCATGAGGTTACAGAGCAACCGGTTTTCGTACTCCATCCCTGAGAACATTTTAACACCAAGCCCGGTAACTGAATGGTGATAACCACCGTTGCCCCGATCGAAGTACATCGGGTGGATGAATTCCTTAAAACTGGAATAACGGCCAAGACTGAAGAAAAGGTATTCGCATTCGGTTGTTCCTTCAGCTTCCCGTTGTACGATGGAATGGGTAACCCGGCCGTCAAATTCTTTCCACAGGCAATGCGACAAATGGCATACTTTCGAATCGTCATAATAGGCCAGTGAATTGTTTTTGATCTCCTGCTGGTAAAATTCCCAATCGTAAAACCGGCCGTCAGGTTGCCGCACGTCCATTGCATTCTCAATGACCCGCTTTGTAAACTCCACGTCCCAGCCAACTGCGGTCGCCGCTTCTTCATCCCTGATATATTCATACAGTTCAGGCGGGTAATAATCCCGATCGATAGTACAAACTTCCCAGTATTTTGTATCTGCCCGCGTCCGCTCCGGTACGCGCAAATCCGAATCATGAATTGCGATCGGGAATACTTTAAACGGGTCTTCAAAGAAGTACGGGCCGCGCCCGTGTAATGTCATTTGGTCCTGCGAAACCTGCTGTTCAAAATCCCAGCTTTCATCATTCTGCAGGATACGATCCGCTTCGGCAGACATGATGCGGGAATACTCCATGCGCTTCACCGGATCATTCCCGTAACTGGTTAGGATGCTGATAGTGCCCGGCGCTTCGGTCGCAAGATCGTAAAAGGCGCCCGCGGCGCCTTCCATGTAATTTCGAGCTGTCCCCCAATTGACATTGCACGCTTCAGCCCGGCCGTTGTCACGAAGCTTGGAGAAGCGGTAAGGGGGGTTACCATCAACCAGACCGTTTACCCGTGACCGTTTCCACGATCGTTTTTCATCGTTCTGCCAGAGGCGTCGTACAAAATCGACCGTCTGACTGGCCGACTTCATTCTGGTACGAGGGATCTTGCCATCCTCGATCGTCGCTAACGCGTAGTCGCCATATCCGGAAGAACTCATATTTGTGACCCTTTTGAACTTGAGCCCACTAAAAAGCAATTGTAAAATGTGAGCGAGTGACCCAAGAGGAACGAATCGAACGCGCCAAGGAGCGTATTTTACGTGACAGTTTTGTTACCGATTCCGGGTGTTGGGAATGGCTTGGCTGCAGGCATCGGCATGGTTATGCCGACATGAGTTTGATTTATAACGGCATTCGTTTAAGGCTTGGACACGTCATTGCATACACAATTTTCCGTGGCGAAATTCCAGAAGGTTTGGAATTAGATCACACCTGTAAATTCAAACCGTGCGTAAATCCGTGGCACGTTGAACCAGTTACCCATGCTGTGAACCTGCGGCGGGCTTATCATTCATTAACAAGCGCGGACACTGTTTGCCAGAATGGACATTCGTTAATGCCGGGTGATCTATTACTTAGGGCTAACGGAAAAACGATTTGTGTATTTTGCAATAGGGAGTGGCAAAGAAAGTATCGTCTTAAACGGCGCCCGGCACTTTCCAGCATCCTAAATGAGTAGCAGCCTCGGCAAATTGTGCCTTCATTTCAGCATCTAACCCAACCTCCAAAGCCGCGTAGGGTACGCGCACGTGACTGGCCAGAAAGCACCGGCAAATTTTGCACGCTCGCTTGTCACCGTCCAAAAACGTTGGATAGCCGCCAACGATTTGATCAGTCAAATTCTTCAGCTCGCCGCATATCCCACTGCAGGGCACGGGAAATTCTTGCGCCAGCTTGCACTTGTCGCAAATATGCGCCCGGCGATTAGCTTCCTCAGACGGAACCAATTGCCCGCCCATCTTGAGCTTCAGCTCCAATAGTACCCGAGTACCGCGCACTACGTCATCGAGCCCGATTCGCCGAGTCAAAGGAAGAACATCGCTGGTTGCTTCGCATTCGTTGGGATACATGAGACAAATTTGCGTCTCAAGCTCTTCAGAGAAACCCAGCCCGATCGGGATTGCGTTATCCCGGCGGTACTTCCTCACGTTGCGTTCGAGCATTTCGAACGTAGTGCCAAAGCCGACCATGCCGAGATCTTTGCGCTCGATCTTGAACATGCCGCCATAGGGCGGTTGCATTGGTGTTTTGACTTGGTAACGCATCAGCACTTAACCCAATCGCCTTTGACTAAATGCCCGTGCCACTGGCAACCCGTGGTCACGCGAATGCTCGGCGTTAAAGTCGGTTCAGTATCGTTGCCATCCCAGCCCCACGCGGCACCGGGCACATTCGGGCCGTGCTGTACCGGTACTGAGCGCAACACGTGACACCCGCACGGGCAGATGAAAAGAAGGTTGGAAATATTCCCGTTACCGCCCCGAGCCCATTGCGCCGTACCAGATTCCAAGTGTTCGTTGACGTGATAACCGTTACCGTCAACTTTGGATTTATCGAAGATATCTTCCGTCCACGAAATTTTCATTGAATGGATCCGATCTGATCTAACACTTCATCCATCGATGAACTTTCCTCGGGTTGTAGCTCTTCCGGCCCGTAATCCACCGAATGGTAAATCGACTGAGCGCTTTTAACAACGCGCTCGAAACTTTGCGAGCGTAAAACAGTCAGCCCGCGTGCGCCCAACTTGAACCCTTTGCGCCGCGCAACCTCAGTAATCATGCAACCGGTATCCGTTGCGTCAGGCGATTTCTTGAACTTGTCCCGGTAGATTTCCTTGGAAACGATCGTAATCATCTTCCGGGCGCCGGGCTTGGAGCTGCCATCGTCATACTCGATCGTGGTCATTTCCTTTGCCGTCTCACGGTCAATGCCTTTAATCTGGCCAGACTCGCATCCGTCCCGAGTCCTGAAGTACATTTCAGCCCGTTTATTGCGGTACACTTCGTTCGCCGGGCGATTGTCTTCAAGGTTGCAAGAATCCGTGCTGGATGCGCCGTTGAACTCGATCCGGATGATATCGAAGCTGAGCATGCGTTGTGCGCTATCGCAAAAGTCGGCGCCGCCTCCGGTCGCGTCTATCCCAAGATTCTTGTACGGGCAATACATTCGTTGTCCGCGATACCACACGTTTTCGCACTCGCGTTTTATCTGTTCGATGATCTGATAATTGATCGGGTTACGCGAAGAGGAATCCACCGGGATCACGATCGGTTTCATCCATTCGATGCCCAGCTCGCCGTTCATCAATGAACCCAGTGCGGCAAAGCGTAACGTAGGTTTGTCCCCGGTACGGGCCGGGTCAAATGCGCCGATAATTTCGAAACGTTCCCCACTAAATTCGTGCAAGCTGAACACGTCTGCCATTTCGAGCCCGATCTCCGACCAGATATTTTTATTGAGCCCTTCAGGCGGGGGAAAACCGCGCTCGTTAGACCAGTAAGAAGGTGACCCGGCATAACCGGGCGAATCCTTCATCTTGCGCAAACGGGCGTGAGTTGGCAGATGCTTCGATACAGGCGTTTCCTCTGGTACGTCAAGATTTGGACTGCGCTCGATATCGAATCGGATACAGATACCTTTCCGGCCGTTAATCTGCGGCTTGGTCTCCCACTCTTCCATTTCCGGTGTGACGCTTTTGATGCCTTCATTTGGCTCGATGAACTTTCCGAATTCGTCATACCATGAGCGCGGGTTAGCCTCCATCCACAGAATGAATTCACCCCCAGCTTGTTCAGGATACGAGTACAGGTTTGTGCATGCCTCGAAAATCGCGTGCGGGACGGCCGTTGCTTCAGTGATCACAACCATTTGGCGCTTGGTGTGAACACCTTTGATATTGTCAGCAACTTTCATGGCGTCACCTTCCTCGACAGCAATACCCATGATTGCGGCTTTGTCGTTGCCTTTGGTCGCCTGCCACATCATGCGCGAATCGACAAAATTACCGATGCGCGGGCCGGGGATCATGCTGAAGCAACGTTGGATTTCCGCCCAAGACCGTTT
>Ga0247695_1000122_pt1 | contig 11981 bp, 18 predicted proteins | sample CNK36_metaG_FD_182739 | JGI IMG/M metagenome (GOLD analysis project Ga0247695, IMG submission 182739) | Soil microbial communities from Purdue University Martell Research Forest, Indiana, United States - CNK36 | ecosystem: Environmental > Terrestrial > Soil > Temperate forest > Bulk soil...
TGGCAGTGGAAGTCTGCACATTCGGTAGCCATCAGTACACCCCCCAAGGGCGTATGTCGAGCATGAGCTCGCCGCGAGTGAGGACGACCCCGACTCGAAGTTCTCCACGTTGTTCCTGCTGTCCCGATATCGGGTACGCCCGTGCGGCGAAGACCTTGCGACCGAACCTGTCCTTCAGCTCGTGCCAGCCGTCGACCTGTGTGAGTTCGTCGAGCAGGCTCTTGACGTCCTCCTCGACCTTGTCGTCCATGCACCCGTAACCGAGTATCTCGTGCGCCTCGTCGAGTCGCCCCTGCAACCAGCTGAGGATGCTCTCGTTCAGGACGAGGTGCGCTCCCTTCATCGGCTTGAGCGCTGTGTTCGGTTCAAACGTGTCTGTCGACACCTTACACCTCCTTGTTTTCCTGCTATTTTTATTCTAGTGGGGCCATTTGGGCTTTTTCAAGTCCCACTTTTGGCCTCGCATGCCGCGTCAAACCGCGGTGCATGGATGTTCGCTGCTACCTCACCTGACCTCGTGTAGCACACCTTGCCTGCATCAGATCCACAGGAGGTGCAGTTGATGAGGCGGACCGCGTCGTTCTTCGTGACGTCGTTACGCCAGTTAATCCTCACGACGCGGCCTAATACCTTGCGGGAACAGGTCCGTCTCGAGAGTCGGCGGACCCCACTGACCGGTGACAATCTTGTTGTCGTCCAGGTCATTAGGTCCGTCTTCGACCTCCACGACACGACCGTGACTGAGCTGGATCGCGCCAACGTGGAACGTGATATCCAGCGCTTCGCGACCGTCATCCTCCTGAACAGCGTAGGCTGTTACGGCACCCTTGCGCCTCTTTGCCGCCGCGTACGCTTGAGGCCGCATCTGCGATACCTGGCACTCGAAGTCCTCGCCGCGAACGATCCTGACCGTCTTACCGTCGACGAGCCACTCATCCCAGGGGTACGAAGCGGGTCGCCCGCGTCCCTGATAGGTTTGTTCCGACGGGTCTATGAATCGTGCCATGAATGGTCCTCTCTGAAGCAACTGTTGCTGTCGAATTAATTATATAGCAGTTCCGCGCTGTATATGTACCCCAAGTGTTACTCTGCCTCAAAATCAACTGTTGCGTTTGGATGCTACACTGTTGCATTAAGGTCGCATCCGGTATATAAAACGTCCAAGCTTACGAAGTGTTATGCTACGGTGTCTGCGGATATCGCAGTGGTCGTTATAGGTATATACCCAAAAAGGCTTACGGGTCGCAATACTGTATACAACGGTGCATCGCTATTTTCTACGCTGGGTTCCTGTAAAAGCAAAGGTTAACCGCTGGGCCGGTACATGACGTGCACGTTCACGTCCACGTATGTTGCTATTAGTGTATTTTAGGGTTGTTATATAATTGTAACGTTGAAAGAACTTGTGTGTTAGGATGTTCCCAAAAGAACATTTGTGTAGAGACTCACGCGCAAGTTACCTATAATCGTAGCCACTGTATGCTACAGTCGCTACCTTCGACTACGAGTGTCCTTACCGTGAGGAATGTCTTTTTCGCAGTTCCCGCCAATGTCGGTCGTGAAGGGAACAGAACGCCCCTGTGGACGAATTAGCGCGCCGTTCCACTCGTTCGGCTCCTGGTAGATCGCCCTCACGGCGTTTCGGGTCTGACCAAGGGCCCTTCGTTGGGCCGGCGAGGTCATCGGCGTAATCGCACGTGCACGCTTTGGGGCATCGGAGGGACGTGACGCGATCTCACGTTCCATGTCCCGGATGTAGGTTAGCCAGTCAGCGTGTAGCATCGTAGGCCTCCTTCGCCTCGGCGTACACCTCGGGGTACTTCACCTGGACGTACGAGCCCACGAAGACGAGTTCCACCATCATCGCCTTCATCCAGCCGGGCATTGCGTTCCAGTCCTCGGTCATCACGTTCAGGTCTTTAGGTCCCATCACAGGCTCCTTCAGGGTGTGTGAGGTAACAGGTCGTACACACAGGGTTGCGCCGCGTCTTCCGACGTATCGTAGGAACGCAACCGTCATCTGGGTGGCACTTGCAGTGGCAATGAATCGGGTCCTCGATGCCCTCATCCCGTAGCCACCGTTGGCACTCGTCCTCGTGCCGACCCTGCTTGCAGTCGTAGGAGACTATCAGGTCCCCTGACCGTCTCTTGTGGGCCGTCATCGCATTCCCTTCTTTGGGCCTAATTCAATTATACCTCGTCACCAGCTAGGAAAGCAAGTCGGTCGAGGGACCCGAGTGGCAGCTCAGGCCCCTCAGCCAACCTGATACCCTAGTGGCAGGTCTCGCCAGTCGTCACGGTCTTCTTCGGGGCCGCGTACTTGGTCCACCCGGTCTTGCTGGACCAGTGGTAGTACGTAATCGTGGTCTGGGCGTAGGTGAAGCACCTCGCCGACACGATGTGTTCCGACTTGGTCACCGTCTGCAGTAGGGTCGTACCCGCGTCCGCCTGGCCGGAGACTCCGAACCCGATGCCGGCTGCCACGGCGCACGTGGCGATTGCGATGCCGAACTTCCTCATGTTGCCCTCCTAGGGCCTAGTTGTTGACTTGGTAGGCGTTGGGGTTGTCACACGACGAAGGTGCCGGTGCACCATTCGCGTGGACGACGATGCAGATCGGTGCCGGCTTAGGTGGCGTGTGGTCGTGCCATCCGAGGCCGAACCCCATCCCGAACGTGAATACGAGACACGTGGTGCCTAGTATCGTACCGCCGTACTTACGTAGCACTTGTCCTCCTTGTTCCTAGACCTACACCTTGGTAACTAAATAGCGATTCAGCTCCGGATACTACGTGTTGTTACATGTACTGCAGGGCGAGCGCTTCGACGTTCGTACGAGTCGACGTCGCTCCGCCGCTGACGTACGAGTCCAGCCAGGTCTTGAACGCGTCGCCGTCGAAGTACTTCTTGTCGCTACCCTCGACGGACGCTGACGCGATCGTACCCTTCTTGTGGTACGTGTACAGCATCTGCGGAGTGACAACCTTGTCCACGCCCTCAGAGGCGAGACGGATGTTGGCGACCTTGGCAGCGTAGAACGGAGTGATTGGTGCGAGAGTGGACATTGTTGCTCCTTGTTTTGTTTCGTACCGGAAAGTACTGAAATTGACATGTCACTCCGGAGCTGAATCGCTATTTAGTTATCAAGATGCAAGTTTCGATTTTTTTCGGTTTTTTGCTTTTTTCTTATAACTATATTTTAATCTGTAACTCCCGATTTTACAAGACCCGTGCGGTAAGCTGGCCTTGTGCAAAACTTTCAAAGTAACACATAGACACCCTTGGTGTTGTGTGTCCGAGTGGAGTGGCTATATAATAGAAGACATGAGCAATCGTGACCACATGGCAGACTTCGAAGCCGACCTGTTCGGCAACGAGGGGCCGGCGCAGAAGACGAAGAGGATCTTCGACACCAACGCGCCGTTCGCTGCTGCACAGATTGTCGACCTGGCAACGAATGCGTCCAACGATGGTGTGCGTCTTCGTGCGTCCCAGTACATAGTAGATCGCGTTCTTGGCCCGGTGGGAAAGGACGACCAGGAGGACGCGCTCAACGAGTTCCTGCGCGGCATCGAGAAGATCGCCAACACCAACAGCGGCGGCAGGTCTTGAAGCGCGGCCGCAACCGTCTCGCCCTGTGGACTCTCTCCATCTTGGATGACTGTCTCCAATTCATGAGCTTCCTCGGGTACAGGCCTTCGTGGTATACGCCCTGGTACCAGAGGAGTCCGAATGGATGACCTGACCAGGGCGTTCTGGCAGAAGGTGGGTTACGAGCCGCACCCCAAGCAACTCCTGTACCACAACTCGACGGCAAGATTCCGGGTGCCTACGTGCGGGCGTCGGTTCGGCAAGAGCACAATGGCTGCCAGGGACGTTAGCCCGAAGCATCTTCTCAAGTCGAACAAGATGGTGTGGATTGTCGGGCCCACTTATGACTTGGCGGAGAAGGAGTTCCGGGTCATTTGGAACGACCTCATTGTCAAGGAGAAGCTGGGCCGAGACAAGCGTGTCAAGCGAGCGTACTCCAAACGGTCTGGGGACATGTTCATTCAGTTCCCCTGGGGTACCAGAGTCGAATGCCGCAGCGCTGAGCACCCCGAGTACCTTGTCGGAGAAGCGCTAGACCACGTCATTATGTCCGAGGCGGCCAAGCACAAGCGGGAGACGTGGGAACGGTATATACGACCGGCGCTTGCAGACCGGAGAGGTGGCGCGGACTTCCCCACCACACCTGAGGGTTTCAACTGGCTCCACGACCTCTGGCAGCTCGGCAGGAGAGAGCGGTTCAAGGGGATATACGAGAGCTGGAGATTCCCGTCGTGGGACAACCCAGTTGTTTACCCGGGCGGACGCCAAGACGAGGAAATTCTCCTCCTCGAAGAGACGTCGGAACCAGAATGGTTCCAGCAGGAAATTGGGGCTGACTTCGCCAGCTTCGTCGGTAAGATATTCCCGGAGTGGGACGAGACGCGGCATGTACTGGCCGGGGACTACAAGTTCATACCTGGCTGGCCCAACTACATTGCCTTTGACTGGGGCTACACGAACCCCCTTGCGGCTGTCGAGTTCCAAGTCTCGCCAAGAGACGAAGTGTACGTGTGGCGGGTGCACTACAAGAAGTACAAGACCATTCCGGACCACATTAACCTGATGATGAGTCGGCCTCAACCTCCGAACTACCACATTAACCTGGCGTTCGGAGACCCAGCTGACCCTGAAGCGGCCGAGATGGTCACGAAGGAACTCGGTAAGCGTGGTCTGTACGTCCAGTGTTGGGCACCGCCCGAGTTGAAGTCCGACTACACTTGGCGCGACGGTATCGACTTGATGGCGAGCTTCATGCGTCCGCGCCAAGTTGCGGAAGACAAATGGGGAGCTCCTATCGAGGAGCCCAGGTACTGGGTCGCCTGGGATTGTAAGGACCACATTCGTGAGCTGAACAACTACCGCTCGACTGAACCTGTTAAGGGCCGCAACGTACCTGAATTCGGCAACAGGGTCGAAGACCACACGATTGACGCTATGCGTTATGCTCTCCTTTGTCTCTTCAAGATGGGCGCCGCTGGATCTCACCTGACGCCGGATATGGCTGCAGCAGCCCCTGTGGAGTTGACGCCGAAGGCGGCAGCGGTCCGGCGAGCGGCAGAAAACCAACATGCGTTCTCAGGCCTCATGGGCGCAGATGCTACAGGGGGCTTCTTCCAGATGGGCGGGGATAATGAGGTGGTGTTCTAGTGGACATGCGTGACCTGCCCCGTGTGAACTTGCAGGACTTGATTGATGGGGGCTACGAGCCAGTTATTGCACACCAGGGCGAAGACGCCTTCATTGTGATGGCGCCGCCTAGCGGGACGTCGGATGTACCTCTTCCTGGTATGGAGACTACTCCACGACAGACCTTCCGGAACCAGGAAGAGGTTGCACTCTACCAGCTCGCGCAAAGGGGAGATCCTCATGCAACACAGCAACTCGCGACCATCAGGCAGCAGGCGGGCCTCGAGCGTAGAGGTCGACGAGCGATCACAAGTCAGCCTGTTCCTGGTAGCACTCGTCCTGTACTCCCAGGATTTGCGACTTCACAGACTTCACCCGGCACTACAATCGGCCCTGCTGGAAGCGGTCTCCAGTTCCCTCCGCCACCTGATGAGCGCATTGGGTTTGGTGCCCAGTCAGGAACGATGCGTATCCACCCGCGTGTTGACCTCGCCCAGGGCGTCGGTGTGGGTATCGGAGCACCAGTCGCCGTCCTCGGTAATGAACTGGGAAGTGCAACTCCGTCGCCATTCACTTCGTGGATTCGGCGCGAGTACAACAAGGACCTATACGGCATAAAGGGCTTGCAGAAGTACGACCAGATGCGCAAGTCGGACGGTACGGTCCGTGGGACTATGCGACTTGCCAAGACGCCTGTTCTGGCAGGTCAGTGGTCGATGAAGCCTGCCAGTCAATCCTCTAAGGATCAGACGATCGCCAACTTTATCTGGCAGAACCTGACGTCCTGGACTACCAGTTCGTGGCCGCAGACCTTGACCGAAGCGCTGCTGATGTTGGACTTTGGTTACTACATGTTCGAGAAGGTGTTCGCGAGGGGCGAGCAGATTACCAACGATCCCGACGCGCGAGGTAAGATTGTCTGGCAGAAGCTGGCGCCTAGGCATCCGATGGACGTCAAGGAGTGGTTCTTCGACTACGAGGGTGGTCCCTTGTCAGTCGATCTGTGGGCCCCTCCAGTGTACGTACCCGGCCTGCAGGGTGGCGTATTTCAGGGATTCCAGCAGTGGATCAACATACCGATCAACAAGCTGGTGGTCTTCAGCTTTGATAAGGAGGCTGGAAACATTGAGGGGATCAGCCTCCTCCGATCCGCCTACAAGCACTGGTACTACAAAGACAACCTCTACAAGATAGACGCGATCCAGAAGGAGCGTCATGGAATCGGTGTTCCTGTCATCCAGCTGCCGGCTGGATACTCGCCGCAGGATCTATCTCTTGCTGACACTCTGGGCCGCAATCTACGAACCAACGACAGGGCTCACGTCGTACTACCCCCTAACTGGACACTCACCTTCGCTGAACTGAAGGGTCACCCTGTCGACTGCATCGCGTCGATCAACCACCACGATGAGCAGATCGAGAAGCAGATCCTCGGCCAGTTCCTGAATACGCACCAGAAGACCGACGAGCAGGACCAGACGCTGTTTCTCAAGGCGACCAGGTTTACTGCGGACATCGTTACGGATTCAATCAACTCGTATCTGATCCCGCAACTCGTCGACATGAACTGGGCAGGTGTACGTTATCCCAAGCTTGTCGTCAAGAGGATCGGCGAGCAGGAGGATTGGCGTACTGCCAGCTTCACTATCAGGAACTACGTTGGCGCAGGAGTTATCATTCCTGACCAGGCTCTAGAGGACCACTTGCGTGACGAGATGGGTCTTCCGCCTGCGGAGGCTAACACTGCTCGAGTTGTGGTTCCTGGTCGTGGCGATAACCCACAGGAAGTGCGTCCGCAGCCTTCCGAGCTTCCTGGTCCTGGTCACGAAGTGGCTCCGCAACAGATTCCTCCTGCACCTACTGCTCCAGTAGCAGGCCCTCCGCGCCAGTCGCCTCCAGGTACGACTGCACCGTCTACGGGTAATGGAGATAGTTCAGGCACTTCCGGAAGGAGGGGCCAGTAATGCCCATTACTAACGTCCAGGTGAACTTGGACGTTAAGGATGCCACGCAGACGCAGCTCAAGCAGGGCTGGGCGGAGATCTTCCCGACGTCCATTCTTACTGGACAAATCCTCGCAGCACCTGCGCACGTACAAGTTAATTTCAACGAGGACGGTTCGGTACCTAGCGTAAGTCTGGTTCCGACAGATAGTGGCTTGTCCCCTTCGGGTTGGGCTTACACTATCAACCTGTTCAGTGTCGGCGCTGCAGGCATAACGACGTGGACATTTTCACTTCTGACCGCTGGCGGTTCTATACAGAACCTGTCAACTCTGACTCCCGTTCAGAACGCTGCTACTTACCAGGCGTATATGCTCCAGCCGTCGGGTACACCTGCAGCGCGGAAGTTGCCTTTCGCGACAGGGTCGACTGAGGCGAGTGCGTGGGATGTATTGGCTGCTACCGACCTACCTGTGGTCTCTGGTCAGTTTATATGTGCTCCGCACGTGTACGCTCCAGTCTCTCCGGCAAGTCCCGGAGTCACATCCACTACCCTGGCTGCTTTTGACAGTACGAACATCACCACCAACACGTTTGTCGCTCCTACGTCTGGTAAGGTGCTGGTAACTGCATCGTTCTTGTCAGCACCACCATCGACACAGAACTACTCTTATGCTCTAGCTGCGCATGGCACTGTCTCGCCCGTCGTAGGGAACGTTATCACGATGGAAGTGTCCTCGTTGAACGTGCAGCTAGACGCGCCACTAGAGTTCGTGGTTACAGGTCTAACGCCAGGCAACACCTATCAGTTCGACCTGCTAGGTGCTGCAGCTGCAGGAACGATAACGATCAAGGCTGCAGGAGTGACAAGTACGACGCCTACAGCAGCGACAGGTGCACCGGTTGTTATGAAGGTGCAAGCGATCTAGACTAGCTATAGGGGGTTGTAACACTTCGGGTAGCTTACCTATGAGGACATACTATATAATCGTCTTAGAACCGGGAGACCAGATGTCCGTATACAGCCCCAGCGGTTCTGGGAACGTACACGTGGACACCGTCATGGGAGGAGGGAAGCGAGTGCCGCCTAAGAGGAAGGCACCAGCCAAGAAGGGTATGGGGTTCCAGGCGGCTGCGGCTTCCGCTGCCAAGTCTGCAGGTGTGTCTCCGAGAGCTGGTGCGGCTATAGTCGCGGCGGCTACACGGAACGCTTCTCCTGCAGCGAAGGCAGCTAACCCGAACCTCAAGAAGGTTCCCGTGGCCAAGAAGACTGCTGCTGGTAAGAAGACGGCAGCTACGAAGAAGGCGACCAGGAGAGGCGGCGGTAAGTGAGTCGCTACGGCTACTGGGTCGATGTCAGTCAGAAGCTCTTCGAGGCAGGTGGAACCTCTTGGATCCAAGCCCTGCCCGTAGGGACGTACGAGCATCCGGTCTACGGCAAGATGGACTTCACGCCTGAGCGGATCCAGCGCTTCGCGGCGAGCGTCAAGAACCGCGTGCGAGGTATCGACCCCGACATCGACTACGACCACAAGGCACAGGACGGCAAGGCAGCGGGATGGGTTCGCGACGCGGAAGTACGACCGGATGGTCTTTACCTCAACGTCGACTGGACCAAGCCGGCTGCCGAGTCGATCAAGGCGGGTGAGTACCGCTACTTCAGTCCTGAGTTTGATGACGAGTGGACTGACCCGTCTGGCACGAAGTATGAAGACGTACTGTTTGGCGGAGCGCTAACCAACAGGCCTTTCCTGAAGGATCTGCTTCCCGTCAACCTGTCTGAAATCACCACTACCACTCAGTTGACGGGAGGCACGTTGGACCCCAAGGCCCTGAGGGCGATGCTCAAGCTGGGTGAGGGAGCTTCTGACGACGAAGTTGTCGCCGCTATCAAGAAGCTTTCCGAATCACCTGCGCCGCCAGCACCGACTCCTCCGATTCCGGCACCACTGACACCCCCTTCGGGTGTCACCGAAGACGCGCTTACGAAGCTCCTCTCCGAGCACCCTGTGTTCAAGGAACTCAGTGAGCGTGTCACCAAGGCCGAGGCTGCGGCGGCAACCGCAGATCGCGCACGACAGCTCTCTGAGACCAGGGCGCGGCTCGCCGGTCTGACCGCTACGCAGGAAGGCCGGAAGTACGTCCTCCCTCCTGCAGTGATCGACGCCATCGCGGAAGGTACCGTTGCTGACGATCCGGCCAAGATGTCCGAAGCGTTTGTCGGGTCGCTCGAGCAGCTTACCAAGGTCGGCTTTGTCGAGCTTGGTGAGCGTGGCAGGATGGGCTCGCAGACCGAGAAGAACGCCACTCAGCAACTCGGCGAGATGGTCGTTGCGGCTCAAGCAGCGCACTTCAAGACGACCGGCAGGCAGCTTTCGTACACCGACGCGGTCCGTGGCATCGTGCGGCAGAACCCCGACCTGTACGACAGCTACCGCCAGGACAGCTACGCAGGGAAGGAGGAGTAACCGATGCCGGGTATGGATCATGTCATCTCCAAGGCCTTCCTCGCTACGGGCGGCAGCGTCGCGTACGTCCCGTTCATGGTCGTGTCGCAGGTCGCAGCCGTCGGGTTGGTTCCCGCAGCGGTTCAGATCACGCCGACTTCCGCGGGTACTGCTGGTGCCGGTAGCACCGGGATCGTCGGTGTCTGCCAGGAGGCACTCGACGCAGCCAAGACCAACACGGGCAAGGCGTTCATCAACGTCGCCATCGAGGGCGACACCAAGGTCATCTGGGACGGTACGGGTACGCCCGTTATCGGCGGCTACGTCGTTCCGTCAAGCACGGTCGCTGGCTCGGTCAAGTTCGTGACGAGCGTTACGACCTTCCAGGGCTTCGCGCTCGTCGGTGTCGCTCTGTCGCTTCCTGGCAGTCCACTTCCGACGTTCGGTGCGAACGCTGCGGCTGGCGACCTGTTCGACATCGCGCTGGCCGACCCGGGTACAAGGATTTAGGGAGGAGGAGCTAGGTGGCAGTCTACGCACCAACTGGATCTGGCAATGTCCACATCGACATTGTCCTCACTCAGATCTCGGTTGCTTGGCCGAACGAAGGGCTGGTCGGCAATGTCCTGTTCCCTTCGGTTCCGGTCAACAAGCAGTCGGACAAGTACTACATCTTCCAGGGACGTGAGGGGTGGTACCCTGCTCTGGATGACGCTCGTGCACCTGGCACTGAGGCTAACGAAGTTCCTGGCCTCACGGTCAGCGTCGGTAGCTACTACGCGCAGGAGCACGCCCTCCAGATCGCGGTCACGGACGAAGAGCGGCAGAACGCGGACTCGCCCCTGAGCCCCGATGTCGACGGCGCCGAGATGCTGGCCTCGCGGATCGCGCTGGGCAAGGAGTACCGGATCTACAACACGGTCACGACTGCGGCGAGTTTCAACTCGGCGCTGACGGCCGTTCCCGGTACCACGACTGGCTACGGGCCACAGTGGGACAGCTACTCCAACGCCACGCCGATCCGGGACATCCGCACGGCTGGGCGGCAGGTCCACAAGCTGTCCTTCCTGTCGATCAACCAGGCGATCATCCCCTACAAGGTCATGTCGGCACTCGAGGACTGCCAGGACCTCATCAACCGGATCCAGTACGTCGAACGTGCCGTGCTGACTCCGGATCTGGTGGCGTCGCTGCTCAGCCTGAACAACGTGGTGGTCCCCGGCTTCGGCATCGCAACCAACAACCCCGGCCAGGTCCTGGCGCTGCAGTACCTCTGGAACATCGAGGTCCTGCTGGCCTACACGCCTCCGCGTCCGGGTCTCAAGGTGCCTGCCTTCGCCTACCAGTTCACCTGGGGCTTCGGCGGGGGCGGCGGAGGCAGTCTGGGCTTCGGTTCAGGTGCGTTCTCGGGCCAGGGCATTCCTGCTGGTCCCGACGGCACGGCACTCAACCCCACGACCCCGATGGGTACGGACAACGCGCTCGGCGGCGGCATCGTCGACAGGTGGAGGGAAGAGCGTCGGGCCTCCGACATCATCCGGTTCCGCCAGCGTTACGACCTCGAGCTGATCGGCCTGGACTCGAACAACAAGTCGATCTGCGGCTTCCTGTTCACCAGCGTCCTCAGCCCGGCCTTCGTCGGTTAGGAGACGACATGGCTTATGTGGCATACACCGAGCTGGGTCCGGACGTTCCTTCGGGTACTACGGTTCGCCCTGAGGACTTCGACGAAGACCAGTGGGCTTACTACCTGGAGCACGGCAACGTGGTCGTTCAGGGCGGGGAGGATGACCCCAACATCCTCGAAGCGCGAGCTGCAGGAGAGGACTACGTAGACCCGCGCGACACCCGGATCGCCGAACTCGAAGCGCAGATCGCTGACATGCAGGCCAACACGGATGCGCAGGTCGACGCTCAGGCGGAGACCGACCAGAAGGAAGCCGCCCCTGTGGAGTCTCCGGCTCCTAGCAAGGGCGGTAACGGCAAGTAAGAGGGGGTGGCTTCGTTGGCACATATCACTACATCACAGGTCCAGGCCTGGTTCGAGACAACGAAGCTGAGCGTGACCTCTCTAGACGCAGGACTGGAAGCGCAGGTCTCGGGAGAGATCCTCGGGAGACTCACCGAGACCTACGCCCAGTTCGTTCCACTTTGGGTTGACGCTACTACTACGCCTGAAGTTGTCCAGCAGGCAATGTCGATGATGTATGCCGGCTGGGTATACGATAGGCAGTACTCCGAAGTTGTGTCGGACCAGCGAGCTGCGAGTTATGGTCTGACGCTTAGGACCTGGGCGACCGCACTGCTGACTGACATTATCAACGGCTCGATTTCGATCGCGGAGATCGCGCCTAACCAGCCTGCGGTTGCTCCG
>Ga0247695_1000123_pt1 | contig 11906 bp, 15 predicted proteins | sample CNK36_metaG_FD_182739 | JGI IMG/M metagenome (GOLD analysis project Ga0247695, IMG submission 182739) | Soil microbial communities from Purdue University Martell Research Forest, Indiana, United States - CNK36 | ecosystem: Environmental > Terrestrial > Soil > Temperate forest > Bulk soil...
TCAGCGAGCAGATCGAAGAGGCATGCGCCGAAGCTAACCGCCTCTACGTTGCCGGTCAGGACACCACGGACATTGACAACGTCGTGGACGACCTCATGGCCCGCTTCGACGCAGGCGAGCGGTAATGACCATCACCGGCCCGTACCACACCGACAAGCCTCGTTACGCAGGCGAGTACTGGAAGGTCACCGTCCGCAAGGGGAGCGCCATCCTTACCCGTGGCTTCCACACCGAAGACGAGGCACAGGACTTCATCGCCATCGTCAAGGAGCACAACTCCTAGGCGTCCTCCAGGTCGACGCGGACCCGGCCGGTGATGGGGCCAGCGGAGTTGACGATCGTGCCCGCCGTCCTCGTCCTAGTTGCACCCAGGAACGTGAACTGCAGCGTGTCGCCTCGCTGAACCAATGCTCCGACGGTGCCCGGCAGGATGACGTGCGTCTGGTCGATCTGGTCGAGGTTGCCCCCGGCGATCTGCTCGACGTGGCGCTCCCTCACCGTGATCCCGAGGCTGCCCGTCCACCTGTCGGCGCCGGCCGCGGCGGGAACATCGAAGTCGGCTGACGTGCCGGTGGCGGTGATCTTCGTGAGGGTGCCGTTCGTGTAGATGAGGCCGGACGGCATCACGCCACGCTCGGAATCCTGTACTGGTCGATGACCCGGTCCACCGACGGGACTCCGAGGCCGGAGCCGCCGAACACGATCGTGCCGTCGTCGGTGATCAGGCGTTCTGCTCTGCTGTCGATGCTGGCGTCCTGGGTCAGCAGGAACCGGGCGTAGTCGAGGGCGGCGTACTTCACGGGGGCTGGCGGGCTGTCCATCCCATGCTCGAACCCGACGAGGGTCTGCGACCACCAGGCGCCCGTCGAGGGGATGCTGGCGAACCCGTAGTCGTCGAACGTGGCGGCCTGCACGTCCGGTGTCGTGAGGGCTTGGCCGTCTACGGTGACCCATTGGATCGCTCGCATGAACGGCTTCAGCCTGACCATGTTGCGCGAGCGCCAGTCACCGTCGATGCTCGTGGCTGTGTGCCCGACGTACCCGGTGACCTTCTTGCGGGAGTAGCGGGGAACGAACGCGACGCCGCACTCATCCTCGAAGGCTTCCTCCACCCTGGTCCGCATGTCCGTCAGCTGGGTGTTCGTCGGGGTGCTGCCGACGGCGGCCCGGAGGTCTGAGAGGGAGAACATGAACGCGCCGACGACGTCGATCGTGCTGGTGAGGGTGCCGAGGGTCGCGCTTGTCCAGGTCGCGGTCAGCTTCGTCAGCTTGGTTACCGCCGGAACGTTGAACGTCCGCGGGTTCGCCCCCGTCCCAGCAGCCGACCCTGTCGCGACCGTGACGCCCTGGTCATCCACGACCGTGACCGTGACCGTGCCGGGGTCCGAGATCGTGTCGGCCTGGTACCAGGACTGGCTGAGGGTGGCTGGGGTGTTGATCAGAACTCTCATCCGATACCTACCAGTGTGCCTGCGCCTTCGTAGGACCCTGCACCGCTGCCTGCCTCGATGCTGGTCGCGTGACTGTCGCGGTCCGCTCCTGTGGAGTGGCTGTCGCCTTCGATGATCCCGGTGAGGGTGATCCCCGGAGCCTGGACCGTCAGGTTGCCAGCGAAGGAGGACGCCCCGACCGTCGAACCGCTCAGCGCCCACGTAACCCGCCAGTTCCCCGTAAGGGTGCTCGTACCCGCCGTAGTGCCTGCGAGGGCCGCAGCGAGGCGTACAGACCCCGTAACGGTGCTTGTACCGGCGGTGCTCCCCGTGAGCGGGTGAGCGACCGTCAGCGACCCGGTGACCGTTGACGTTCCAGCCGTCGTCCCGGTCAGCGCCTGCTGCTGAGCTCCGAGGCTGCCGGTAAGGGTGCTCGTCCCCGCCGATGTGCCCGACAGCGCCCACTGAGCGACCGCGGTTCCGGTGAGGGTGGACGTGCCGTCCGTCTGCCCCGATAGCGGGTGGGCGACGGCCGGCGTGCCCGTGAGGGTTGACGTTCCCGCTGTCGTCCCGCTGAGCGGGTGAGCAACCGTTAGGTCCCCGGCCGCCGTGCTCGTCCCTGCGGTTGTGCCGGTGAGGTTCGCTCCCCCGGCTAGGACGGATAGCTTCGTCCCGCTCGACGGGTACAGCGACGTGCTCGGGTAGAGGCCCGTGCTCGGGTACAGGATCTGTAGCCCGAACGTGCTCGTCCCCGCCGTGGTCCCGGTGAGGCTGTGAGCGACCGGGAGCGGCCCGCTGAGAGTCGAGGTCCCTGCGGTTGTGCCGTCGAGGGTGTGCGCGACTGTCAGCGACCCCGAGGCTGTGGACGTCCCCGCCGTCGTGCCAGCCAGCGGATGATCGACCGTGAGATCACCGGTCGCTGTGCTGGTGCCGGCGGTCGTGCCGTCCAGTGCCTGTGCTGCTGCCGTCTCGTCAAGGAGAAGGAGCAGGCCCATCTAGCTTGTGCCGGGAATCCCGTAGACGCTGATGAACGACCCGGACAGCAAGCTCGCGCCGCCCGTGCCGCCGTTGAGGCCGACGCACTGAGCCTGCGCCGTGTTGAACCACGTCCCCGTCACCATCGACATCGAGGTTATTGTCGTTGCCGCTGTCGCGCTGGTGGCCGAGAAGGTCAGCGTTCGGGAGTCCACGAACTTGTTCATGTTCGTGCCGGTGCCGTTGAAGATCTCATGATGCCCGCGGCGGGGAGTCGTGACCGCATCATTGGCGACCCTGATCCCTGTCTGTGACACGTTCGTCGATGGCGTCCCGGCCGCTGAGCCCGTCCAGTGCGTTGCGATCCAGGAGTAGTTAGTGCCCGTGTCGACCGTTGTACCGGTTCCCAGCCGCAGGAGGGCGATGTCTGACCCGGTGTAGCCGGCGATGAAGTGATAGACGTACAGGAAGCCCCAGCCCGGACCGAACACGACAGGCCCAAGGTTCGCGTTGGATGACCCGAGGCTGGCTGTGCCGAGGAACGTTGCCTCTGGGGGCGGGATGAACGGGCTCATGTGAACTCGGTGACGTTGGCCCCGTTGCCGCCGGTCGCCGTCCAGATGCCCGTTACGAGGCCCGTCGTGAATGTCGTCGAGTCCATCACCCAGGACGCATTGACGCCCAACACGAAGCTGTTAGCCGTCGTTGTGGTCGCTGTGCCACCCGTGAGGTCGACGTAAAGGTTCGCCGTGCCCTGATTGGAGATCATGAGGCCCTTGCGAGCCGCGTTCGCCGCTCTCAAGGTCACGCTCGAGGCCGAGGCCCCAACGTTCGCTTTGGCCGGCGTCCCCACTAGCGGGCTGACGATCGCCGAGACAACTGTCGTGAACGGGTAAGTGCCGGGGGCAATGAGAACGCTTGCCGTGCCCGACGTGAACGCCGTCGCCCGCACCCTGAAGAAGCTGAACCCCGGAGCGTCGATCGTCCACGAGCTCGCGGCGTTCGACGCCAAGACACCGGTCGTGGACTGGATCACACCGGTCTGCTCGTTCTGCATCGGCCACGCAAACCAGTTCGTGTTGTCCGGCGACGCCTCGAACGTGACGTTGACCCCGGCATAGGTGCCGAAGATGTACGCCGTGACGTTGCCAGCCAGCCCGATGTTCCCGGTCGTGACGGTGCTCGTGGCCGTCGTGATCGAGCCGCTCGTTGCGGTGTACGGAGCACCGACCGTCGCCAGAGCCAGAGACGTACCGATCGTCGAAACGGTGACGGGGCTGTCAGACCCATCCACTCCGAGGACGACCGTCTCCATGTTCGCCGCGGAAGCATCCGTGCGGACCTGATGCGCAGAACCCGTGCCGGGGTTCGTGCGGTTGACGGTACTGCGTGCCATCAGTCCTCAGTGATCGTCAGCGCACCAGCAGCGAACGACGCCGTGTCGCCCGATGACACTGTCTTGGACGTGCCCAGCGCGGCCCACCTGAGGAGGTTGCCGGCCGACGCGGCGTCGAACAGGCCGAAGTGCGTGACCGTGCCCCACGAAGCCGAAGCCGTAGCGAAGGACAGGGCGTTGGCGTTCGTCGTCGACGCCGGGTTACCAGACGCAGCGTTCCAGTCCGTGCCCGCCGTCGCCTTCCTGGCGTACGAGCCGCCGGACACCTCGGTGCCGCCACCGGCATCGGTCGGTGCGGCGGTGTAGAGGCCGACCCACACCGAAGGCATCGTGTACGACGTCTTCCCGGTCGTATGGTCGATCAGTTTCGCCTCGAGGTATGAGCTCTTGCCTGCCATTCAGGACTCCTTAGGTGCCCGTGGTGTCGTCGAGTAGGCCCAGCATCAGCCGGATGAGTGCGGTGCATTCCCGGGTCAGGCGTTGGACCTGAGCGACGGTCTGCGCGTTCGTCGGGGACGCCAGCGCCAGGAACGTCTGGTTCGCAGCGATCGCCTGAGCCGCCCTGTCACGCATCGTGTCAGCGTTCACGTCGCCATCCGGGACCGTGACGGTCGTCGTACCGGTCAGCTGGCCGTCCTTGTACGTCTCGATGGTGCGTTGAGCCATCAGCCGGCGCGGATCTGGATGCGGGGGGCCGGGGAAAGCAGCGTGAACGTGAACGCCGAGAAGTCCGACGGCAACGCCCCGCTGATCGTTGTTTCGTTCGTGATCATGGCGGCGAACGCCGTGTTGCCTGACGCTGCGGACGCTGACACCCCGAGGTTGTGGCTGCCCGCTAGCGCGCGGGTCACGGGCTTTGTCGTCGCGCCGCCCTGGCAGACCAGGATCAGCCAGTGCCAGCCGGGGTTGGTCGGGGTGTACGAGCTCCCCAGCGTCGCGGTCTTGATGCTGATCGTGGTGCTGTCCACGGTGCCCGCATCGACGACGACGGTGCCCGGTAGGCCAGACCCGTTGTCCGTAGCGATCCCCAACCGCAGGACGGAACCGGCGCTGCCGGCGGTCGTGACGACCTCGCACGCCATAGCGTCGATCGGCTTGCCGTACGGAACGAAGATCGGGGCGGCGACCGCTGTGCCCTCGGTAACACCGACCGTTGAGAGGGCGCCGCCCATCGGGGTGACCCACCGGCCCGTTGTCCACCTGATCGATGCCGTGGACGTCTGGTCGGTGTACGCCCCAAGCCTGGACTCGAGGTCAACCAGAGCGGCGGCTGAGAGCGGCGTGGACGTTGACGGGGCGTCCTGCCAACTCTTGGTGCTGATCGGCATCTACCCGGTGACCTGGGTCTTCGGTGCCCCAGCAAGGCTGGTCGTCCCGACGCTGACGTCACCCATCTGCAAACCGTTCGGCGGATCAGCGGTAGCTGCCGCCCAGTTCGTAGCGGTTAGGAACCTAACGAACTTCGCTGTGACGGGCTGCCCAAGGTTGATGTGGTAGTTCGCGCCCTCGGAGTCATGGAAGCGGACCGTCGAATGCGTCGAGAACACGCCATCCGCACCAGCGAACTGCAGATCGAAGCTCTTGACTGACTGCACCGCCGACGCCGCCCACGGGCAGTACCGCAGGACGTTGAACGGCGGCGTGTCGTCGGGCAGGGTGAACGTCGCGGTCGCGGTGTCGTGCCCGGTGCCGGCGAACCACAGGGTTGTGGTGTCCCCGTCGATCATCTTCGGCGCGAGGTCGGGCCGGAAGTCCGCTGTCGCCGCTTCGGGCCTGTGGTTGTTGTAGACGACGTCGAGGGCGGGGATGCCTAGCGCGCCCAGCGGCTGACCGTCGCTCGATACCGGACGGGACGCTGTCGGGCGGTAGTCGCCGTTCGGGTAGTCCATGAACCCGGCCTCACTGAGAGACAGTTCCCGGCCGTTGAGCTCGAACCCCGTCAGCTGGCGCATCATCGCGAGACTCGGACTGTCGTACGTGCCGTTGCCGCTGTACTGCTTGAACATCAGCGGCGGCACGTTCGGAATCCCCGACGTGACGTAGCCGTTGTTGTCGACGATCACGTTGTTGCCGCGGATGGTGGGGCTGTCCATGATCATGTTCACGTAGCTCACGTTGGAGCCGCAGAACAGGTTGTGCTGAACGGACACGAAGTCACCGAACGGGGCAGGGCCCGGCCACCAGAACGCAGCGTTCATCGAGTCGATGACCGTGTTGTGATGGAACTTCATCCAATGCGTCAGACCCGGGTCAGCCGACGCCGGCTGCAAGGGCGGGACGTTGGGCCAAAGGGCCGGGTCCTTGTAGTGGTGCTTGGAGCACATCCCGTACGTGCACCAGGCGACAAGGTTGTTCTCGAAGCGGGTTCCGCAGATGGATTCGGCGTTCATGCCGATCCACCACATCGCCCATACGTTGCGCAGATACGTGTTGTCGACCCCGGGGTTCGTGGCGTCGCGGGTGCCTTCCTTGCGGCCCCACCAGAACTGGTTGTCCTGCACCGTCACCCGCTGAGCAGCGTTCAGAAGGATGCCCCGGCCTTCGCCCCAGTACTGGCCGCACCGGAACATCAGGTTGTCCTGGAACACCGAGTCCGTGGCGGAGCACTTCACGCCCTCGAGATCCAGCCCGGACGCTGGGGATGTGGCGTCGGCTTGGCAGTCGCGGAACACGTTCTGTTCCCACGTCGAGCCTTTGCCCATCAGCCCGCCCTGGAAGTTCGCCCCGGTGATCTCCATTCCCGCCATGTTCAGCGGGCGGAGGGAGGCCCTGACCCCGGTGTCTGCCCGGCCGGCGAAGTCGATGACGGGACGGGTGGCGCCCATCATCCGCAGCCAGACCGGGGTGTTGCTCGACGGCAACGCCAACCCGGCCTGCGGGTTGTACGTGGCGTTGCCCTGAACCCTGACCTCGGTCGGGGACGACCCCGAGACGAGCGCGAACCCTTGCTCGACGGTGCGGACGGGGCTGTCCTGCAGCCCGGTGCCCGTGTCGGTGCCTGCGACGGGGTCGACGAACACGAAGCTTGACGCTCCCGAGGGTGGGAGGTCTACGAGGTCGGGGCGGGGCCACACCTGAACGCCCGTCCGTTCGGTCTTGATGTCAGCGTCGATGTGTGCCCCGAACCCGCCCTCAGTGGATGTGAACTTGAAGACGCCGCCGCCGGTTTTGGTCAGGACGAGGCTGATCGTGGTGCCGGTGGGGATCTGGGAGGCGTCGAGGGGGATGGTGTTTGCGCCCGCAACGATCCCGTTCGGCGTTGAGAGGAGCGCGCCAAGCGTCGGGCGGGTGTTCCACGTCGGATTGGCGACAGGAGAGGCGAGGCTGACCGTCCATGCCCCCGCTACGGCGGTGACGGCGTTGATCGTCAGCGACGCAGCGTTCACCGACACCCCTTGAGGGATGTCGAACGTCAGGATCGTCCACGCCTCATACGAGGTCGGGGTCTTGCCTCTGACCTGCAGCTGCGACGTCGAGTTGTTGGAGAGGGTCGGCTTGTCGTCCTCGATCCACGCGTCAGCCGTGGCGGTCAGAACGGTCATGCACGGGCCTCACGGGCGTGAGCATCGACGAACTCCCGCAGGCTTGACCAGGACGACCGGTCAAACCGGCCGAGGTTGCTCGTCTGCAGCAGCCCACCGCGGTTCAGGATCTGCCACCAGTTCCCGTCAGGGGTAGCGAAGCTGACGTAACCGCCGGGCGGGATCTCACGGGGCCGGCGGCACATCCCGGCATAGCTGTAGACCGTGTGGGTCTTCATCGCGGCGTGGTACCAGGACGGGGTAATGAAGTCGCTGACCGGAACCCCGCCGATGTCGTAGGACCGGGCCTCCGGTGGGTCGCAGACCTCAAGCAGGTACTTCACAAGGCTCGTCGGGTGCTTCAGCCCGAAGCTTGCGTAGGCGCCCTCGACGCCGTGAGGAAGCCTGCCTGAGTGAAGCCGGTTGCCCCACGGGTCCGCAAGCATCTCGAGGAGCTCATGGGATGCTGTGGCGGGCCAGTCGTCCGTTGCCATCACGAACGCCTCGGGCTGATTGTTCTCGTCGCTGTGATACCCCAGCGCACCCGGGTCATCGAGCCGGTACTGCAGCCGGATGGACCACGTGCCGGCGGGAGCCTGCGGATACGCGCCAACCGACGCACGGACATGCCAGACAGGAGCGAAGTCGCGCAGCACCTGTTCGTTCAGGGCGCCTGCGACCTCAGCCATGTACTGGGGGTCTTGAGCGCCCGTGTCATCGACCAGGGCAACGTGAACTGGGAGTGCGGTGAGAGACATAAAGAAGTGGTGCTCCCGGGGGTTTGTGGCCCCCGGGAGCATCCGGGTGTTACCCGCGCCAGCGACCCATCTCGTCGTACTTCTCGGGGTCGGGCGGCACATGCTCCCCAGCGCCCGACGCCATGCTCACGGCAATCGGAACGTCGGGGCGGGTCGTGCGAACCGGCGGCTGCTCGGGCTTGGCGTCCCCGGGACCGGGGTAGCTGTGCTTGTCGGCCTCCGACGGCGGGGCTGCGGTGAGGATGTGACCGTCGGTGCGGCCACCGCGGAGATCCTTGTCCTCGTGCGCAAGCTTCGCGCCCTTCACCTGGACATCCTCGAAGCGGTCATCGTTGCCGATCGCTGCGGGCTCCTGGGTGACCTTCGTGTCCTTCTCAGCCATCTTGGATCAACTCCCTTCCTAGGTGGCGCTGTGGGCGACAGCGATGCCGGCGGCGGGGAGAACGACCTTGCCGTCCACCCGCTCGTAGCCGCGGAACCCGACCTGGCCGTTGTCGGAATGCAGCTCGTTCTGACGCTGCATCGAGAACCCGGACACGCGCCTGACCATGTACGTGCGCTTCCAGTTTCCGAACAGCACCGAGATGTTGTTCACGCCGGGAGCCGGGACGTCCGGGTCGGTGTAGATCGGGTACCCGAGGAACGTGTCCGGGCCCGACTGGGCGACGTTGACGTTCCACAGCGGACGCTGCTGACCGTCGACCATCAGGTACAGGTTCCTGGCGGATGCGTCGTTGACGATGAACGAAGCGTCAGCGCGGTACTGCGGCGGCAGCGAGAAGATCGCCGTCACCAGCGCGCTGTAGCTGAACGACGTCGTGTTGCCCGTCGCCGCCGTCACCGTCGTGATGTTCGACGCCGTGTTGGACGACAGCAGGCCCTGGGGCTGGCCGGTGCCGGACCCCTTGATGTACGCCGTGTTCTCGAGGACGCCGATGCGCTCACCGAACTCCCTGGCGAGGAACGAGTCCAGCGGGAACGCGGAGTCCTGCAGGAGTTCCTCGGAGATGATGATCTTCGACGTCGCCTTGTTCGCACCGAGGGTGATCTGGGCGAACGTCTCGTCCGACGGGGTGTACGCCGAGTTTTCAGACGTCCACGATGCCGTTCCGTGAGCGGTGTTGGCCGGAACCTGCAGGCTGTCGCCGCTTGCGGTCGTGATCTCCGTCGCGAGGTTCGCCACCGAACCCATGAACCGCAGCGACCGGATCACCTGATCGTAGAAATCGGTCGGCACCAGGAAGTTGCCGGCCGCGCCCGTAGCACGCGACAGTGCGCGCTTCTCCTCGACGTCCAGGTTGTCGAGGCCCTCGACCATGTACCGGTAGTACGCGGACCGAACCTCCGGCTCGTCCCACGCGGCGACGCCATGCTTGCGCGTCCGGTACTCCTCGTAGGTGGCCGGGAGGAGATTGTCCTCACCGATGCGCTGCTCCATCGGAGTCGTCAGCGTCTTCTGGACCTCACGGTCCTGCACCAGCAGCTTCTCCGCCCGGGAACGCCGCTCACGCAGATCCGTGATGTCCGCCATCATCTTGTCGAACTTCTCCTGCTCATCGGAGGAGAGGTTGCGCTCCTCCTTCTCGGCCACCCCGTTGAGCTCGAGCAGATCCGCGTGTAGGGACGCTTCCTGCTCAGCAAGGCGCCGAACGTCGTCTCGCCTCATGGCAAGAATCCTTTCGGTGTTGTTGAGAGGCCGGGGCTAGCTGTCGAGGACAGCGAGGCCCAGCATTTGCAGGCGGCGTTTCCTTGCTGCGGCCTGGATCTCCCAGTCCACCCCGGAACGCTGCTCAACCGGCACGTCTTCGGCCGGGTCCTGCTCGCTGTCCGGCTCGACAGCGACTTCAGCATCGGCAGGCACCCCATCCTCAAGCTGCGGGGCCGCGCCCTTGAGGAATTGCTGCGCCTGCTCGATGTCCTCAGCGATCTGCAACGCCCGCAACGACCTTAGTTCGGCGGTCGTGCCGGAGTAGGCAGGCTCCCACGTCGGGGAAACGTCGAGGATCTTCTTGAAGCCTGTGATGTTGCGATGCGGCTTGTTGCCGCGATGCTCTAGGTGGCTGTTGCCTCCACCGACCACGAAGCCCGCGCTCATGCCCTTGATGTCTCCCCGCACCACGAGCTCCCGCACCGCTTCACCCACGTAATGCTTCGCGATGTCCGCCCGGACCCGCAGGCCCTTAGCGTCGTCGCTCAAAGTCAGCGTCCCGCCCGCCGTGGTGGCGAGAACGGGCAGCTTGTCGTTGTGGTCGTAGAACATCGGAATGTTCCCCGACGCCGGCAACGCCTTGCGGTACGCGCCACGACTGACGCTCTCAGTGAAGCGGCCCAGGTCGGTTTCCTGGTCGTACACCGCAGCGAGGCCCTCAAAGGACCAGCCGTCGTTGGACGTATCCACATCCGTGAAGGCGACTGACCGCATCTCGACACGGTCAAGCGCGAACTGCTGCTCGAGGTCCATCAGTCCACCTTGGGAGAGGGGTACGGTCAGCCGCTGTTGTTCGCGGCTGCGAGTTGCGGCGGGGGAGAAGTCTTAGGGGGCTCCGGCGGAGGGTTCGTCGGGATCGGCTGACCCGGCGTCGCCTGCTCCGTGATGCTGACGCGCTCCTGCGTCTGCAGCTTCACCTTGTCGCCACCGGGCAGCGGCGGCAGGTTCTCAAGCTTGCGGATCTCGTTCGGCGTGATCGCCTGAATGTCCGTCATCGTCTTGTAATACGACGCCCTAGCCCCAGCGTCGGCACGGAGCATGCCGTCCATGCTGAACTCGGCGTTGTAAATGTTCTGCGGAAAGATGCTCGAGTCCGACGTCAACGCAGTCGCGATGATGTTTGTAATCGGAGCGATCGCATGCAGGGCGAACTGGATCTGATTGGACTCCACCGTTGCATACGTCAGGCTGTCGCCGCTCGACCCGCCCAGATAGTTCGGGGGCAGCTTGAACAGCACAGCAATGTCCGTCCTCGACAGCTGCTGAGACTCGACGAACTGAAGATCCCTCAGCGGGGAGCCAACGGCCTTCCATTCGGCGCCCTCCTCGAGCACCCCGACCTGATGGGACTTCGCTGACCCACCGAACAGACTCGCGATCGACTGCTTCAGGTTCTGCGTCGCCTCGGGACCGATGCGGTTCGGGTGCTGAACCAGCCCCGACAGCGTCGCTCCCCTGGCATAGAAGCCGCCCTCGAACTCATCCCGAGCGATCGCGGCACCGAACGACGCCTTGCACTGAGAGATGACGGACAGGCCCATCACCCCGTCGATGCTCATGTCCCACATGTGCAGCACGTCGTCGGGGGTGTAGTTCTGCAGTTCCCCCGTCGGCGGCTGGTAGCGGTATTGCTTGATCAGCTGATCGCCGTCCCAGTACACGCTCATGTACTGCGGGTTCAGCAGCGTGAGCTCGTCGACGAGGCCGAGGATGTCGCGGTGTTTGCGGACGAACGCGTTGCCGTACAGCAGGATGTGCGTCGCGACTGTCGCCCAGAACCGGTCGGCCGGCGTGTGCTCGTTCGGCTTGTCATGCAGCATCACCCACGCCCGGTGGCCTCGGGCTTCCTCGCGCTCCCCGTCGTCCCCGACCTCCCGGTACACCTTCAGCGGCAGCTGGCCGACCTGACCGGAGATCATCGACACGGCAGCCCACACCGCCGACACGCCGAGGGCGGTCTGTGGGGTTACCCGCTTACCCGACGGTGACGGGGAGAACCCCAAGGCGTCCGCAAGCCACGTCTGTGGCATAGCTAGGCCGGACGTAGCACGCGACTCTTTGTTTCGGTTCCAAAAGGCCATTAGACCGTGACGATTCCTCGCTGCTCATACACCGACG
>Ga0247695_1000127_pt1 | contig 11634 bp, 12 predicted proteins | sample CNK36_metaG_FD_182739 | JGI IMG/M metagenome (GOLD analysis project Ga0247695, IMG submission 182739) | Soil microbial communities from Purdue University Martell Research Forest, Indiana, United States - CNK36 | ecosystem: Environmental > Terrestrial > Soil > Temperate forest > Bulk soil...
TTGAAGCCTCACGCGCGTATGACGATGACTTGGGTATGTCGATCCGGGTCGCCACGCAATACACCATCAACAATGACGCGGAACCCACGCGACTCGATGTCGCCTACGGGTTCGCGAGTTTGTACCGTCAAATGGCCTACCGGGTCGCGGGTTAAGGAGCACACATGGCATTTCCTGCTGTTACTAACGTCACCGGTTCCAATCCCGGCCCGCAGTCCGACACTCTCCCGGATACGGTGCAGCTGCCCACGGGCAATATCTGGAAGATCGGTTACTTCAATCTCACCCTGACCCCGGTCGGGGTGGGTGTGACGACTGCGACCGAGCAGACCTTCGCCGCTACGGGCATTGGCTTGCTCACGACTGACTTCGTGTACGTCAACAAACCGGCCGCTCAAGCCAGTCTCGGCATCGTAGGCGCTCGCGTGAGTGCCGCTGATACTCTGGCATTGACCTACTCGAATCAGAGTGCGGCCACGATCACGCCGACCGCCGCTGAGGTTTACAAAGTGATGGTGTTGCGCGTTCAGCCGAACTGGTCGCAACAGGCGACGGGCAATCAGCTCGACTGGTAATGGATACTTGCGTCCTCTTTGCCACGCCGATCATAGGGTTCGACTTATCGGCTGACTATCACGCCTCGATGCTCTCGACCCAGGCCGAATGTTTTCGGCACCGCATTGCGTGCGGATTTCAGATCGAGGCGGGACACATGTTCCTGACGGTTAAGCGCAACAAGCTGGTGGATTATTTCTTGCATTCGCCCGAGAACTTCACTGATTTGTTCTTTATCGACTCCGATCAGGGTTGGGATGAGAAGGTGATTCCGCGCTTTCTCGCGTATGAGCAGGATGTGGTCTGTGGTTTGCCGCCCAAGAAGTGCGACGAGCCCACATTCCACTCCAATGCGATGACGGGGCGAATGCATCGCAAGAATCATCTTTTTGAAGCCGAAGAAGCCGGCACCGGCTTCATGCGCATCAAGCGTGCCGCGTTTGAAAAGCTGGATGCGCATTACCCAGAGTTGAAGACGGCCGATCGAGAGAACAAAGAAACGCCGTATTTTCAGTCCGGCATCATCGATGGCGGATTTATGGGTGAGGACATTTTCTTCTGCCGCCGCTGGGTCGGGATGGGCCAGAAGCTGTGGATTGATCCCGATGTGACGTTCTCGCATCGCGGCTCGAAGGCCTGGAAGGGCAATTTCTACGATCACTGTGTTGACACCGGGCTCTTGAAGAAGAGCGCGTAAAGGAACCGACATGCCCAATCCAAGTAACACCCCGCAAGGCAATATTGATGGCAACTGGCTCTTGGGAGTCACGTTATCGCCGATCAGCGTGGCGCCCAATACGGTCGCAGAGCAGACATTCACCGTCGCGGGCTTGAAGGTCGGCGATTTCGTCGATGTATCCAAGCCCACGGTGCAGGGCGGCTTGGCTTTGGGCAATGCGCGAGTATCGGCCGCCAATACGTTGGCGATTGCCTTTGTGAATGCGACAGCAGCGACCATTACCCCGACTGCCTCTGAGGTCTATTCGGTCGGTGTCACGCGCACCAATAACTTGAATGCGACCAGTACCGCGGCACTTTTGACGCAGATCACCTGATGGCAAACATGTCTTATGGCGTCGGGGGCTCGAGCTATTTCGATCTAGCTCGACGCGGGCAGGTTTTCTCTGCTCTTGCCCTCGTCACCGCGCCAGTCGCCTATTCGACTGCGGCGGGCACCGGTGGCCCACTGCTGTGGAACAACAGCGCGGGCACCTCGAGTCCTAAGCGCGTGCTCGCGGTGTTGCTTGCCATGGGTTGCGGCATCACGACCGCCTCGACCGCGGCCACGAGTTTAGGCATCACGGGCAATTCCGGACAGACCAGTGCGCCGACCTCAACGACTGCCATCGATGGCGTGGCGTGCACCTACATGGGCGGCTCGCTGCCTTTGTGCAACACCTATCGTATCGGCACGGTCGCGAATGCCGGCAACTGGATTCAGCCGACCACTGCGATCGGCACAGGGGCTGTGACCTTGGACAACATCGATATGGCGTGGGTGGATTTGGGCGGAAGCATTGTGGTGCCACCCGGGTCTTGGGCATCGGTGGCCGCAGTGGCAGTTGCGTCTACGGCGGTTTTTCAAATTGGTTTGATGTGGGCTGAGATCCCCTTCTAGCCATGACCGGGCCCGCTATCACAACGGGGCAGACGTTAGGGCCTAGCAGTGCGGTTGCGCCGACCTTGCAAGCCGGAATGACGGCATCGCCCAATAGTGGCATCGGTCCTTTTACCTTTGCGACGCTTCCCACGCTCAATATTCCTGCGGGCACCGTTCTGCAAACTACCGATCAAGGGTGGTGTACGTGGAATGGTCTTTTCTGGACGCAAGGCACGGGCAATCGCAAAGTAGTGGCCAAACTTCGAGCCGCCATTGCGCAGGCGCTCACCACGAATCCTGCGACTGCGCAGCCGCTGATTCAACCCTCCGCCCATCCCGGGGATACCCAAGCGATCACCAAGGGGCAATCCTTTTCAAACGGTGGGAATAACTATACGTGCATTGTGGCGGGCACCACGGGTGTAGCCACCAAGCCTACCGCGACCACCACGGGGGCTCTAGTCGATGGCACGGTCTCTTGGTACTACATGGGGCCGACGTTTACCACGAATGCCAATGCTCCGACGTATACCAATGTGGTGGCAGCGTCCAAGTACACCGGTACCTACTGGACCAACACGGCCAACGTCCGCAATGACGGCACGGTCAACGTACTCGATGACACCAATTTTCTCGTGACGGGTGGCCCGGTCACGGCGACCGGCATCAATAGTTCATGGACATCTTCACTGACATCCTCTATCGCCTTTGCAGTGTCATTCATGACGGACGCCCAAAGTTTCCAGATTGAGACCACGGGCACCGGCAATACCGTGTTCTCGATCTATGTGAACGGGGTCCCCTTGACCTTGGCGTACGGGTCGCTCGCGACTAACGGACAGTCGATCAACTATTCACAGCTCGTATTCCCCACCAAAGCGGTGCGCCTGATTACCGTTGAAATCACCTCGGGGTCCGCCTTCGTTGGGGTGCTATCGATCGATAAGACATCGAAGGTCTGGGCACCGTACCTCTCGAATTCCGTGCGTATGGTCGTCACCGGCTCAAGTTTCATCTCAGGATCAACGCAGCATCCCGTGACCCCATCTTTGAGTTGGGGCGGATTGATGTGCAAATACTTGAACATGCTTGACTACTGGCAGGACAACCAAGGTTCCGGTACGGGGTGGATCGCGAACGCTTCGGGTTCCGGTTTTGCTTTTGGTGCGACCTCACGGATGACGCCCATTGTGGCCTATAACCCCGAACTTTTGATCTTCGCCGGAGGCGGCATCAACGATTCAGCGGTGGCGGGCATTACCGTGGCCCAAGAGCAGGCTGCAATCGTGGCCACCTTGCAGGCTTATCGGTTAGCGCTCCCCGGTGCATTGATCTTGGTGATTGGCGCGGAGGCGGGCGCCAAAGGCCCGACTGCGGCCATTTTCAATATGGAGCTCGCCGCCTCGCAAGCGGTCGCGCAATTGGCAGACCCCAATATTCTTTTCATTCCGCAATGCTATACAACGGCGGCGAAAGCCTGGTGCTCGGGGACCGGCACGACTGCGGCCACCAATACCAGCGGTAATTCCGATATCTACATCGGTGCCGATACCACACATCCGGTGCAGGCGGGGGTCTTTTACTTCGCGCAGCAATCGGCGAACGGCATCATTAATGCGATCAATAGCATTCCTTATTAATGATCTATGCCCATTATCTTTCTCAAGAATCTGGTCGTACTACCGACACTGACATTCATTGGCGAGACGTTGCCGACGGCGTTCATTGGAACCCCTTATTCACAGAATATCGCAGGCCAAGCCTCGGGCGGCATTCCGCCTTATACCTTCACTATGTTGAGTACCTCCGGGCCTTGGCTGATTACCTCGGGCGGCGTCATCAACGGAACAGCGACCGCCGGTTCAGGTCGGGATATCGACACCGGAGATTTGCGCATCACCAATACCGGGGATGTGCGGGTGACTAACTAATGGCCAATAAGAATATTTCGGACCTGCCGGCCGGCACTCCTGCCCTGGCCGACCTCATCGAGATTCTGCAAGGCGGAGTCAATAAACAGGCGACCGCGCAGAGTATTGCGCAATTGACTTTCTTGGGCTCGAATTTCACGAGTGCCCAGGTACTCGCCAATTTCCCGGCCGCGACCTATGCCGGTTGTTCGGTCTATGTGACGGACTTGGCCTGTACGCTCGTGAGCGATGGCATCCGCTGGAATGTGATCGGCACTCCCGCCATCCCTCCGGGTGCTGCGCTCTTAGGCTATAAGACCAACGTCTACACCGTCATTCCGTCTTTGGCTGAGCTCAACTTCACCAGCACCACGGATGCACGCATCTATAACGGCTGTACGATCTTAGGCCCCGCCAATCCCAATGCGGCCACTTATTCGACGGCAGCCAATGGGCAGCTGCAAGTCAGTTGGAACACTGGCGCTAACAATGGCTCGGGTCTTTGCACTCAAAGAAATATCAACAGCGTGTCGCTCGTGGGGAACTTAGGGAGCCTGCCTTACCTTTTGGGAAGCCAAGGCTTTTACACCGAGATCGCGGCGACCGTGCCCGGCAACAATGCCACGGACAATTGGTTCTCGTATTATCTAGAGCCCCAAGAGCACAACACGACTCACCTTGATTCCAACCCCGCGTTTCCCCCCAATTACTCCCAGTGGCACGAATTTGATATTAACGAGAACGGGCACGGCACGGACTTAGGCGGTGCGTCCCGAGGCGCCTATCATCAATGGTCGGGGACTTTCAATGCTCCCTTTGCTTTAACGGCTCCGCCCCTCCAAGGCGCAACCAGCGTCACTTTGGCCGCCCCCTGGCCCGGGGAGACATCGAGCCCCGGACATGGCTGGACGATTAAGTTGTCTACGGGCGAGTCGCACTTCCCCATCAATTTGGTGCAGGGATCGGCCGGTCCCTACACCATTTCTGCCGTGGTCAATACGGGTAATACCGCTACGGCCACCATCAGTTTCAACAGTTTAATCGCGGCCTCGAATGTGCAAACGGCACCGCTCGATTACACGGTGGAGCATATCTTTGGCGGGGCGTATGACCCCATCGGGCAGACCTTCACCTGGTGGCTCGACGGGGTACAGCAGGGCACGGTCTCGACCGCGAATGTGAATTCTTCCAATACCTTTCGTGACACGTTGCATTACTTCCCGCTGATCACGATGCAATCGCGAGGGGCGAATATTCCCTTCGTGGCGAATGTGCGTTACTTCAGCGCGTGGGCGCCTTAAATGGATACCCTCGTCGTGCAGGTGCAGGATTCCTCCTTCCCGCCCCTCTTTGCGACGGCTATTTTTTTCATTCCGACCTCGGCGGGTGGCACGCTTACGCTTCAGCAGGACGGATTTCCTCAATCCGCTCCGCAAGCGGCTGTCGGCGTTCCGTATGAACTCGGAATCTCCGTGACCAATAGCGCGAATCTCATGTCCTGGTCGGTCGTATCGCCCGTCATTACCGCCTCCTTCATCAATCAATCGAACACTCGCACGATCTTCAGTTGGCCAAGCCCTACTGCCATTGGAGGGCTCGTCATTCAGGCGACGGATACGGTCACCCTGAATACGGGGACGATCACCCTCAGCATATGAAACATCTATTTTGGTTTTTGTTCTTCGCCACGGCCGCACACGCGGTCAATAACCCGTGTCCGCAGACCAATGGCGTGCTGACCACAATGCCGACGAGTCCGCGGGTCTCAGGTATTTCGCCCTTGCTGGTATTTTTCGACAACTCCGGGGTGGCGACTAGCAATAAGCTCGCTAACGCCACCGCCTTTCAGGATGTGAGTTCGACCTGGGACTTTGGCGATACGCTGGGGTCTGGGAATTCAACCTGGCGCTACGGCTCGAATCCTGGTCACAATCTTCGCCGATTTGGGATCGGCAACATGACCGCGCACCTCTACGTCACCGAAGGGCGCGACACCAAGTACACCGCGACGATCACCTCCACGGACAATGCGGGCGTTCAGGTCAAGTGCGGCATGGGGATCACGGTCTTTGATCCTTCGGGATCGAATGGCTTCCCTGGCGCCGCGACCACCTGCATTTCGACCTCGGGTAATTTCACCGGCTGCCCCGCGAGTGCGACGCATACCACGATTGGAACCTTCGTCGCTGTGAACGGCAGTTGGTCGAATAAGCGGTTTCTCTTCCGCTGTGGTGAGACCTTCACCGGAGGTAATTACACGGCCTCGGGCACGAAGGGCCGGGCTGGGGCTTATGGGGGCTGCGAGAACACGCAGACCAATCGGCCGATTTGGTCCAATACCGCCGGCGGCGTGACGATGCTCAATATCACCAATACCGCGGTGGATCTTGCGATTTCTGACATCGACATGGAGGGAGCGGGGACCGCGAGCAACAACATCAACATGGCCATGAATGTTCTTTCGACCACCGTGCCTCAGACGCAGATCACGATCTACAACGTCACCATGAACGGGGGCGGGGGCGCGTTTCTTTCGCAGCAGGCGACGCAATTGGGCATTGTGGATAGCGACATGCACGCTCGCGCGGGTACCAGCAACATCGCTGTGTACTATAACGTGAGCGCGAATAATTGCTTGACTCCGACTAGTAACCCCTACTGTGGCGGTGCGCCTGGCACGGGAACTTATATCGTCACCGACTACCAGGCGATGCTTGGGAGTGATGTCGAAGGGGTGGGCGGGAGCGGCAGCAACATCGAAGCCTTCCGCGTGAGTGCGGGGAGCAAGAGCGTCTATTCCAACAGCACCTATAACAACGCGGTCAACGCGGCGGCTAATTTCAAGCTGCATTTAGGCGGGAACACTTACCAGTCCTGTACTCCGTGGTTGGGTAAGTACATGCAGTACATTTGGGCGGACAACGATAATTTTGGCGTGACCGGCAATCCTTTCGAGGTCTCCCCGCAAAACAACATCGCGGATGAGCGCGGCAACAATATCGTCGTTGAGCGCTTCATTGAAACCATTTCCGCTCCTATCACGAGTGGTGGAAAGGGCGCCCAGATCAGTGGACAGAACATCACCGTTCGCGATGGGGTCATGAAGCTCGACACCGTGGGCGGGAACAACACCCAGAATGCGATGCAGACTGGTAGTCGGGGATCTTGTCAGATCGCGGGCAATTGCAGCTTCGCCAGCGGCACGTGCGTGGTCTCCGAAAGCATCGCGGGTTACTCGCCCACGGGCTTTGAAGTATTCAACGTCACCGGATATTTCCCCACGGGCCATGTCGGTAGCACGGTCGTGCAGAACGACACAAGCGCCTCATGGGGCGCGGCGGCCCCGAATAGCTATTTTCTGAACATCATGATGTACACCCCGACGGCCGGGAGCTATACGGTTGTCACCAATACCGGTTCTGGAAATGCGATTTCCAACAACACCTCGAATGCGACGCTGAATCCCGCTTTCACCAATGGATCGGGTCTCTTCAACGTCCTGACCGATTTTAAGCCCACGGCGAACTTCTCTGGCGGCGCCTTCGTCCCTGTTCAATACGACGCGCTCGGTATCGCCTGGTCCCCGACCTGGGACTTGGGCGCGGTGAAACACTAATGGCCGTCACTAAAGTATCAGGACAATTCGTCGGCAATGTACGAAGCGGCGGGTCTGCAACCTCGGCCTCTTTGACGTTGACGTTGACCAATACCGTCACCTCGGGTAACGGCATGATCTTGGGCTTCGGCTGGTCGGTCACGGCGGGCACGGGCTCGCTCACGAGCATTGTGGACGATAAGGGCAATGACTTTGTACCGCACATCACGGCATTGAGCCCGAATCCTGACCCTTTCTCGGGGGGTGCGGGTGGCATGAGCTACCTTTTGAATGTCACTAATGCCCCGAAGACCGTCACTATCACTGTCGGCTCAACAGTCGCGGCCGGTATCGCGATCGGCGGAGGACTCTATGAGATCACTGGGGCCGGTTCTCTCGATGTGGCGACGACGGGGGCTGTGACCGCGAATCCCTTGAATGCGACATTTACGTGCGCGCAGGGCGGGGAGTTCGGGGTGATCACGAGCTTCTGCTCGACCTCGAACGGCACATTCACGCAGAACAATGGCGCCACGCAGGATTTCACCGAAGCTGCGATCGGCACGTTCTATTTCTCCAATACCTTCGGAAGTGGCTCCCAGTCCTTCAATGCGACGGGCGGAGCGACTTATCACAATGCTTGGGTGGTGCTGACTTTCCAACCTCCGGCGCCCGGTGGCATTCCTCTTCCCTGGCAAAACTTAGGCGCTCAAGGCGTGATGGTGGCGATGTGAAAGTACTTCCGAATCTGATGAGGGGCGAGAGGCCCACGATTCATACAGAACCATATATGAAATTGCGGGGCGAGCAGCATTTTGAGACAGAGAATTATGTCTCGACGCCACCCGCGCTATTAGTGCTAGAAGCTAATGGCACAGTGTGGACTTTAGGGTTTAATCGCATCTTCGGGCCGCGTGGAGAGTTTGCCTTCGATGTATTGAAAGATGGTGTGTTTACGGGCGAATGGGCAAGTCGCATTGAGCGCCGTGGCGGCAAGATCCGCATCTTTACGGCGGACGGTTTTAAAGTGTGGAACGGTCGATCATTTACTTAAGGAGTTAGAAACATGTCACGCGATTATAACGTGGCCGCCTCGAACGTATCGGTGACGAACGCGGCCACTACTTTGGTCTTCATCAACCCGGGCTCAACCCAGGGTTTCCAGGTTCTGCGGCTATGGGCTGGCCAAACGGGAACCGCAACGAGCGCTCAATATTGGGTGCGAACCAACACGCAGGTTACGGCGTTTCCCACGCTCACCAGTACCACGCCGACCAAATTGAAGTTCGGTGATCCGGCATCGGGAATCACCGGCAATACCACGGGAGCTGCGGGTACCGCGGGAACCAATGCATCGGCGGAGGGTGGAGGTACGAAAACCTACATCAATCCCGGCGACACCATGAATAACCTGAACGGCTATTTGTGGGTGCCGACGCCGCAGGAAGTGATCGAGCTTTCGGCCGGTATCAGTTCTGGCTTTGGATTCGGCTTCGGTGCGGCCCCCGGCTCTTTGAGCGGATGGCAGTTCGGAGCGACCTATCACGAAGCGGGATAGTTGGTTGATGTAGTCTAAAAGGAGGCGGATCATGGCTGGTTGGTTTTACCCGCCCCCGCCTCCTTTTGTCGGTGGCCGACAACCGAATGCGCCAAAAGATGGCATTCCGGTCAGTGGGCTACCGCCGCCGCCGCCCATGGTCAATGGCAGTCACTTTACTGCCATTCTCAATAATTGGTTACCGGGACCGCCGCCCGTTCAGGCGCAGCGCTCGCCCGTCTCTTATATTCTTCCCGCGCCTTCGCAACCGCCGGTCACGACGCGGAATTTAAACGCTCAGATCATTCGCTCAACGTGGGATGTGCCGGTCTGGTGGCCGCTGCCCGCGGCGATGCCGTTGGCGAGTGGGGCCTTCCCGCCGGTTCCGAATGCCAGTGTATTGAGCACCATCCGTGCGAGCTGGGAACTCCCGGTCTGGTGGCCGCTGCCCTCGGTCAAGGTCTTCACGCCTTCTGGGATTACGCCACAGCCCGCTCCGCTCGTCACGCAGCTACAGACGATTGTTCAAGCGTGGACAGCCGCTGCGCCGCTGCCACAGACGCTGGCACAATTGCCGCAGTCCTCGCCCTCGAATGTACCGGTCAGTACGTTCACGACGCAGCAGATCGTTCTTAACTCTTGGGTCGATAACGTTTGGACCGTCATCTACTTAGCGCAGGTGACCCAATCCGGGCCGCCCCCCGGGTTTAATTCGTACTTCAATGCCAATCAGCGCACTCTGCTGCAGTCCTGGGACAATGTTCAGCCCCTGCCGCAGCAAACGCGGCCCATTGCGGGTATTTTGCCTGCGCCCTCGCAGCCACCGCCCGTACAGTCGGCTAACTTGCGCACGTTACTGCAGGGCTGGGATGTCATCCCGCCGCTGCCGCAAGTCTCCATGCCGATTGCGGGGATCTTGCCGGGTCCCTCGCAGCCGCCGCCCAAGACGCTGCATCAGTTCTATGCATTGATCGAGAGTTGGAAACCACCCGTGTGGTGGCCGCTGCCCGCCCTCAATGTACGGCCTGCTTCCGGCATTATTCCGCAGCCGACCGCCCCCATGGCTCCCGCACTCTTTGCGCAGGTCATGGACAGTTGGAAACCACCCGTGTGGTGGCCGCTGCCGGCGCTGATTATTCAGCCGATCAATGGACTGCCGACGACGCAAGTCATGCCGAATGTCGTGGGGCTCACTCAAGCGGCGGCGATTGCGCTCTTGAACAGCGATGGGTTCTTTACCATTTCGACGAGTACGGGATACAGCCCGATCTACGCTTCCGGCATTGTCATGGCACAGGCGCCGGCACCGGGCATCGTGCCTTTTGGCTCGCCAGTCAGCTTGCAACTCTCGCTCGGGGTGCAACCCGCGAACACGGTCATTATGCCGAATGTGGTCGGGCAGATCCTGCAGATGGCGATCAAGACCTTGGAACAAGCCGGCGTTTTGGTGCCATCCAAGATTGGGTATTTCGGCACCTATCCGATCTCGGTCAATTGGGTCAGTGCTCCCCATGACCCCGATGGCGAGGATACCGTTCATCACGGCGTAGTGACCGCTCAGTCTCTCGCTGCGGGATTGGCGGTAAAAGTGAATCAACCAATAATTTTGACCGTTCTGGAATATCCCAAGAACGTGGCTTTCCCATGAGGAAATTATGGCTACCGCTCTGACTTTGATCAAAGGGGCATTGAGACGGATTGCCTCCTACCAGTCGGGAGAAACGATTGCGCCGGCCGATGAGGCAGATCTGCTCGAGACGCTGAATGATCTTCTGGACTCCTGGAGCCTGCAGAAGAATTTGGTATTCGGGAGTGTCGAGAACGTCCTGCAGTTAAACGCACAGCAGGCCCAGTACCGCATTGGCAACCCCACCTGTACGGAATTGGGGGAGCCCCCGTTCACGGGGCTCCTGACGTTGAATTCTCCCACCATCACAAACGTGACCAATATCCCCGCGGATTTGGTGGTGGGAGCGACCCTAACCGATAGCGCGAACGTCATTCCGGCCGGGACGACGGTTATCGCCATTGGCACTAATTTCGTGACGATGAGTGCGAATGCGACGGCCACGCCTGCGAATAACCCGGACTCCATTACCTATACGGTGCCGGGGGACTTTGCGATCCCGCGGCCGAATCGCATCACTCATGGCTTCACGCGCTATGCGCAATTGGACTTCACCATCGAAGTCACCATGTCTCAAAGCCGCTTCTTAGAGATTCTCTATAAAGCGCAGCCGGGACCGTGGCCCACCGTCGCTTGGTATAACCCGCAGATGCCCTATGGGCTGATTAATTTCTATCAGACTCCGGGAAACTCGGCCGAGCTGCACCTGTTCACCGACACGATCTTGCAGAATCTGACGGCAACCCAGACCTTCATTTTGCCCGCGGGTTACTCGCGCGCGTTGAAGTGGTGCTTGGCGAAAGAGATCTG
>Ga0247695_1000128_pt1 | contig 11619 bp, 11 predicted proteins | sample CNK36_metaG_FD_182739 | JGI IMG/M metagenome (GOLD analysis project Ga0247695, IMG submission 182739) | Soil microbial communities from Purdue University Martell Research Forest, Indiana, United States - CNK36 | ecosystem: Environmental > Terrestrial > Soil > Temperate forest > Bulk soil...
CGTAATCGATTTTTGACTCGCGAGGAACTCCAGCACTTTCGCGTTAGCCTGGGCCGCGTGATAGGTCGTCGCGTCTGAGAGTTCGAGCTGCGCGCGGTTCGACGCGATAACTGCGTCGAGGTCACGCTGCTCCAGCGAAATCTTGTCGCGGATTAGCTGGTTTTCAATTGTCTTAGATTGAATCAGCGGATTGCTCAGATCAGTCTGTTCCTGAAGAAGATCATTGTATTCTTTCGTAAGCTGACCCAAAGGCGTTTGCGCGGCCGCTAAGTCCCGATCAGCTTTGTCTGCCCGCACTAACCAGCTTACAAATTCAGAAGAATTGATATTCAGAGCACTGAGACTCGCCAACGTTTCCGGCGTGAGCAGCGACCTGAAGGCCGCAAACGCTCCTTCTTGCCCTTCGATCGCTATGCCAGGGGTTGTTAGTTGGCCAGAAAACTTATCCAGAGTCGCGCGATCGATTTTCACACCAGGTAGCGACACAATTTCATTTTTTACGCGGTTCAGATTTGCATGTGCTTCAAGCAGCCGCTGTTCCTTTTCAGGCAGCGCAGACGCTTCCATTCCAGCCACAGAATTGCGAACTGCTTCGATCGCATTGGCGAGTTTCTCTTGCGCCTCTGCCGCCTTCTTTAGCTTCTCGGCGTTCGCGACCTTTGTTTCCGCAGCGTCCCAATTTTGCGTGGCCTTGGTTAGTTGATCGATGAGATCTTTCTGGTTTTTGAAACTATCGCTCTGTTTCAAAAGCCAAGCGTTTAGTTCCTGAGTGTGAGTAAGCGACTTAGAACCCGTATCATTCAGTTCCTGGGTTCTCAGGTTCGCTTCATCAATTCGCTGGGTCAGAGTTTCCCTTGCCTTCGCCGCCTCATCCGCAGCCTTCTTGTCTGCTTTCATCTGGTCGATTTGCTTTTCGTTGGCAAGGTATTCCTGATCGTTCGAAGACTTTTTGTCCTGAAGGACCGATTTCAGGTAGTCAAGTGCAGGAGGCACTTCCAAAATTCTGTCGTGAAGAAGTTTTTGCTGCGCCGCTGCGAACTTCGTGGTTTCACCAAAGGAAGCGATTTCTAGTCTGCTTTCTTCCAATCGCTGCGTAGAAGGACCGAGAAGCTTATTAATCTCTTCCTGTTGAGAAAACGGCAGTTTAGAAAAGTCGCCAGCTTTTGCGAGATTACGGGCTGCCGTCTCGTCAAAGTTGTCGATAAATTGCTGCTTAATATTCTTTGCGTCCGCCCCACTGAGGCCAGTCGCAGCCGGCTGCTTTGGAACGTCTCGGATTGCTGCCCCGATATGGTCAAGCAAATTCCAAATCTGCCGCAGAGCCTCAACCACCACGCCTGCACCGTTAGCCCATGACAGGATTCGTCCCATAAACAGAGCACCGCTAGTATCTGACACGCCCTGACCCGATCCAGTCATGACGAGGGACATAACCGACGACAGATCGCGAAGCGCTTCACCAACGTTCTTGGCGCTTTCGATAGAGTCATGAGCCCATTTCTGAATTCCGGGTCCATTTTCTGTCGCCAATCGCGAGAACGCATCAATCACACGCTCGACATACGGCATTAGCTGCTGCCCGATCTTCACTCCAATCATTTCGATCTGAAGCTGCAAGACCGCCAGCTTGTCGCGAAATTCCGCGGCTGCTTTGGCATCCTTGGTCGACATGATCAAACCCATCTGCTCGAGTTTGGCGATCGTGCCATCGATATCGCCGCCCATCGCTTTCAACACGCCGAGCATGTCGCGGCCTGACTTACCAAACGCGAGCATTGCCAATTCGGTTTGTTTTTCGCCTGGGGGGAGCGCACTCAGAGCCTGGAACAGGCTGCGCAACGCAACTTCGTTGTTACTGATGTCGACGTGAAAATCTTTGAACTGTTTGGCGAGTTTTGTATCGCTCTCATTCGCTAGGGCGATGTTCTTATCGAAGATTCCCAGACTCGCAGAAAGAGATTTGACGTCTTCAATTCCGGCTTTGATGCCGCCGAACTTGATCGCGGAAATCGTTTCAGCGCTGAAGTTCACTTTCTGCGAAAGATCATAGACCTCTGCCCCGGTATGTTCGGCCAGCAGCGTGAGATCTATCAGCGCCTTTCCGCCCAAAGCGACCCCGGCCGTTAGCGCGACGACCGCCGCGACGACCAGCGCAATCGGGCCGAGCACTCCCAGCAATCCGGCGCCCATTCCAGTCGATGCCGTCGCGGCCGCAGTTTCGCCGGCGGCCAGTCCCTCGAGCGTCGGCAGTAATTTGGCGGTCTGCGATCCAAAGACGTTGGCCGCAAATGCAGCGCGATCCTCAGCATCGGGAATTTTTGAAAATTCAGTGAGGAAGGTTTTGAGGGCGGGAAGCGGCTGAGTTACTCCCTTCTCGACATCTATGCCGATATGCGAAAAGAGCAACGCGACGTCGTCATTCTTCCCGCGGAATGCCTGTGACAGGGCGCCCTGAAAAGTGCTGTAGATGCTCTTCAGCTGACTCTGTTGAAACTTCTGTGCGGCGCCGCCGGCGCCATCGAGATTGCGCGCCCAGGTAAGAATGTCATTACCCGAATAGCGAAACATCTGACCGACAACCGGTATCTGCGAAGTGAGTGCGCGAATCTCGCCGCGTAATAAACCAGATTCAGCGAAGGCATTTCGCATTCCGCCGCTTGCTGCCTGGTTGGCGACCTGATCGAGTTGGCTGAAAGCGTTGGAGAGGCCCTTTGTCTCGGCTGCGGCTTGCGATGCGCTCTGCGCAGCCGCACCCAAGCCACTGCCCGTCTTCTGCGCCGATTTATCAACCTGGTCAAAGGCGTTAGACAGTTCTTTGGCTTCAGCCACGCCCTGCTGCGCGCCCTGAACTTGAATAACAATGGGAACGAACCTTGGCATAACTTAGCGCACGCATCGCGCAATGGAGCGCACGCATCCTTGCGTGCGGTTCGCGAGCATCCTTGCTCGCTCTTAATGCCCGCCCGCTACCGCAGGCGGTTCTGACTATCGTGGCGTGAGCATCGCCACCATCATCTGAAACATCTGCTCAATCCGGATCTGATGACCGCGGTTGTATTGCTCGACAACTTCATCCCAAATCAGCATTGCTTCCCACTCGATCGGCATCATCATTTCGTAAACCGCGCGGCCAGCGTTGCGTTCATGGCGAAGACGATCGACGCGATCAAGTAATTGCGTTTCATCCCAAGTCTCTGGATCAACGTTTGGAGTTCCGCCGCCTTCAGGCGGCTCGCCATCTGACGGAACTCCGGAACGTTTTGGGCAACTCGGGCAACGAACGGGAGAATCTTCTGCGCTGCTTTTCCAGGTTGCGCAATTCTCTTCGCCCGGGCAGCCACTTTCGCCTTCGCTTTCGACTTTATAAAGCCTGGCTACGCGCTGCCCGATCAGCGCAGTCAGGCGCGTCAGTTTCCCGTTATGGCCTTTTGCTGGCTCGACAAATGCCGGTTTGCATAAGCGACTTTATGATGGCCAGGAACGCGGCCCGCATATCCGGTCGTGCCAACAACCATGAGATCGAAGAGTTCAGCAAGCCGCTTCGACTGAGACGGAATGATCAGGTCCTGCTTACCAAATTGCTGCCCGCGCACCATGATCGTGCGGCTTTTGAGTCGCTGAAAATCTGTAAGCTCTTCCGTCGTCGCCGGCCGCAGCGACGCGCTGACCTCAACCACATGGCCACTGAAAATGCAGCGCGCGGAATATGTTGATGCTGCGTCGTCTTCTTCCGGGCACAATTCGTCCGCACTGGCCATCGGCAGTTCGTTGAACTCAAATCCGAATAAAAGATTTGAGACTGCAAAGACTTTGTCGGCGTTCGAAACTTTCCCTGCATAGCCTTCCGCGCGCGCACCGGTCGAATCCCAATAATTAATCGCCGCCCCGGCCCCTTTCTTGGCTTCGATCGACGTTCCGCCCGTCTGGTCGATTTCCTGTTCGTTGGCTTCGCCGATGGTCTGATTCCGGCGCCGGTCGTATTCAAAAACATCAGCGTCTTTGATTGGCCCAAAGATGTGGGCTACGTTGTAGAGCTTTGCGACACCGCTAACGCGCCGTTCGGTCTGAAACGGCATTTTCTGTTCAGCATCCGCATCATAAAGCGGTGCAGTTTGGAGCGCAGGCATCCCTGCCTGTTGTTCACCGTCATCCGTGCCGGTGTTTTGTTCTGGGCTAATGGGTTCCATTACTATTCCTCCTAAAGTTGGCAGCGCAAGTTAGCAACTTGCGCCACAGAAAAAGCCGGGCCTCTTTCGAAGCCCGGCTGCCTTACCGAGTTAATGACGCAGGGGCCATCCCTGCGGTTTCAGTTATCAAGCTTTCCGAGAATCAGACGTTTACGTTTAGCGTCTTGAGTGTCGATTTGATTTCGTCGAAACGCTCCTTGGCCGCGGCTAATCGTGTCGCGGTTTGCTTCAATTGTTCGAAATCGACTTGCTTTAGAGTACTGAGAACACGTTCAGGGTCTGCGCGTCTGAGGAAGAGGTGCAGCGACTCGAGCTCGCGGCCTGCCTTCTTCAATTCATCTTCCCAGAGCCCGATCTGTTCTTTCAAATCGCTGTATTCGGCAACGAGACGGCCAATTCGCTCGGCCTTTTCTTCTTTACTCATGATCGCACTATACATCGACGTTTTTGCTTTCCGTTAATTCCTTCGACAGAAAACTTTTCTGATGTTTGATTTGGCGAGGCCCGCCCCCGCAGACCCCGCGTAGTCGAACTCAATTCGATAAAGGCATTCGCCCTTTCGAACCAACCAACTCAAACATCTCAGCCTGGCCGATGCCAGACCACTCTTGCCTAACAAGAGACTTTCAACGCTCACCAATCCTGTGCGTCATCAACCGGGGTATGCGCGATGGCGTCACAGTCGCCGGGATGTAAGCGATCTGAATTCCCGTTTCGTAAAGAAATGTATCCATCGCGTTCCCGGTGGATTTCATGCCGACTGTGTTGCCATTCGATGGATAACTGCTCGAAGTGTCCACGTTGCTGTAAAAGGTCTGCGCGCTGGTCAGAGTGATTGCTACATCGACTCCGTTATCGACCAGCTTCGGCGTGCCCGCGCTGATTGGGGTGATTTTGAATGAAGCTGTGCCGACAACGCCCGTAGCATTGGCCCCGGTCAACTGAGGCTGAATGGAGGTGGTGGCTGTGACCTTTCGATATGTCATAGCCACCGCGCAGTTCGTCGAGCCGCTGCCGCCGGTTGAATGCGCCTTGTCTACCAGAGTGTCTGATGCGCCGGCTGCAAAGTCTGCGTTGTCGGCCTTGAACGCGAACCCCAGCACGATCTCATCTGATTGCCCTAGCGTTCCTGATAAAGGACAGTCGTAAGGAGATGTCGAGTCATTGGCATTCGCGGGATTCGCATCAAACGCGCCGACATACGAACTATCCCACGCTCCAACCACTCCTGCCCGAGAAGCCGAAGACGATCCGAAGGTAATCGTGATCGTCATTGAGCCACCATTGGTCAACGCACTGCGCCACTTCGAAGTGCGAATCGTATTCGTTGAGGTGGTAAGCGCCGTCCAGGTATTCCCGCCGATATTGTCTGAAATTGTCGGGGCGGAACCGCCGACTTGATCACCGAAAGCAACAACCACCATGTCGCCCGCGGCGACGGTGATTGGCCCGAGAGCGAGCGTGGTGCCCGATGCCTTAGCTGAATTCGTAGCGGTGGTTTTGGGCGCTCCCGTGGTTACGTCCTGACCCGCCCCTGATAGCCATGCCTTCCACCCAAGAATCGTTGCGCCGGTAATATCGACATCGCCTTGGGAGGCGGATTGAATCCCGTAGGCTTCGATTACTTGCGAACTGCCAGCTTGTTTCCAGCCTTTTCCAGTTGAGATCGGGAGTTCCGAAACATAGTCCCATCGATTCGTAGCAGATCCTATCGCAGTGTCGAAAGCGTTGTTTGTGCCGCTAGCAGCCGGAGCCTTGCGAGTTACGAAAAGACCATTGGTACTCGGGTTGTCGAGGGTGGTTCCGTTGTCGATGTAGATGTTGTCATAATAGACATTGGTATTTGCTGTAACATTGGAGCTGCTGCCTAAAACTAGGTTTGCATTATCAGCCGATGTATCCACCGCGGCAGCATTAGAGAGCGAGCATTCAGGCGATGACGCATTGTCCAGAAAGACGCGAAATTCGTTAACCGACGAACTTGTGACCGTATAACTAAAGGTTATGCGATACCAAGTATTTGCAAGCAGCGTTGTCCCGCCAGTAGCGGTGATTGGCGTCAAAGAAACACTGAGAACGAGGTTGCCCGCCGTCGAAAGCAGGACTTTATTAGTGCCGCTGCCTAGCTGTAAAAGTGTAATCTGCGCAGCGGGCAGTGCTGAAAATCTTACATAAACCGAAATACGCGTGCCCGCATTCGCAAGTGGATGCGTGCCAACAAGTGAACCGGCTTGGAAAAATGCTGACGCTGAAGAGTTGGGATAAGCAGTAAGAACCGCCGCTGTCCCCGTCTTAGAGATCGAGGTCTGCACACTAGCATTAGAAGAAGTCGTGCCAGAAAACTCTGAAAAGTCTCCCGTCGAATCACCACAGTCAGACATGAAAATTATGTTCGCCGCGTTAGCGACGACTCCGACGCTGAGCATCAGAATCGCCGCCAATGCAACTCGTGTGAAAGTCCGTAGAATCATTGTCGTCTCTTCGTAGCTAAGGAGTGGAAACGGTCAGAGTGAAATCAACGCTGGTTCCCTTTGTCGGATAGAACTCCGCGACATACGAACCCCCGGGACCGCCCGGATCTGCGCAGGTCATTGTGGTCTCAGCCAAGACCGGGTGCGCCCATCCCGGGAACGCGGTATCTGAACGGCAGATAAGGCTACCATCCCGATAAAGGATCAGCGTGTAGCCCTTGTTATTCTGTGGGGAAAAATCGGCTGTCACGGATACGTCGCCTGCCGCTGAGCTAAACGGATAGATGAAATGGTTCATCGACGTAGCCGTACCGCTGACCGTCACATCACTCGCGGCGAAAGCAGCGCCCGTAAAGCACGAAACCAAAAGCAATACCATCAAGATTCGTTTCATAGGGTCTCCTTCATTTGTAAAACAGCGTGAGGTAAACACCTGTCGCTGCATTTGTGTTGTCTGTTGAACTGCCCCCACCCGTCAGGCAAAACCCAATCCCCGTTCCATAGGTTTCGCCCACCGTGTAGAAGTTTGCAATACCGGCACCCGCTCCAGTGCCATGTGGAATCGGAATCGTTCGAATAAATCCCGTCGCCGAGCTGCAGGTCGGCGAAGTTGTCAGGTTGTAAAGCCGCAAGTAGTAGAGGGCCGAAGTTGTGTTGATTACTTCAACGCCATAGAGCAGCCCGGCAGCATTCTTGCAGTTCGTCGCATTGGTTGAAGCCGCACTTTGTAGCACACAGGTCGAAGCACCGTTAGCCGTTCCCGGCACTGGTTGGGCAAGAAAGGGATTTGAATTAGCTGTGTTATCACTTGCCAGAGTCACGCGCTGCGAACCAGTACCGGTAACCCCGTTGCCCATCAGTGGAGTGACGCCGTTAATTTGAGCTACATTCACCGCGCTGTTCGCGTCTGGCGTTACCAGCAATTTGTTTGTGAGTGCAGGTTGATCCGTGGCGATCACTACCCGCAATGTTCCGGCGCTTTTATTTCCACTGTTTGTGTCGGTCGCTGTTCCAGCGAGCTGGTTAACGTTCACACTCTGATTGGCCGGGAGTGCAACGGAATCGGGAGTGACCAAAAGCTTATTCGTCAGCGCCGGCTGATCGGTTGCAATGACTACGCGCTGCGTGCCCGCACTCTTATTACCCGAGTTCGTATCAGTAGTCGTGCCCGCGACCTGCGCCACGTTGGACGATTGATTAGCCGATAATGCTCCAATGGTGTTAGTTCCGGTCGCCAGACCAACAGTCGGAGCAGCTTCGATCGGCGCCGCACTCAGGGTGATTCCAACATTCGCAGTGCCGCTAGTATAGGCAGTTGCCCTCACTCGAAAATTGGTCGCCGCATAAACAGAGCAGTCCCAGGCCCGGGACGTGTTCGCGGTCAGCACTCCGGTCGTCGTCTCTTGTGTCGAGCTATCTGAGCGAGAGCAGGTGGTCGTGTAATAGTTCGACCCTGAGTCATCACTGAATTCGAAAATCGCATTGACGCCCGCATAGGTGCCGTTGATCGTCACTGTGGCTATGCCATAGCCCGTGGCGGCGGCCGTTATCGTCGAAGTGTTTGTCGTAATCGTACCCGTCGTGCGCGCCGGCTGGGCCATCGTTACGCCGGCGTTGGACGTATTGGACTGAGCAGAGACAGTAAGAGCACACAACGCCAAGACCAAAGCAGTCAGAACCGCCTGCGGTAGCGGGCGGGCCAGTAGCAGGCGGACCGGTAGCGGGCGCCGAAGCGGCTTGACTGATGGTAGTTGTGTCTTCATGCAGGTTATCGAAGGCGACGAATATGCCCGCCCGCTACCGCAGGCGGTTCTGATGGAGCGCAGGCATCCTTGCCTGCGGTACGCGAGCATTCTGCTCGCTCTTTCAAACAAAGCCCGGCAAGATGCCGGCGAACCGCACGCAGGATGCGTGCGCTCCTTTACTGATAGCCAACCACCTGCGCGTTAATCGTCGAGCTGGTCCCGCTCACCACTGTAATCCCGCCAGTGAACTTCATCCGTCGCAGCGGCAAAATCAAATTCGAATTCGCCGGGAGTGAAAACGTCGTCATATAGCTTTTCGGTGTGCCCGATTTGTCTTTGAGCGTGACGTTGACCGCTGAGCCACTGGTATTAGTGAGATAGAGCGCATCGACGCAGGTCGCCGTTGAAGTCAGATCAGTGCCCGCGCCTGTCGCCACATTTTCGGTTAGCCCGCTGTCATAGGCTGTAGTCCCACAAGTGTTCGCCGGAACCACAGAGCCGACCATATTCGTGCCGGCGCTCAAGCCCACGTTCCAGGTACCTGATTGCGTCGCCGGGAAGGTGCCTCCCGTGCCGGTAACCAACCAGGCGGTTGTGTTCGCGGTATTGCCCGGCTGCACTGTCCAGGTTCCGCCCTGGTTGACGGTGCCGATGACTTTCGTCGTCTCTGCCGACAGAGTCGCGTTCACTGGGAATGCCGTGTTATTGCTCGCAATGGCAACGCGCAACGTACCGGAACCGGCCGTGCCGTTGCCGATATCCGCGGCAGCTCCACCGACCCGGGCGACATTGGTATTCAATTCACCAGTCGCCAACGCAGTGACCGCATTACCGCCAAGCGTAAGAGAGCTGATGGAGCTGCCACCGCCGCCTGACTGCTGAAGCTGAGCGCTTGCGACAGACGGCAGTAAGCAGACCACGACAAGCAGGATGCAAAGCATTAGGTTCTTCATGGTTGTTTCTCCTTTTTCGGTGATGTGACAGGCGGACTTGTTTGGCCCTCCGTCACGGTTGGGCTATTGCCCCGAGATGGTGACGGGCTTGGCGATGCCGCGCCGACTGGTTGCGGCCTGGGCGCGATTCTCAGCGTATCGAGATCCAGAGCCCACTTATTCACGTCGATTTTCAGTTGGCCGGCGGCATCCCGAAAGACGGCTTCCATTTGCTGCTGCAGACTCTGCTGCTGGTGATCGAGTTCGGCATACCGCGCCTCGAGCTTCTTCATTTCAATCAGGACTTTGTCCTGCTGATATTGCAGATCCCGAATCCGCAGACGGTCGCTTTCGCGCAGCGCCGGGGTAACGACTGAAACTGGGCCGTCCTGAAAGAGATCGTCAAGATCCTGGCCGCTTGAAACAGAAGGCAGCACGCAGAAGGCGGTGAGCAGCAAGAGCGCCAATGCGACGACAAGACATTTCTGCCTACTGCTTTCTGCGTTCTGCTTCTTGTTTCGCTCAGACATCTTGCTCAAAGCCTCCCAAATAAACTTGCGCATCGGCGCCGGCGCCGAGGGTAACGATTAGTTTGCTTCCGACATCGAGGATCTGTTTCTGATTAAAGTCGCGCGTCGTCTGGCCGGGCTTGCAATCAATGCCGTCGGGCAATAATTCGATCTCATCAACGCCACGCTCCACTGAAACCATCAGGCTAAAGGCGGCCATCGCTTTGCCCTTGGCGTGCAAAATCGAGAAGCCGGCCACTTTGTTGTCGGGGCAGGTGTAAACTTCGTGCCTGCCCTCAACGAGTGTTCCCAGGAAAAGAATTGCCGGCTTGACTGCCATGCTTCAGAATCCCAACCAACCTAAAATTGCGGCATCGTCGCTCGATGCTCCGGGAATACCGGCCACGCCCTGGGCGCTCTCAGAAATAATGTCAACGCCGGTTTCTTCAATCACAACCAGGTTCTCTTCGCCGACTATTTCGATCGTCGTGACTTCCTCGATGATTTCGATCGTGTCCATGTCAGAACCCGCTGCGGTAGCGGCGGGGCTTTAGGATGAGAGCCCGCCCGCTACCGCAGGCGGTTCCGATATCACGCCCGTGACCGCTCAAACCGCATCTCGACAAAGAAACGCTGCCGCTTGTCGCCCGAACTGTCTTCCTGCTCGAGCCTGCAATCCGCTGCGCGCCAGTCGAATTCATCAACGGCTTCGTCCGAGATATAGATCCGCACTGTCTTCGCATCGAGATCCACGATCAGCTTTTGCGCATCCGGTCCGTCCGCGTCGATCGTGAATTCATCGCCGCCGCGCGGCTTAACAAAAAATTTGAAGATCGAACCATCCAGCGCCTGCAGTGAGTTATCGGGATTCCGAAACCGGATCACCTTCGAAAATGAACGATGCGCCGTCAGCGTCCAGGTCTTTGCAATCGGTGTTTCGTCTCTCGGCATATCTGAATCAAAACAGCCCGGCCTCTGACTTGAGACCGGGCTGCCTTACCCGCGTCAGTTGACGTAACGGCGACCGTTACGCTCGATTGTCATGAGCCGCTAGCTCGTGTAACTCGCCACCGTGTTATAGAGAGTCACCCGCACATCCCGGTTATTGTCGACGTCAAAGAGTACATTCGGCGTGATATCCAAACTCACCAATCCGTTGCGATCGGCAATCTTTCGGGTCTTGAAAGGCATGCGGAAGGCTTCGACAATCAGCCGGTTGTGATAAAGCTTGAAAATGCTGACCGCATCGGCGTGAACGGCGATCGCGGTGCCGAGTTGGCCGCGCTCGAGGGTAAACGTGGCCATCGCTACGGCCGAGACCCTCAGAATCTCGTTGCCAATTTTGTAATAGTCTCCGACCACCGGCGTGATGCCAGGATAGTCGGCCTTGTCGACAGTCACCGGGTTAGTCAACACGTTGAAGTCGCCGCCCTGGGTGTCATCAGTCGTATCGACTGCCACGATTTGTTTGCCCACGATGTCCCACAGACCGTCGAATTCCTTCTGCGTGGTAATGGCGTCGAAGAGAGTGGAATCGCTTAACAGGCGCGCATTAAAGCTGGGATTGAAAGTCTGATCCCCGATCAGCATTTCGCTGCGAGTCTCGCCGCTGTCCGGATTGCCGTCTTCCTGGAACCGCGCGGCGCCCGGGCGATAACCGTCGTCGGCCAGTAACTGATTGGCAATTCCAAACTGCCACGAGTTGAGCCGGTTCGGCGCGTTGGCGAAATTGTTCACGGAAACGCCGTCATCAAGTTTGAAGGTGACCTGCGATT
>Ga0247695_1000129_pt1 | contig 11603 bp, 25 predicted proteins | sample CNK36_metaG_FD_182739 | JGI IMG/M metagenome (GOLD analysis project Ga0247695, IMG submission 182739) | Soil microbial communities from Purdue University Martell Research Forest, Indiana, United States - CNK36 | ecosystem: Environmental > Terrestrial > Soil > Temperate forest > Bulk soil...
CTGGTTTAGGGAATCGTTCTATCAGTTCCGTAAACCACGCATATCGCCCATCTTCGTAGTTCCCGAAGCAGCGTTCTTGCTCGCTCAAATCGTCGCGCACATCCTCAACGCGCTCGATTGCTAGAAGCCTGACGACGCAAAGGACTGCACCGAGAGCAACGTAATGGGGAACATCTGGCCAGTATCCTTCGCCCCAACCGTGTTTCTCGCTAAGAACCCTAAACCGATTGGCGAACTCTTGTCTGTGGCGACTGGCTCCAAGCCAATCGGCTGGCTCTTTAGCAGTTGCATGAATAGCAATATCTCCGCGAAACTTTGTGGACCATCCGCGTGTCTCAACTTTCTTCTCCTCGAAGGCCATGAGTGACGCCCACGGCTGCCATAAACTAAGTGCTTTCATTTTCCCGCCCTAAATCCACTCATGGCTTGCGCTCCTTTTCCAACTTCTTAATTCTGCGTTCAAGTTCTAAATCCGAACCCAAGCAGATTATGAACACAATCATGAGCAACATGATGAATGCATCGTCAGCCTTCATCGCCCCGCCCTAAATCCACTATGTTCGTTCACTGCCCTTCCCCATTCAATGCCGCCACGATCCGTGCCGCGGTGCCCTCCGCTACCTCACCCTCAATATACCACGCTGACGGGGGAGCCTCAACTAGTTCCCGTACCGACTTGAACCTCTTGGCCAGTATCCCGCTCCGTTGCCAGCCGATCCGGGGCAACAACGCAATGATCCGGCGCAACATTGCCGGCCGGGAGAGTTCTGCTCCATCTCCCAATACGTCCTGCATCACCCGGAAGCTCTTGTGGTCGTCCCGTTGCCACCAGTTCAAAAGCGAGACCAGGAGCCCCGCAGTAGCCCCTGAATCCACCGTACCACGTAACCGTACACCACCCTGTAATTCCAACGTACTCAGCCATTGTTCGAAGGAGGTGTACATAAGCCTCTTCTGTCCCGCGCTTGCATCGGCCCATCTGCCGCATTGGACCCCCTTAGACGACTCGAACCATTTCCAGTACTGGAGCACACCTTCCGGGCCGGGTCTCCAGAGCCCTTCTATGACCAGGTACACGACATCGTACTGGGCCCGCATCAGAGGAATCTGGTGATCCGCAAGCCGGCCACTATACAAGCAACTAACAGCGTCCAAAACTTTCTTGACCTCGACCCCGACCGTGACGCCATTACCCTCAAAGCACACGTCAGCAGAATCAAGGCGGCATAGTGTGCTAGGAATGTTTTGGGACTGGAGTATGTCATGGTAGTGGCGGCTCCCAATACGGTCGTCAATCAGCAACACGTTACAGTACCTCAATAATCCGTTCGACCAAGTCCTCGACCTCGACCTGGGTTGGGTGTCTCACAGTGAACCCTACAATGTCATCTTCGCGCACACAATCGTCAGAACACCCGACTCCGCACTCGTGTGCTACCGTTTCCATCTCTTTGTTGGCATCTATGTAACGGTCGAGTTCGGCCTTTACTCGTGTGACTTGTGCCCCACTCAGTCTCAATCCAAGCACGGCCCCTCCTTATACTATTACTGTATCTCCCGGCTCTATGCCCGTTCTCAGGTCAAATCACGTAGCGGCCCCTTCTCTAGACCGATACGACCCCGGTACAGCAACAGAATCCCCTATTCAAAGCACTCCACGCCAATGAGTTCGGCTTTGTCCTTGCTGAACTTGAACACCGTGAAGAACCCTACATAGCCCCCACCCTCTACCTGTACCGCAATGTGGTCGTCGTGATCCTCGCGGGAGAAGTACAGTTTAGCTCCTCTTCCCACCGCATTGTCCAACAGAGCAAGAAACTCTCCCAGTTCAGTCATACTACCCCCTGCATTGTGAGAAGAACTGTAATGCCCAATCCCTCTTCGTCGGCACATCAAAGGTGATGCGGGAATCTTCGAGGGCCGACAGATTATCGCGTAATATGCGGCACGACACAGAGCCCCGCTCGGCTTCCATAAGGGCCAGGGTCTCAACGTAATAGGGCAACCGTGGAGCACCCTCCAGATTCGCGTCAATGCCCAGCTCAACCCGTAGCGCCTTTCTATCGGCATTCTCAGCTCTGCCCTGCCGTGCTTCCTTCACCCTCGCAATGGTCGTGGTACAGATCACGTTGATGTGCTCAAGCTGGGCCAGTAGGTTGAAGAATGCCCCGTCATGGGCCCCCTTGACTACGGCCCAGAAGTCGTCCGGGTTGGGGATAGGGGACTTCTTGCGTTCCACTCCAGTAGGCAGCACACTCCCCAGTTTCCGCTCTAGGTACTCAATCTTACTGACCCCGGCCACGGCCTCATACCCTAGGTTCTGGGCATTCTCCCAGATGCGGGACAGGGATTCTACCGCTATCCAGTCACCGGCTTGGGCTATGTCCAATATCTGCCCCACGGCACTCGTCACCGCGTTCATGTCCCGGCACTGGTAATACACAATGTTCTTAGGGGCATCGGCCCCGTAGGATCGCAGTGCAGCCTTAAACTTGTTCTCAGAATCCACCACGTACACAGTGGCGTCCGGCGTCACCATACCGACATAGACACAGAGCGAGACCAGGGCCGATGTCTTGCCTACCGAGTCCTTGCCCGCCAGCATGATGAACTCACGGACGGGGCCCCCGCCCAGCAGGTCATCGGCTGATTGGGGTATTACCGTGTTGGCTGTGTCATTCGACTTCATTTAATTTTCTCTCCCGTTCTTCCTCAGCAGCTAGTGCCTGCTGCAATACCCCAAACTCACTGGACTGCATTCTGCGGATTAGAGCCAAGTTCTTCTGCGCTTTCCACCACTCATGTACCCGATCCGGCAACTCGATGCCGTACTCATCCAGACGCTTACAGGCCGACAGCAACAGGGCACGGAGCTTGATAGCCTTATTGCGCCGGTTTACTTTGTTGCTGTGCTGCGGGTGCCCCGGCTTTGCCCGCTTCACAGCTCTGCCGCCCCACGCTTGAGCATCTGCCAGTTCTCCCGTATCTCCCCCGGCGAGAACACAATGGCGTACTCCTTCGCACAGGGCTTGGGTGGGCTGTAGTCCCCATTGAGGTGCAGCACCGTGATGACGGCACGGTTCGTCGCCATCATGTGGCAGTACGCTGCCACCTGCCACCGGTAGATGCGGAACTTAACTTTCTCCTCGAATCTCTGGCTGCTCACCCACGTCACCTTCATCTCCGCGATACTGAAGGACTCCCAGTCGAAGGCATCCGGGGACCCCAGTATTCCATCTACATCAATCTCACCGACCCGTTCGTAACGGGGCTTGGTGTAGTAGGCATCGGCAAGCATCTGCTCCCAGAGTCGGCCCACCAGTGCGAAGTCGTCCAGGTCCCGTTCGGTGAAATCGTTCTCCTTTTGCAGCCCTGCCGTGGTAACGATGTGGCGGATAATCTGACTCACATGTACCCCCGCTGTCCGCGACCCCAACTGCTCATCACTCAACTTGAGCCCTGTGAAGTCGAGGTCGCGGATAGTGAGGTTCATGTGCGTCTCAGGCCGGGACCAGACTGGCCCCTTCCCGTACCACTTCGTTATTGGGAATGGCAGCACCCTTGGCCGCGAGACGGGCATTGTGACGCTCTGCCTGTTCCGCTGTCGCGGTACCTTTCTGCACGGCCACAGCGTCCGCCCTCGCCTGCTGTGCCTTCTGGATCGGGGTGAGGCCCGACGCGTCCGCCTTGGGCTTGTTGCGTTTCTTGGCCGGGGTCTTGGCCCGCGCTGGGGTGGATTCCCCGAACGCAGCAAGGACCGCCTTCCATTTCTCGACTTCCTTCTCGGCCAGAGCAAGATTCGCCTTGGCCGCACTGAGAACTTCCCGAGTATTCACGTGTTCCTCCTTTAGTGGAACTCTTCCCGCGGCACTATGCTACCAGTACCACATTGTCCCCGTCAACGATCCAGCCGGCCGCGTCTCCCTGTGCCGTCATCCACGCAGAGTCCGCTGCCAGTTTACGAATGGCCTGGGCCTGGGGATTCTTCGCCTTTGCCAACGCCAGCATCACAGCCGTGCCTAGCTTGGGCAACGCAATGGACCTCATCCCGTCCTTCTCCGGTACCGTTGCGAGCACGGCTTGGATTTGGACAATGGCCTCGTCGGTCACATCGCCGTTACTTGACGCACCGCCTGAGGCAGCCTGTGCAAGTGAGGTAGCCGGCTTGGCAGCAGCGGGTGCAGTCCGGGCAGGAGCCGCGCTGCCCTTTCCCTGCACCTTCCCCTTACCGTGATACTTCGCCGGCAGGGACAGGACATTCTCCTTGCCCGACTGTGACTTGGGTTGTGCCTGGCCGACCAGTTCAATGTCGGACCCGGTGATGCAAGCCAACTTCCCGGTAATTTCCCCTACCGGGAACCCGGCGTTAATCATGGCTTGCATGAATTTCCCAAAGTTGGAGTTGAGGCTTAACTTGGCCTGTTCCCCCCGTGGGTGCGTGAACGCCGTCTTGTCCTCGGTGGGGACAAGGTACTCCAGATCACCCGCCGAGTAATACTGCTCGTGTTCTGTCCCGTCCGTGCCCTTGAACACAATGCACGCGGCTGGGACTTCCTTCGCCTTGCCGCCATAGTCGAATACCTCGGCGGTGACGGCCTTAATGGTGTAACGTCCGTCCGGTACCCGACCTCCCGACAACATATCAGCCGGGTTGAGACTCGCTTCATTCGGCATCTAATTGCTCCTTTACGTTAAGACGCAGCCGAGCCTCAGCACGGCGACGAATGGACTTGGCAACGTCGGGGCGGTTCCGCAGAACCCATCTCCACGCGAGTATGCGCAAGGTTCTCCATCTCCGGGCTTTCTGATTCGGCTGCGTCTTACTCATTGTTGGTGTGTTACCCAGTTCGGCGGGTAAGTTACCATACTGCGGGAATTTGTCAAGAACTATTTCGGATTATTTTCATTGACGGGTGCCCAGTGGTGTGATAGGGTACCAGCCAATCCGTTGCGCTCAGGGCCGGGGCTGCCTCCAATCCTACCCCAGTTAAGACCCCGGCCCCCTACTAGTACCATTACTTGACAATTAGGGTAAATGCTGTATTATGGACGAACTGGGTCTGATCCACCCAGGGCCGCGTCCAGCGGATTCAGCCAGACGGGAGGTTCACCCTCACAGGGGCCTCCCGTACTGGTACTGTGAGGATAGTGTGTCTCGTCATGCATTCATCGTAGAGAAGATACTCCCATCCAATAGAGTCCATTTAATTGCAGGTATCAGCAGCGCAGGGAAATCCCGGTTCGCGATCCCGGCCTTCATCATGTGGGATGCGGGACTCCCGGTACTCGGCCTCAAGTCCACTCCTGTCCGATGGTGTGTAGTTTGCGGAGACCGTCCAGAGTCCGATACCCAAGACATGCTCCAGACTATCGGCTTCCGGCCCTCGGACGTTGACATCATCCCGGCCTTTGGAAAGCGCCAGCGCCCCATGTACGAGGTGATGAGTGAGATAGAAAAGAGAAATGCCCAGTTTGTATTCTGGGAAGGATTCGACCTTTTGGTACGGAACCCCAACAATCCCCACGAGGTCAAGGAAATGCTCAGCAGTATCACGGCCTATTGCGAGGATGGGCTCACGGTGCTAGGAACCGTTGGCGTGGCCAAGCTCAAGCCCCACGAGACCTACCAGAACCCGCGCCAGCTTGTCGCAGGTAGCTCGATCTGGGAACGGGCCACAAGCACCAACCTAGTAATTGTCCCTACCCACCCCAACGATATCGAGAACGGGGAACGCCTCATGTATGTGTGTCTCAAGAACTCCCCCAGCTTTGCCGTAGTCGGGGACTTTGACGGCAGCGGTATCCTCGCCTTTCGTGACTGGGAATGTAGACTTCAGGGCGATGCCCTCAAAGCAATGCAAACCCGGATGCGTTCCACTTCCACCAAAAACGGCCACGGGCACCCGTAACCTTTTCACTTGACAGATAGTTGTACATCGTGTATAAGTCCCTGTAGATTTGACAGTGAGAGAGACAACCCTAATACTATAGGTTAACTCTCTCACTCTCGCCGTGAAAGGGCTTTATACGGAGTGTAAACGAAAATGTACCATTTCGACGCCGAATACCTCAAAAAGCTGCTGGGTCCAGGAGTCTATTTGTTCTTTCGGGACAGCGAATGTGTCTATGTTGGGTCCACTGCCTACGGGATGGGCCGTCCTTGTGGGCCGGGGCACGCTATGAGAAAGCATGAAGGACTGTCCCTAATCTTCCAACCAATGGGAACAGGCGGGGCTGCATTCGATCTTGAGGCCAAGATGATACTCGACCTCAACCCGGAATACAACATCAGTGGGAAAGAAGAGAGACGCCGATACCAACAGAGGTACAGGGCAGCCCACGATGAGGAGAAGCTCATTAGGGAAATGCTACGGCATAACTTCGGTCCTCACCCCGATGGGCGGTACTAGTTCCAGTTGAACCACTTCACCCACCGCCACCTGTCCCGGCCCCAGAGGAGTAGGGCCTCAGCCCCACACGCCAGGAGGAACACGATACCAGTGCCCAGCCACCAAAGCAGGAATATCCCAACGGTCTCCCACATTAGAATCCCTCCGCGTGAGCTTTCTCAACTAGGGCCAGACCTCCGGGGGTGCCGATGACAATACGCCAAGCATCGGCAATCATGGCCGCGTGCTCCAAGTCCGTACATGGATGAGCACAGAGAATACGTTTAATGCCCTCGTCGCGGATGTAGTCGCTGGCCTCGATGCTCTTTTCCGTTCCTGCCCCTTCCACAACCCACACGGACGCCTCTGATCGTTTCCGTGGGTACTTGTGTATAATCATGATCACCTGCATCATTCCCCTCCCTTATGTTTGTCTCGTACCGCCCGTGGCATCGTCGCCAGCACCGCGAACCGTGCCGCCATCACACTGTTCAGCGACATGGACCGTGTAAGCATCGTGTCCGGCCCCCACAGGATATGGTCGTAGATACTTGTAATGCAGCTTAAACCCCAATCCGGCGAGAATACCGTGTCCTTCGCCATTAGCGGCACAAGGTGTTGACTTGTACTGAATCTGCTACGGTTCATGCGTCACCTACCGTTTCCCCGTCCTTTGCCCAGGTATGGCCACAGAGACGGCAGACGTACCGCCCGTCCCGTTGCCGGTAGGACACGCCCCGCACCCTGTGGCACATGGGGCACTCTGGCCGCGGTACCGTGGTGGTGCCGTCCGTGGTAGCGTCCGGGTCTTGGTAGTCACCCGCACAATTTGAACACATATTCTCCCCCTTCTCGAATCGCTCCCCGTGGTCGAGGAGCAAATTGTGGAATACCCAGTAAGGCATCCCGCTGATCTGGATGCCGTCCCTGTCGTAGGACACACGGCTACGGGACTGCTCACGCTCAATGTACCCGCCCAGTCCGTTACTGTCCCAACTGCCCGTTGCGGAGTCGCCCATTAGCGTCCCTCCGCTTTGGCGATTACAGCCAGCAACTGTTGAATGTTGGTGACGCGGTGCGCGCCGTCCTTATCTTCCAATCGCTTGAGGGATTCCAGCGCGTCCTTTGCGACCTCCAGCAACTCCGGTGCGGCTGCGATGAGTCGGGCATTGGCTACGGCCTCTCCACTGTAGCGATATTGTCGGTTGTCCTCCGGGTCGGTGAGCATCACTAAATCGCTCAGATTGTCTCGGCTGCAACACATGGGCAAGTCATTTGTTAAATGACGATATCCGTCATCTTGGCGCACCGTTTCAATCTCAGCCGTGTTGCTTCGATAGTTCCAGATAATACGCCACGGTCCCTGTGTGTGTGTGTGTTTCGTCGCGTTCATGCTGCCACCTTCACCTTGCCGCCGTTCTTCCCATTGGTGCCAGCAATGTAGTCCAGCCAACGATCCCGCATGAATCGCGGATTCTGATTGGCACAGAACTGGGCAAGCGCGTCTCGCATCCTTTCCCACTGCCTATGCTCTGCCGATGCGCGTGCGTCTTTCTGATTCAGCTTGATTGGTTCTGTGGCCATAACAACATCGGCCAGTTCGATGAAATGCTTCTTAGTCATATCGAGCCTCTCATTCTCCATTGTCCCCCAGTTCCCCGCCTGGGTGTGTGCGGTCACTCCAATTCATTGCCCCAACTGTCCCAACCCTCTGCCCTCCGCCGCGCAAACAGCTCCAAGTACGGCGGATGACTCACGCTTTCAATCCACTGACGCATTACTTCCGGTTTGACTGAGTGCTCCTCACGCGGTGCGTCGAATCCATCAATCAGTGTCCGGCCTTGTGCTCGCTTGCCGTCCTCGCGCGTCCGATACGGCAACACTCCGCGCGTTGCGAAGATACAATGTTCAGTCTGCCCACGGTAATACTGGCCCAGTCCAAACCTGTCCTTTGCCCACGTGATGAGCGTCTTGTATTCGAATCCCCACGCTTTGACCACTTCGAGCGCGTCGAGCAATTTATTGTTGGTCGCCCACAGATACAAGTGTGCTTCGCTCTCAGCGAGGTTACGGACAGCTAACTCAATCCGGTTGCCCCATTCATCCGTTGTGGGAACGATGAGGCCGCAAATATCCTTCGTAGGCATCAGTGGATAGTGCCTGTCCGCGCCGCGCTTAATTTGCCCACCGCCAAACTCAGACCACGGCGGGTCAGCGTAAATGGTGCGGTATCTCATAGCCCTATCTGTTCTTGGACAACAATGCGGACGTTCTCGCCGTCCGCATCCTCGTCCACACTCAGGATGAACTCACTCTCGCTGACGTAGTCGCCGTTCTCGTTCACAATGTCAACGGGCGCGTTCTTGTCTTTCGCCTTGCTCAATGCGTCAATCAATTGCTGTACCGTCATAACTCCTCCAATCGCCTCATTGTGCCCCTTATGATGCCGCGCTGAAAGTGTCTAGGCCATATTCCGCTGACGTGCGACTCGCTTCCCGTTGAATACCATTCCAACACCCGCTGACCGCCCAGTGTAGCAACGCGGACCAATCCACGCCTCAACTTGATACATATGGGCTGTGACATAGCTGCGTACTGGCCAGCTTGTTACGATATTGTAGTGGCCGATAACCGTACCGTCCCACTTTTGCAGTTGCCCGTCTTTGCCCAGATACGCTGTAATGTGGCTGTCCGTGATTACGCTGCCCAGCGCACTGTAGTCTTTTCCATTGTGCGTTACGATGCCCACTTCTGTGTTGCCGTGCTGCTCTGTTCTCGTTTCCATGGTGTCGCCTCCCAGTGAACGGCATCTTAGGATGTATATATATACATGTCAAGTACCAAAATTGGAGTAGTACTAAAATAATTGGTACTAGGACTTGACTTTTACCTGTACTTGGCCTGAGACTCGCTCCCGATGACCTCAGAACAGGCATTGACGGCTATTCCCGCACCCGTTGTGAAGCGGAGTAACGAAGAGACTAGGTTTCGACCCGGAACTAGTGGAAACCCCGGTGGACGGCCTCGCAGGGCCAAAGTCGCAAGACTCCTGCTACGACAATTAAATGCACAGCTCGCAGAGGGAACGACACGCGGCGATATCGTGGCGGATGCTGTGGTCAGCAAAGCAGAGGCCGGCGACTTGGCCGCTGCAACATTCATCCGCGATACCGTTGACGGGACGCCGGCTAGGTCGGCAGACAGCACGATCAATATGGGGTTGGCCGTGACAGTGAACCACGTGGGCGTGAACGAACAGGACTGACGCGGTACCGCGAAGTGTCGAATAATTGCCCTACCCCGTCAAGGGGTAGGGGTCGCCATTCAAAGATGCCACAACTAGAACAGTACCTCACAAGTACACAACGAGACCAGTTAGCGGCATTGGCACAGCGCGGCACGGTGTGCGCGTGTGGCCGTGCCAAGGCTCCTCAGTATGCCCAATGCCCAAAGTGCTCCCGCCACGTTGGACCCTACGTAGTGGTGCAATCCCCGTCCGGGGACTATGTGGAAGTGGGCGGGTTAGAGTCGGCGGAATTCTTACTGCAACGTAATGGTAACTCAACAGTACAAGTCTGAGCTGGACCGCTACTCCGTGTCCACCTGCCGCGCACCCTGGGCCATTGCCGAGCAGGCCGTGCTCAACACCCTAGCGAACCCGGACCCGGCGCTGTGCGGCCTCACCATGTGGCCGGTAAAGAAGGGGTGCTGGGCCGATGCCGAGTGGCTTGTCGTGGCAACGTTTAGGAGGCTCCCAGTATGAAACGCCGCTCTTTCTTCGCGGTGCTGTTCGGTGGGCTGCTTGCCCGGTTCCTGCCCAAGCCGAGAGTGTTTCGCATCGAGGATGCCGGACTGTCGCCTCAGTACTGGCACATCACCGAACTGGACAATGTGAAGTTTGAGGGGTGTGTGGCCAAGGCCATTGATCCGTCAAAGCCGTGTTCCCTAACGGTAGTGTACGAGACCGTACGTGGCTACTACACTGCACCTATCCAGCCTGCTATACCGTGGAGGCCCCCACAGATGCCCAGATGGGCAGAGAGGTCGGTGCTACTGTGAGTGTGTACCAAAACAAGTTCCCCCCAAAGTCGTTGTCCCCCGGTGACAGTGAGTACCTGTTCGGTGTCGTGGGCAACGCGGCACTGTCCGGCACTGGGACACCGGGCCTATCGCGGTCCAATACCGGAACCGTCACGGCAACGACGGGTGCCGCTCACAACTTCGTCATTGGGCAGCGTGTCCGTATCGTCGGCTCCGTATCGGTACTGTACCCGTCCGGGGACAATGCGGCAATCTACGGCTTTGACGGGGAGTACACCATCCTCACGGTGCCGTCAACCACGACGTTCACCTATTACGATCCCAACAAGCCCGTCGATACCGGGGGCGGGGGCGTGGCCCAATCCGTGCAGGCCGAGACTCCTACGCCGGGCGCAACAACGGGACAGGGTGCCCAAGTCTCACTGCCACTGGAACAGATGGGAGTCAGTCCGCTAGTATCCGCCGAGGTGTGGTTCACGGCAGCCCCCGGAGCCGCATACGAAGTGGACATTCAGGAGTCGGATAGCGATGTGGATACGGGCTACATGCTCCCCTCTCCGGCACTGGCCAAGACAGCGGCAACGGTCAACAATACCAACAATCCGGTAGACACCAATAACCACACACGCAGCGGCAACATCCCCATCGGAGGGCGATTCACAAGGGCAACGTTAATCAGCAGGACCAATGCTGTGGGCGTCGTAGTGAAATTGACGAGGATAGAGTAGTGCCCCAGGCCCAGGTCAATATCCGGTTCCAGCCGAAGCAGTCGAAGCTCTGGTGGCTACTGGACCGTTCCAAGTTCACGAGGATCGGTGGTGGTGGCGCCCGTGGTGGGGCGAAGTCGGGCGGTGGGCGGCGTATCATGCTCCTGCGACGGCTCAACTACCCCAACACAACGGGACTCATCCTGCGCCGCACTTACCCCGAACTGTACAAGTCCCACATCGTGAAGCTGTTTGCCGAGTTCCCCGAATTGCAGCAGTTCTGGCGGGAGCAGCAGAAGGAGTTGAAGCTGCCGAACGGGTCCCGGCTATTCTTCGGGTCAGCCCAGCACTCCGGCGACATGGCGGACTACTACTCTGCCGAGTTTGACGATGTGATGTTTGATGAGGCACAGGAATTTTCCCAGGACGAGATCGAGCGCATGTCGGGCAGTTGTCGTACGACGGG